>Ga0115011_10001040_pt1 | contig 20476 bp, 10 predicted proteins | sample TroAtlMetagenome_2_FD_88705 | JGI IMG/M metagenome (GOLD analysis project Ga0115011, IMG submission 88705) | Marine eukaryotic phytoplankton communities from Atlantic Ocean - Tropical Atlantic ANT8 Metagenome | ecosystem: Environmental > Aquatic > Marine > Oceanic | place: Tropical Atlantic...
AATATACAGAAAATTGGACCATATGAAAAAAATGAAGTCGGATTCTTAGAAGGTACAATTGAACATATGTTCCCTAATACTTGCCTAGTAAGATTAATTTTAGAAAATGGAAATGAGCAAATTGTAGATACTAGTGAAAATGGAAATTTTGAAATCGAAATAGGGGTCTTAGAAGACAATACCTCTGCAACCATAGAGGCATATTGTGGAAAATGGAGTGATTCAAGCACCTCTCTGGAATTGACATTTGTATTAATTGGTGCAGATGATATTGATGGTGACGGCATTAATGATGAATTTGATTCATGCCCTGAAGGAAGTACTGTATGGATTTCCAATACTGCATTAGATTTCGATTTGGATGGGTGTAGAGATATTGATGAAGATTTAGATGATGACAATGATGGGATTCTTGATACTGTAGATTTTTGCTCAAAGGGTGCAATGGGATGGACTTCTACATTAGAAACAGACTATGATACAGATGGATGCAGAGATTCTGATGAAGATTCTGATGATGATGGTGATGGGTCAATGGATGCTTTTGATCAGTGCCCAAAAGGAGAAAAAAAGTGGGATTCTGGAATTTCAGACCATGATGCTGATGGTTGTAAAGACGATTCAGATGAGGATTTAGATGACGATAATGATTCTGTTCTAGATTTAGATGATTCTTGTATGAGGGGAATGATTGGATGGATATCTAATTCCGATACAGATTGGGATGGAGATGGATGTAGAGATAGTGATGAAGACACAGATATTGATGCTGATGGAGTTATTAATTCCAATGACGAATGCCCTTGGTCAACAGATTACACTTCTGTTGACATTTATGGTTGTGATGACTATCAAAGGGACTCTGACAAAGACGGAGTCATAGATCTTTCAGATGAATGTCCTGGTACACCAATGGGCCTTTTTGTCAAAGAAAATGGTTGTGGAGACAGAGATAGTGATGGAATTACATTTGATTTAGATTTATGTCCAAACACCCCTCTAAACTTAGTTGATGAAGTTAACGAATTTGGATGTGCAGATCGAGACTTTGATGGTATTTCAGAAGATATAGATCAATGTCCAAATAGCCCAACTGAAAAATGGACTATTGATCAAAATGGTTGTTCTGTAAATCAGTTACCTGTCGCATGGAATTCTGGGCCCTACGGAACAAATCCAATGGATTACGTCAAAAATTTTAATTTCGAAACATTAAGTGGTAATAATTGGGATTTCCAAAGTGAATGGACTGGACACGACAATTACTTGTTTTTTGCAAAATATGCAGCAAATAGTTACAATACAGATTTATGGAATCAGAATGTAGGGGACTTAATTGACAAATTACCAAATGATGGAACTCATTTCTTTTTTGCCTCTTTCGACACAACATATCATTCTGATGTATACTCTAAAAAATCTAATGTTGATTCATACCTCTCTGGATTAACTCCTGAAGAAGAATCATACTGGACGAATCACATACACTATATTGATGAACGATTTTTCAACATGAATGGTGGTTTAGGTGATGTAATTAGTGACTGGTCAACATTTTACTATGGAATAGATAACTTCCAAAGATGGAGAGAAGTTGGAAGCCTATATAATTGGAATTCAGGATATAAACTAGATTATTTAGCTCACGAATCACAAATGTATTCTCATGAATTCGATGTAGAAATACGGCAACAAGATCCTGGAATTACTACAGTGACGATTTTTGACCAGTGGCATAATGGAGGATGGGGTTCAGGATACAATAGTTATTCTAATGCCACATTTCCTAATTCAAGTGTAATGTCTACATTTAACACATTGGAACTTTATTTTTACCATTCTTGTGATGAACACAAAACAAGATATGATTCAGATGGAGATGGCACTAATGATGCAGGATGTCATGAATGGGATTATCTAGAATATCTGAAAATTTGTGATGAAGTGGACAATCATTCTACATGCGGAACTGAATTTTCAAGATATATTACGACATATGGAAGAGAAGGACAATGGGTTACAGACGTTTCACCATTCCTTTTTATGATAAAAGAAGGTGGAATTCATGAATTTAAATTTTCAGGAGCAAACAAAGGTGGCTTGAAACTAATTGCATTACTTTCCAATTGGAATGATGACGGTTTAAGACCTGTTTCAGGAGAATATCTCTTTGGAGGTGGTGCATTTAGAGGAGATTATAATAATGAGCAAATCTACAAAAGACAGCATAACTTAACAATCCCTCAAGGAATTGCGAAATCTGAAATTGTTGCATTGATAACAGGGCATGGGTTCAATGATGATAACGCAAATTGTGCAGAATTTTGTAATAGTGAACATAGATTCTTAATGAATGGTTTCGATACTCAACAAGATTTCCCTAATGCTGGAAATGCTTCAAGAACTTCGGATGGTGAAGGTTGCATGAAACAGGTAACTGAGGGCACTGTATCTAATCAACTAGGTTCATGGCCATATGCAAGAGCTGGATGGTGCCCTGGAATGGATGTAAAACAATGGAGGTATGATATGACTTCTTGGATAGATACTTCTGGTGGAACAAATAACATTCAGTATCAAGGACTATACAATGGTGTAGATTACCAACCAGTTAATGATGATGGAGGAGGAAGCCAACGGATAGAAGTTGCTTCTTGGATAGTATATTATGTAAATAATAGCGGAGGTGCCACAATTAGTTCACTAGATGTTGGAAAACCAATTTGTGATCACAAAAATATTCTTTCTATTATTGAATTAGAAATTAAGAACTACCAATCAAACTTTCAATCTCATCCAAATTCTTTGGACATCTCGAAGATAGAACGTCAGGGCCGTTTTCAGTAATCAAAACATCATCCTCAATTCTGATTCCAATACCTGCCCATTGTGGATCTAAATCGTTTAAATCAGGTCTCCAATCGCCAAAATATAATCCTGGCTCTATTGTTATGACCATTCCAGACTCAAACTTTCGAGGCTTCCCCTCAGGTTTGTAAATTCCAACATCATGAACATCTAGGCCAATCCAATGTCCTGTACCGTGCATGAAATATTTTTTTAATTCTCCATTTTCCAATGCTTCTTCTGGACTACATGTAATTATTCCTAAATCAACTAGTCCTTCTGCTAATACTTTACTTGCAGCCCTATGAATCTCAATATATTCATTTCCAACTACGCAAGCATCAATTGCTGCTAATTGTGATTTCAATACTAAATTGTAAATTTTCTTTTGCGATTCTGTAAATTTTCCATTTACTGGCCATGAACGAGTGATGTCTGCAGCATATCCTTCATATTCGGAACCCGCATCAATCAATACTACATCACCATCCTTACATTCCTGATTATTAGCATGATAATGTAGGATTGTTGCATTTTCCCCACAACCTACGATACTTGGATATGCCCAATTACTTGCTCCTAAATATCTAAAACATCCTTCAATAATACCTTGAATCTGCCATTCTCCAATTCCTGCATATCCATTTTTCATTGCCTCTATATGCGCTAAGGAAGATATTTCAGCTGAGTATCTCATTAATTCAATCTCAGCTTCTGATTTTATTAATCTTAATTCTGCTACTAAATCAGAAGGATCTATTCTTTGTGTAGGTCCTTCTCCTATTTGCTGCCTTGCTCTAGTTTTCGAATTAATTGCTTTTTCAACAACAGAATCTACAATTGAATTAAAACCAACTGAATGATATACAACTTCTGTATTTTCTAATTCCTTAATTAATACACTCTCAATCTCTTCAATTGAGGATGCAGTATCGATAGCCCATCCTTCTAAAGCACCTTCAACACCAGGTCGTCTTCCTTCCCAAATCTCCAATTCTGTATTTCTTGGTTGAAGAAATAAATGACTGTTCCATTTGCCGTCTTTTTTTATTGCAAGCAATGCTGAATCAGGTTCACTCCAACCCGTCAAATAAAGTAAATCACTATTTGTTCTATATGGATGATGTACATCATTACTTCTAATCTTTGCAGATGAAGAACAAATAATTAGTGCAGATTTATCAGTTAATTGTGAGTATAATTTTTCTTGACGATTACGATACTCAGACTTACTAATTGGTGAAGGCTTAGCGCCTAACTGTTCTGCGGTATTACCGAATGCCATGCAACCCCGAGTTGTTACCTAGAAAAAGAGTTATTGCTTTTTATTATATTTTGACCATTTTGGTAAAGGATTTTCTTCTGTGGATTTCTTTTTCACAAATAATAGAATAAGAACACAAATAAATGCTGTTAAAAGCACTAAATTTAATCCATTGAAAAAATTAATATTTGAATTTTTAAGTTTTTGAGAATTTTCATTTGAATAATCCATTTGATTAAGAGTAATTGAAATATTATCTGAGGCTCCATCTGAATCTTTTACTATCAATTCTAATTCAGTACTTGAACCTAAATCAGCAACATTAATTTCAGTAACATTACTACTTGAATAAAGTACTCCATCGAGATACCATCCAAATTGTAAATCAGCAATATCATTTGTGGAATCTGTAGATAAATCTGCACTAAATATTAATTTTTCAGCATCAGTACGATTGTAATTAAATATTGTATCATTAATTAATTCATTGTTCGAATCAGAAATCAGACTAACTGGAATTACGTTTTCAACATTAATTGATTGTGAAGTTTGATTTTTATTACCTGCATTATCTGTGACTATTAAAGTAAAAATATACTCACCATTAGTTATTGGTAAAAACCTCAATTGTGCTGAACTAACCATCATATTTTCATTAGGAACACTGATTGTACCATCAGGTTCTTCAATAATCCACTCAAAAGAAACGTTTTCGATAGTAGGAAGGTCTTCCCACCATTCTTGATGAAAGATATCAAGAGAAGAGGGAGGATCAAAGGAATTTGTGGCATTTACATATACCCATTCTAAACTTTCATAAACAAAATCATTAGCTTCAATAATAGGAATTGGTTTTGTTTTGTCTATTTCAAAAAAATAACCAATATTCCAGCGAGAATATTTTTCTGAATAAAAATTTAACGAATATGCACTCTCAGAATAATTTTCAAGATTCATTGAAAAATGTAATTTGTAATGTCTTGTATCTAATTCTGTATGTTCTATTAAAACAAATGGATTATTTACATTTAATCCTGTCTCAGACACCTCGGCAACCTCGGCAATATGTACAGAAATATCCATTTCAATACTTTCATTTATTGCTTGATTTTCAGAAGGGTAATAGACATCAGCATAAAGATCTAATTCGGAACTAAAATGTAAACTAGCTCCTGGTGTCCAAGTTCCTTTTTCTGATAATGACTGATGTATTATTGGATAAGCCCACTGAATTTCAACATCATCGTCTGATTTTAACCACATCATCAAAGTTTCTTCTTCTAAAATTTCTGAATTATAATCTAATTGGTAAATATGAATTTTACAACTACAATCTCCACTAAAGGAGACTGGAATCTTCCATTGCCACAAATCTCCTTGACCTATTTGAATAAGTGATTCAGACATAGATGTTTGTGCAGTTCCAAAAAAATGATGTCCTAAAGAATCATAACCTTCAATTCTATATGAAAATAATGGCACTTCATGTGATGAAACTCCAGTAATATATTCAAACTCATCTATGTTTAATACCTGACCTTGTTCATCTAACAAATAAAACTCTTCATTAGAGTTTGGTTCAGCATCAACAGAATTAAAATTAATTGCAAAAAGTGAGCAGATTAGAATAAATCCAACAAAATATAACCTTAACTTGACTCTCTGCACAAAGATATCGTATTAGAAGTGCTTATTGAATGTTCGATTCTTATGTGTAATCAAAAATCTAGCATAATTGACCTTGTCCAGGGAAACTTAACGCGTCTCTTGGATTAGTATTCCATTTGAACTCACACCAATTCCGATGTCCATCAAAGTCCTCATCACCATTTTTATCCGCCTCGTTAAATGGATTGTAATCGAAGTGATATTCCCATCCTGTTGCCATACCATCATCATCATGATCTTGGTAAAATACTTCGGGACCGTCTTCCCAACCATCGCCATCTGTATCATTTAAAATAGGATTTGTTCCATTGACATACTCTTCATAATTTGTATAATTTTCTAAATCGTCATAAAATTTCTTACCTGGATAATTACCTGAAACTTGAGCAGGATCAATATGACATTCACTATTCTGACTATTATCCCATCCTGGGCAATATTTGTTTAGTAAACTAGTACGATTTAATCCATCATCATCAATATCTTCATCCCCATCCTTAATTCCATTATTATTACTATCAATTAATGCAGGATCTAATACTCCTCTAGCACCAAAAGAACCTAAGGTTGCATTGTCAACTAATCCTAATTCCATTGCCTGCATACTATACTCTACTTCCCAACCATCAGGCAACCCATCTTCATCTGTATCTTTGACAACAGGGTTTGTATCCCATCTATCTGGCCCTTCTACAGAATTCATCAAAGTATCATTATCAACATCATAGAATGAATCAGCTAAAGAGCCGAACATTGGGTTTAGGGCCCATCTACCTCTACAATCACATAAATCATTACTTGGTATGTTAAAATTGGTAATATTTATTTCCCATAATTCATAAGTTGGAGAACTTGGGAATCCTGTTTTTTCGTCCCCAGATTTAGCATCAAAATTTGCCCATAAATAAGCACCTGCTTCCCTAGTACACTTATTAGAGGGTTCATTAATTCCGACAATACACTGGGGATCATCCCATGAATCCTTGGAAATCCATAAACTATGGGAGTTTGTATTTTCTTCAGCAGAATAAACCTGCATTTCCCAACCATCTAGCATTTCATCGCCATCTGTATCATTATTCAAAGGATCTGTATGTTCAAGATCTCCATGAAAGGGTCTCGGAGTATAATACTCCGCTCCATCTTTCAATCCATCATTATCAGTATCTCTGTCACTAGCATTTGTAACAAATCCATCTTCACCTAAACTAACTTCTTCACCATCTCTAAGTTGATCATTATCGGTATCAAACATGCAAGGAGATGTGAAATATGTACCGTCTCCATAAATATCTGGATGCCCATTTACTGCTTCAAAATAATCATCAAGACCATCTCCATCAGTATCTGCATTAGATGCATTAGATCCAGATTTACAACCATTACTTACGTAATTAAATTCTCCAAAATCATCTAACCCATCTTTATCCGTATCTTGCAATCCTGGATCACTTGTAACTAATCTCTCTTTGGTTCCATCTTTCTCAGAGGCAATTACAACTTCAATATACCAACCATGTACTTCAATACCGTCAGAAAGTAAATCTCCGTCAGTATCCCAATCATTTGGTTTTGTAGATCTAGTATCTACTTCACCATCTCCATCCATAAATTTAGCATTATATTCATCAATATTTGTAAATCTTTCATGAGATTCTACAATAACCATCCATACATCCTGCCTTGAATCTATTACTGAAGCAGGCTTATCCAAATCATTTGGATCTCCTGTTGTAACTAATATTTGATAAACAAAACCATCAACAGGAGAATATAACTTAGCTGTGCCTGGAACACCTCCAGGAAGTGTATATAATCCTCTAGCTACTTCTTCATTCTTTGAAACTTGTTGGCCTAATTCTACACCAATCTCTGTAACTGTTGTTGTATATACCAAATCAGAATATGTGACTGCGCCATCACCATCTTGGTCCCATCCATCTAAATCAGGATCCAGATTTTTATCGCCCGCCCATGCAGGATGCAATCCATTTTCCTTTTCCCAACCATCTGGCATTTCGTCTCCATCAGTATCTACTAACCATGGACTTGTAAAATTCTCATCCCCAAGAAGTAATGCTGTTTCAAACTCTTCGTAATTACTTAATTCATCTGAATCCCAATCATAGTATGCATCTGAACCATCTGCTGGATCCAATAAATTTGTTGATTCTGAATCTGTTGGGTGATCTAAAGCACTAGCAAAACAATGTTCAAATCCATCTGGCATTCCATCACCATCAGTATCCCAATCAGATGGTCCGTTGAAATATCCATCTCCATCCATATCTTCCAAGAACCAATCAATGCTATTTTCTGAAACATGAGTAAATGGTGCTGCTCTATCTTTTGTTTCTGAGGATTTACCACACCATCTATTCCAACTAATAACTCCATATCTTGTTTCCTCATTATCTGACAATAAGTCATTATCACTATCTGAGTCTAATGGACTAGTACCAAACTTTTCTTCTAAGAAATTAATTAATCCATCAGAGCCATCTAAATCAATATCTAATACTGCATCACAACTGTAACGACCATTGAAATCTCTTCCAAATTCCTCAGCAAACTGGAATAAAGGTCCCGTTTCTGAAAGTAATTCATCAACTTCGTCTTCTCGTGATTCTGTAAGTAATTCACATCCCCAATTACCATCTAACGGATTAAATAAATCTACAACAACTCCAGTGGCACCGGGCACTTCCTTTGTAATTCTGTGGTCGGCTTCCCATTTATCGCCAAGACCATCTGCATCGGTATCTCTTAAATTCGGATTTGTTCCTAATTCTGCTTCTTCTGCATTTGTAAGTCCATCTTTATCTGGATCTCCAGTAGGTCCGTTCTCAGGACTACCTCCATCATCAGGCAATGCTGTTCCAGAGCAATAAACAGTTGTAGTGCCCGTAATGATAAACTTGCCATCATCTAATTCATAAATGCCGTTTTTAGGTACCCAAGGTTCAGGTTCCTCAATTGTTTTTTCTATTCCATTAGGAAGTGTATATGTCAAATAAGTCACATTATACATTATTTCAATTCCGTTTACTATTGCTGTTTTTTGTTCATTTGAAACTTCTGAAGTAAAAAGTATGTCTTCATCTGTACAATCTGAATCTACAGTATCTTGACTTGCAGTATCATCAACACCAGCATCACCTGGATCATTAGGATCTAAGCCATTCAAAACTTCCCATCCATCAGATAACCCATCTCTATCAGTATCCCAGAGAGCGGGATCAGTACCATACTGAGTTTTTTCTATTTGATCAGATAATCCATCTCCATCAGAGTCTTTTATGGTTTGAGTGACATCCTGATCATCAATAACATCTCCACCAGCATCTTCGTAGCGAACTGTTGTATCCATGATCCCTGAAACACCTACAAATAACGAACCAAAAATCATAGTTACAACAATAGCAACGTAAGCCATTTGATTATGTGACAGGACCATTTTTTACACCTCGTAGTCCTTCGGACTATCAACTCGAACCTTTTGAGTGAAATAAAGATTGAGGGTTTTTGGGCATTGAATATTTTATAATTAATTGCCTGCAATCACTGATTTTGAACAAAGAATGAGCGATAATTGGCCATTTGACTCATTCCATGTTGCTTTTGCATCTCTACCTTCAGTTCTAGACCAACAACCCAACAATACACCCGTTACTATTGCAGGATGAAAAAGACTAGAAAATTCTAATTCGACACCTCCATGTTTATCAATTGCTTTGGAAGATTTTACAGCACCTAATCCATGATCTACTAATTCTGCTTGACTTGCATCAATCCAATGTTCTGGCTCTGCAACCATAAATAATTCCCCTCCTTCTCTAAATAAGTCACAAGAGGATTTTGCTATAGCGTTCCATACTCTTGACTCTGTTTCTGAAATATCGAATACTGAATAATCTACAATATCTCCTACTTCTGCAGATTCAGAAGCATAAGTAGTAACATTTTTCACAAAGCGGAGAATGAAATCTTGATGTAAAATTACATGCCTCTCACCCATAAGGTCCCATCCTCCAAAAGGTAACTCAAATGGTCTTGATAGAGGATTCTTTTGAATATGTGAAATTTCAGTTGGTGATAATGTCCAAAGTGGTGTTATTTTTTTAGGCTTGGCAACATCAAGATCATCTTCTTCCAAATGTACAATGGCAATGTCTTTACCTCTATCCTCCCATCTAAATCGATGTCTCCTTTTTACTACCCATTCCCAAGCAGCATTAGCTAAACCTGATGAAAAACTAGACTGGAGTCTACCGTGTACCTCTACATCTAATTTAGATAATTTAAACGGCTTTGATGGCACCTTTAGCGTCCCTAACCCTCTTATTCTCCAATCCTTATTTACAATATTAAGCGACTTCTTATTTATGCCAAATAATCCTGAGGGGCGTTGTACCGTTTGCAATCTAAATTCTTCACTATCTGCTGCAGCATGAGCAAGTCTTCTACCCAAATTTAATTCAAGGTTCTCCTGTAGTAACTCAAACCACCTATTAAAAGCAGAAGTAGATACTAACCAAGAGGGCTCTTCAGAATATTCACTATCTAAAAACAACCCAAACTCCCAATTAAATCTTTGAATTAATTCATTAGCAAGACCTGGAGAATACTCATTTTCATCAGAACTAATGATTGGCATCGTGCATCCGAGGAGGAAGTACCTCAATAGTTTATTCAGTATTACTATAATCCGATTTTACAAGCAAGTAATGTGTCTGATACTAATAACGAATTTCCAGCACCAAGAAAAACACCTGATTCCAAATCGAATGGAAGAGATAGTTTAGGATTCTTTAGAGAACAAATTGAACAACATCATTCAAGGTTTGAAGTAAGCATTCCCCTTATTGCTAGTGAAAATTTAGTTTCGAAAGCAGCAATGGACATGTTTAGTACTGATTTACACAATAGATATGCTGAGGGATTGCCTGGTTCAAGATATTATGAAGGTAATGAGGACTATGATCCTATTGAAGTACATACTGAAGAATTAGCAAAGAAATTATTTAATTCTGAATTTGCAGACGTAAGGCCTATTTCTGGAACTGCTGCAAATATTTCTGCTCTATTCTCATTGGCTTCTCCTGGAGATAAATTTATGGCACCTGAACTAGCAGCAGGAGCTCACATTTCAACACAAAGATTTGGTGCAGCAGGACTAAGAGGACTTACTACCATCACATATCCTTCCATTCATGAAACTATGTCTATTGATACAGATTTAGCCGTTAAAGCAATTCTTGATGAAAAACCAAGAATCTGTTATGTAGGTCAATCTGTATACTTATTCCCTAATGATTTGAAACCAATTGTTGAGGCTGCAAAAGAAGTTGGTGCAAGCACAATGTATGATGGGGCTCATGTATTAGGACTAATTGCAGGCAAACAATTTCAAGACCCTCTGAGAGATGGCATGGATTTGATTACCGCATCAACTCATAAAACATTCCCTGGACCTCAGCATGGAGTGATAATTGGGAATCATGATGTAGAATTACCTAATGGCAAGAGTTTGCATAAAACCATCAGAAGTCGAGTCTTTCCAGGAGTTCATTCAAATCACCACCTACACAAAGTTGCTGCTTTTGGTGTTAGTTTAGCAGAGGCATTAGAATTTCAAGAGGATTATGCCAAGGACATTATTTCAAATGCAAAAAAATTAGCTGAAGGATTATGGAATCGTGGAATGAAAGTATTTGCTGCGGAACATGGATTTACTGAAAGTCACACTGTCTTGGTTGATGTAACCGAAAGAGGGGGAGGGGCAGATGTTTCAAAAAGAGCCGAGGCTCAAGGATTAGTCATGAATAAAAACATGCTCCCTGGAGACACATCAGCAGTAAAACCGTCTGGAATTAGACTAGGAACTCCTGAAATGACTCGATTAGGCATGGGTGCAGATGAAATGGATGAAGTTGCTGAATTAATTCACCTAGCATCACTTGGCGGAAAAGAATCTGAAGTTCGAGACAGAGCAAGAATATTGAAAGAAAATTTTTGTAAAATCAAATATTGTTGGGAATCAAAAGACAATGCATATGCTCAACCTAAATGGTCAGATATCTGAATAAATATTATCTCCTTCTTTTATTGTCAAGGAAACTTTCAATATCAAAATCACCATCATCCCCATTATTTGAATCTCTCGTACTAGATGGAGGTGCTCCCTTAGGTTTCCTCTTAGGGCCGCCACTCTTTTTCGGCCTTTCACCCGTATAAATTATTGAATCCCCCTCTAATCCTAAAGAAGACATGTTTCTACTTTTTTGCCTTAATTTCTTTTGGCTATTTTTCTTTTTGCCTCCAAAATCCTGTAAAACCAATCCAATTTTCTTCTTAAGTTCTTGACTTTCTTTTGAAAGTGCACGGGGTTGATTTTTCCACCACTCATATGCTAAATTCTTGTATCTCGGAGGTTTAGAAGATCTTATCTGTTTAGATCTAGTTCTCAAATTAGAACGTAAGTTCTTAGGCTTTTCAAGCCTAACACTCAACCATCCTGGAAGGCCTAAATCATAAACAGCATTACTAATTGTAACTAAGATTCCTGACATCAACATATGATTACCAATTGGTACTTTGTCAATAGATAAATCAACTCTGCTCCTCTTTAATCTCTTAGAGTATGCAATCATTCCTTTTTGATCTGTTTGTTTAATTATTCTTCTTTGTGCACGAGAAATTCTAGACATTACAAATTGTATGAAAAATAATGTTCCAGTAACAATAGGCCAAACAAACCTTGCTATGGATTCTAAAACATATCCTTGTGCTAAATTCTCAGAAGTCCACCAACCTGCAGCAACAAATGAAGGCCATAAGATGAAAAGACGTATGAACAATACTAAATTACTAACTCTATATCTTGGTTCCATAGCCCTCATTACTGATTGATCTGCAGCAACCATTGCATTAGCTGTTAGTGAAACATTTTTTTTCTTTTTAAAATGTAAACCTACTGCAGGATTAGTTGGTGCTTCCTTGACATATGGTTTTAATTTTGAAAGATATTTTTTATCCTCATTATCTCTACGAGAAGATAATAATACTTCATGAGGTATTGGTGCAGACAATTCATCATAACCTCTAGTTGGAACTCCAAGAATCTCTCCTAATCCTTCCGTTCTTGGATCTGCCGCTGCCATTTCAGCAATTGATTCATACACATCTAAAGCAAGATGCCATTCTCCTTGATCTAACAAACAAAGTGCTAAAGAAACCCTTGCTTTTACCATCTGTGGTTTTCTTCTTACTATAGTAAATGCTTTTTCTAATGCCATTGTATGTTCTCTTTGGCCCCTTAACATTGCAATTTGCATTAATTCATTATGTTCAACTAACAAATCTTTTTCTCCACGTGATAACGGACTTAATGAATCTGGAGACCACAGACTAAATCTTTCCATTACATCTGTAAGATTATCAATCATTGGTTCACCTTTAAAATCCCAAAGATCATCATCAGATGCCCTTCCTTGCCATGGATTAAAATAATCTGCAATAAATGAAATTACTTCTGGCTCAGAATATTCATCCTCATTTTCTAGCGAAGAGAGTGCTTCTCTAGCCGCATCTATTCTTCTGCATGCAACATGACCTACAGCAATAAGTAATCTGGCATCATCGTCTTCTCCACCTTGTTGTGCGAGTACATTACGTGCCTCAGTAATCGCTTTTGGCCATAATCCCCTTAATGCATATTCAAACATTTTTGCTTTTGCTTTTGCTAACCTTACTAGTGATTGGTCTCCTTGAATTGATTCGGCTTGGAATGTAATAAGGAAATCTAAATCATCATTTCGAACTGCATTATCTATTTTCTTCTGCATCCAATCATTAGTACCTCTTCTAAAAGCACCAGCTCTTCTCTCATCAGGAGACAAATCAAATGAATAATTTTTCAGTGGGAAAAACTTCCAGACACTTAAAATCCAAATTAGTAAGAAAATCGCTTGACCTGATGCAATAAAAGTCCATGTAGTTCTAAGTATTTCATATTCTCCAAATCCATTATCTGCGAGAAGATCAGTAAATGGCATCAGTGAACCAAATTCTTTGTAACAAGCTAATACAACAAGTAATACAGTATATCCACTAAAACCAGCAAAGGCAAAATAAAGTAAACGACCTTGTACGTCTCCTTCAGACCTTATTTCCCTTGTTGCTGCTAAACTTACTCCGCCAGTACCGCCAAACGATTGACCGCCTAAAAACAGGTTACGAATTAATTCAAAAATAAATGCTAAACCAACAATTGCGATATTTAGAGTAAGGAACATTGCAAGAATTTGTGGGACATTTTTCAAATATTGATATTGTTCAATAAGTGCCTGCATCTGTGCAGATTCTACAAGATACCATCCTCCAACTCCGCCATAATTTAGAATATTCAATGCAAGTTCCCGTTCCATTCCTGAAAATGTAACATAAATTACAGTAAATACTCCATTTGTTGCTGTAAATGGCATTGTAAATAAGAAAATAACTAGAATAAATGCTGAAATCCTACCAAAAATCCCAGGTTTATCTGGATTAATTGGTGTCTGCTTACCTCTTACACTTCTCCATTTTGAAAGTAATAGCATATTCCATGATGCGCCTAATATTCTACCATATGCAAAAATCGTAGGTGACATGAATACTAATAATGCCAATGTAATCCATGTAGGCGTTAATGTTTCTCCATGTCTTCTATAGCCATACATTAAAATTGCAAGTGTTCCGCCTGAAATAAACAATATTGCCCAAAGCCTTCTAATTAATGCGAAAATTCCTTTAATTTTTGTATTTCTTATTTGATCTAATTGAGCAATCAATGTTTCCCAAGGAGACACCAATACTGGAATAACTACACATGCTGCCATCAATAAGGTAATAGGCAAATAATAGGTAGTAGGACCAATTAATAATTCACAGATTAAGATTGATAATGCAGTCATAGCCATTAAGTATGTTAAAACACCTCTCGGAACACCCTTAAGCCATAATAATTCTCTGGCATCTTTTCTTTTCTTAGTTAATCGATGTACTTCAAATAAATTATCATCAGCTTCGAAAGCAACTTGAAGCGAAGATAATGAATTTGGCAAAATATACCATGCCAAGAAAATTGTCCCTAAAAATCCTAAACCAGCAGGCAATAATAATTTGTAATTAGTACCTAATTCATCGATTGGAACTACTGTAACTTCTGCAGATGCAAATGAGGGCACTATTGAGAAAAATAGCAAACCTAGTAGTGCGAAAAATAAATGCCTAGTTCGCAAAATCAAATTCCCCCCTTGTACCTACGAATCCCTCAAAGGTTTTCTAAGAATCGCTAATATTCCCTCTATGACGTTTAAGAAATCTATCAATTCTATCAAACGATTCATTCAATATTTCTTCATCTGGCAGGTAAACTAGGCGAACATGCCCTTTCCCGTACTCTGGAGAAAACCCAGAACCGTGCACCAATAAAACATGCTCTTCATGAAGTAATTCTAAAACGAATTTTTTATCATCATTTGCCCACAGTTCATCTGTTAATTTTACAAACATGTAAAATGCACCTTCTGGTTTTTGAACTTCTAACCCCTCTATCTTATTGATTCGATTAATACAAACGTCTCTTTGTGAAATTACTTTCTCTAAATGGGTATTCATCCATTCATCATCACCTTGAAGCCCTGCCAAATATCCTTTTTGGGCAGGAGTTGATGCACATAACCTTGAACGCAATAATCGTTCCAAACCATCACGTACATCAGACAATTTAGATTCAGGATCATGAATTGCCATATATCCAATTCTCCAACCTGGTGCATAATAGACCTTTGAAACTCCATTAAGTGTAATTACAGGTACTGTTGTTGTTCTTGATGCTGTAGAAATATGAGTATTAGTGAAATTTAATCTATCGTATATTTCGTCAGAGATTATTGTACAATTAGGCCACTTATTAGCAATTTCAATTACTCTATCTATTTCATCAGAAGTGATTATTCCTCCTGTAGGATTATTCGGATTTATTAATACAAGTAATTTGACATCATCATTCATTTTTGATTCTAAATCATCAAAGTCAATTGACCAATTATCCTCAGATTTTAACCTGTACTCTACAGTAATTCCACCATATAATTGTGGATATGTAAGGTAAGGTGGATAATGAGGACCGGGACTTAATAATATGTCTCCTTCTTCAAGAAAAGCTGCAAATATAATTTGCAATGCCTCTGTAACTCCATGGCACACATATACATCCTCAGGACTACAATTCCAACCACCATTCCCCTTATTTCTTTCATCCATAGCAATAGCAGTTCTTAATTCTGGAAGGCCATACGAGGGAGAATAACCATTCTCTTGATTATCTAATGCTTTCTGAAATTCTTCAATCATATGTTTAGGGGTTGGTAACCCAGGATATGCAAGAGGATCTCCAATATTTAATTTGATGATATTATGCCCTTGTGCTTCAAGTTCTGTTGCTGGAACTACTACATCCCTAATTGCATATTCAATACTTGAGGCTCGGTCAGATACTCTAATATTGTGTGAGCCCATGAACTTAGGGAAAAGATTCACTTTCAAATAACTACGCGTCAAGTGAGGTTCCTGACATTCTTAGAACTTCATCAAAATGTTCCTTATCTACTGGTTGAACAGAAAGCCTCTGCCCTCTCTGTACAACAAGCATATCTTCTAATGCGGGGTTTTCCTTCAAATCTGCCAATGAAACAATATTTTCAAGTGCAATAATTGCTTCTATATCTACCATGATCCATCTAGGATTATCTGGAGTTGATGATGCATCAAAATATTTACTTTCAGAATCAAATGCTGTGAAATCAGGATACCCCTCCTTATGCACTTTGGCAACACCTGCAACATGAGGTGGTTTGTGATTAGAATGATAAAATAACACATAATCTCCAATCTTCATTTTATCTCTCATAAAATTTCTTGCTTGGTAATTTCTTACACCATCCCAGTGCGTTGTTTTATCGTTAATTAAATCCTCAAAGGAGTAAACATGAGGTTCAGATTTCATCAACCAGTATGCTGTCATAGTACTGGTGAAAAGTTGAAGACATTTACTTTTTTCGTTTACTTCCTTTCTTCTTTCCACGTTTCTTTAATTCGTTAATCAAAGTACTTGCAGAACCATTTCTTCCACCCATTAATTCCGAATAATTTTTCAGATTAACTAAAGCACATGCTGCGGCTTCTTCTAATTCTGCTTTTTCAGCTAAATTTGCTATAAATTTCAATTGCTTTGGTGATGCGGGAGAGGGTGTAGATTCAGTATTCTCAAGAAGGTATGCTATCAAATTACTAGCAGTTCCTTTCCTACCTCCTGTTAATTCATCAAGACTAGAAACACCTACTGCTGAAAAAGCATCAGAATCTTTGCCTTTAAATTGTTCAAGTAATGAATTAACAAACTTCAATTGTGCTTCTGAAGGAGGAAGAGAAGTTTCTGATGTTAATTTATCTAGAACTCCTTTCATTTGTTCACCCGTAATTTTATTTTCATCATCAACATCAATACCAGCTAAAATTTCTGATTTACGTTTTTCATCAGTTTCGACCCACAATCTGTCAAATAATGCTTTTTGACGTGGAGTTGGCGTTCTTGATTTTAATTCCAAAGCAATAGAATGTAATTTTTTAAATTTGACAACAAAGGTATCCCAGACTTCATGTGCAGGCCTATCTCCTCTTTCGATTAAATCCAAACTATGTTCCATATCTGCAGTAAATTCAGCAGAAAAGATAAATGACATATCATCATCTTCTGAATCTGTATAATGAGGTGCTACTTCTAACCAACAAGTTCTTCCTGAAACTGTAGGTTCAAGACCAGCGCTACCAGATTCACAATATTTACGATCAAGTAATTTTTTGATTGTTGAAGCATAAGTAGATGGTCTACCAATTCCAGATTTTTTCATTTGGGCAACTAATGAAGGTTGTCTAAACCTTGCAGTAGGCTTTGTTTCATCTTCTACGAATACGGGATTTTCTTCTATATCGTCTAGTGTATGCTTTGCACCTGGCATTAAATCTAAATCTGGTTTTTTAGTAAATGGTTGCTTTCTTCCTGTTGGAATGAAAGCTGCTTCCCAACCTGCATGTGTTCTCCACTCAACTTTAGATGTCAATGGACGGTTAAATCCTTTCACCTTAGCTGTTAAAGCCATGCTTGAATATTTTGCTTCTGACATTTGAGTAGCTAAAAATCTCGCCCTGATAAGTGAATAAAGCCTATTTTGTTCTGCATCTTCAACTGATTCCAATTCAACATTTGTTGGCCTAATAGCCTCATGCGCATCTTGTGCATTTGAATCACTTGTGCCTCCAGCACCAGGCCCTGGTGCTGTGCCTAAATGATCTGAACCCCATTTTGACTCTATATGTGCCCTTGCTAAATTTCTAGCACCGGGATCGGTTCTTGTTGAATCTGTTCTCAAATAAGTAATGAAACCTGCATTATACAATGCACCTGCTACAACCATTGTTTTTCCTACACCCCAGCCCAAATATGAACCTGCAGCTTGAAGCAAAGTATCTGTTGTAAAGGCTGGTTTTGGTTTTGTAACTCTACTTCCTTCTTTAGAATCTTCAACCATTACTTCTTTTTCTGATTCTAATGCTGCAATCACTTCATCAACCATTTGTCTATCGTTTGTTCTTGCTGAGTCAAATTTTCCATCTGAATCCCTCCAGCCATTTTCATCATCCTTATCATGGAATCTTACTGTAAATCTCATATTACTTGCAAATGTATGTGCTGAATAATATGGGACTGGCACAAATGCTTCCCTTTCTAATTCCCTATCAACAATAAAACCGCAAGTTGGTGTTTGAACGCGGCCTAATGATTTGATATTCCAAGAATTAGCGAAATTGGATGCTCGGAAACCTACAAGTCTATCCATTAATCTTCTCACTATTGCTGCTTCAACTAAATCCATATTTACTTCAGAAGCCTTAGAGATTGATTCTTCAACTTGCTTTTTAGTAATTGCATTAAATGTAACTCTGCGAATGTCGTGATATCCTGCTTTTGTAAATATTGCAAAAAGTCTCCAAGCAATAAACTCTCCTTCTCTATCTGGATCAGTAGCAACATAGATTGTATTTACTTTTTTATCAGCTGCTTTTTTTAGCATATTGCCTACTGTTTTCTCAGCTCCTCTTGTCCATCCCCAAGCGGGTTTTGGAAGTTCACCTTCTGAATGTGGCCATGTAGCATTTTTCGATTGAGGAAGGTCTTCTACATGACCTCCGCAAGCCATAACAACATACTCTTTTCCAAGGTATTTTTGAATGGTTTTTGACTTGGCTCCTGATTCAACAATTAATAAATCCATGTTCTTGCAACCTCCCCTTCTCGATTTGATATCTGATTTGTCCAGATTCTTAAGGGTGTGGTTTTAGATTATTTTTCTATGTAATATTCTATTACATATGAGAATTGGGGGCAAAAAAAGTTCAATTTAAATTCATTTGCGAACGTCTTTTATTCTCATCCCATTCTTCTCCTGCATCTCTTCCTCCACAATGAAGACATCCAGGATATCCTGCTTCAGATAATGCGATTGCATATTTACAAAAGTCATTCCAAAGTAGATTAATACTCCCAGGCACCCAACAAATAAATTCTTCAGGTTCACTTCCTCCAAGTTGAACTATTTTACTTTCTGAGTCGAATAATTCAATTGTTTCTAACTTCTCAGATTCTACTATTTCTGGTTCTAGAATATTTCCAGGTTGGATATCTAATAACTCTAATATCAAATCTTCTGCTCCATTAGAATAATTTTTTGGAAGTAGAATTTTAGATGTCTTAAATCTAAGTAACCTTCTGGCTGCTTCACGAATTGAGAGATGTTTGTTCGCTTCGACCTTAGAACTTTGCGTATCCATAAGAAGCCTCAGACCGCCTAAGAAGCCGTAAGACTTGAAGGGTGTGGCTCTAGGAACGGTACAATGGGCTGGTTCTTTCGGTTGGGTGCACGTCCAATCTTAGCTGTTCAAGATTCAGAAAAAGCACATTATCGAGCAATTAGAAAAATTAAGATGCTAAGTAAATGGAAAATTGGTAGAGTTTTTCTGAGCGGTTTTTTTTCATCTCCAAAATTAAATGTAGAAAGATTTGGAATTAAATTTTCTAATCCTGTTGGTTTGGCTGCTGGAATGGATAAGAAAGCTGAAGCATTGACTGCATGGCCAGCACTAGGTTTTGGTTTTGCAGAAGTGGGAGGAGTAACATTACATGAACAACAAGGAAACCCCAAACCTAGGATGTTTAGAAATTGGAATAGTAGATCATTGATTAACAGAATGGGTTTCAACAATGATGGTGCTGATAAAACAGCAAAAAGAATGTCAAAAGTGAAAGAAAATGGTAATTGGCCAAATATACCGATTGCAATAAATCTAGGTAAATCAAAAATTACTGAAAATGAAAATGCCGCTGAAGACTATTGTGGTTCTATCGAAAAATTATGGAGATATGCTGACTTTTTTGTTGTCAATATTTCTTCACCAAATACACCCAATCTAAGAGATTTGCAAACTGATGAACATTTAGCGGGGTTATTAGAAAAATGTATTCAACAAAATAAGAAATGTGCAGAAGAACATGGAGCAAAAGAAAAACCAATCTTGGTAAAGGTTGCACCTGAC
>Ga0115011_10001042_pt1 | contig 20417 bp, 13 predicted proteins | sample TroAtlMetagenome_2_FD_88705 | JGI IMG/M metagenome (GOLD analysis project Ga0115011, IMG submission 88705) | Marine eukaryotic phytoplankton communities from Atlantic Ocean - Tropical Atlantic ANT8 Metagenome | ecosystem: Environmental > Aquatic > Marine > Oceanic | place: Tropical Atlantic...
ACCGCAATTGGCCGGGTCGGTGGACTCTCCCCAAGGATAGGGATCCCCCGCTGCACTGCGCGCGGCAAACTCCCACTCGGCCTCCGTGGGGAGGCGATAGCGACGACCATCACGCTGACTGCGCCATAGGAGATAAGCTTCGACATCTGCGAGGGTCATCCCCACCGCAGGGAGCCGGTCATACTGGGCCGGGGATGCGGCCGAGGGTGCATAGCGGCTGAGGTCCACGTCCCCACCGCTCTGCTCTCTCAGGAAATCGCCAAACGCCGTGACAGAAATGGGATTGATGGCGAGGAAAAAACCCGGCGTCTCGAACCGCTGCAGCGGCATCGATTGGCTTCGCACCGCCAAGGCCCCATCTGCACCCACCACGCCGCCGGCGCCCATGACGAACTCGAAACCTTCGATTGGTCGCTGGGGGAGAATCCACTCGAAGGCAAATGTCTCCCCCGGGCCCAAACCGACAGAGACGGTCACCACATGCCCCTGGGGAAGACGTAACGAAAGCACGTAGGGGCCTGGCCGCATATCACTCAAAGTGAGCGGTGTGTGGCCGACAACTCTACCCTCACCCAGCACTCGGTAGCCGGCCCGATTCAAATGCCGATGCAGTGTGACCTCGACCCCCACGGGATGAGTCGTGACCGAAAGTCTGCCCGAACGGGCAATCTGTGCGGAGAATGCGCCGGGGTCCAACTGGCGGGACTGGGCCAACAAATGTGCTGCGGGTAGCTGAACGCGTCCTCGCTCTACCGCCTGCAGGGCTTGATGGAGGAATCGGCAATATCCGAAACGCGTGGGTTCATATGTGGGCGCAACGGAGAGGGCCCTCAAAAACGCGTCATCGGCACGGACAAAGCTCTCCTCGAGTTCGCGTTCAGCTCGGGCCACATCCGGGGTGACGGCACTACGGATGGGTACATCAGCGCGCGATTTTCGGGCGACCACGAATCGATGTGCTGCTCCGAGTGCATCGTCGAGGAGATCCTGAGCACGCTCCATCCGTCGTTCTTCTGCCCGCGTGCCGTCGAGCACGTCCTCTAATTCAGTCGCAAACTCCGCCGCGGAAAGCCGACGGCGGGCGGGGTCGATTTGAAGTGCATAGGTGCACAACGCTTCGAGATTCGTGAAGACATCTGGGAGCTTGACCCGCTCGCCTGGCGCTTGAACGCCAGTCTGCAACCGCGCTTGAATTTGGGCTGGGTCGCGAGGCAATGGAGGACGGCGCGTCAATACGGCATAGAGAATCGCACCAAGGCCCCATACGTCTGCGGGCACCCCAGTGCCGGCCAATCCGTGAACGATTCTCTCCGGCGCCAGATAGCCCAGTCCGCGACTGGGTGGGGAGAGGGCTTGATCCAAAGCTGCATCAGGCACCCCAGTCCGCCGTCGCGCCCGCAACCAGCCACCAAGCCAGGCTTCTCCGAAATCACCGAGGTCGACACAATGGGGACGGACGTCACGGTGAATTACGCCTTGCTCGTGGGCCAACGCGACCGCTCGAGCAATGTCTAGGAGCGCCTCTAAGTGAACGATCATGTCCTTCATTGAACCGTCGGCGTTCACCAGAGCACGGTCGAAACGACGGCCGAGCATCCGCGCGCTGGCGAAGAAGAGACGTCCGTCGGGCGCACGGTCGATTTCGTAGATGGGCTCGACGTTTGGATGTTGCAGTCGCGCCTGACGCCGAATGCCTCGTAGAAATTGAGCGACGGTAATGGGGGCATCTGGTCGGCGAATATGGACCATCACATCACGACCGAGGAGCCCATCACGCGCGCTATATGATTCGACCACGGTGCTGCGTCGAAGCCGCTCACCGATGGCAAATCGACCGCTCGGCGAGGTGTCTTCCAAACTCCGAGCAGCCCCGTCTATCTCCCAATCCCACCCATGGTCCTCACGGGGCTGTCCAATGCCCGACTCGGCCTGTAACCAAGGGTCAGCATCTTGTAGAGGCGGATTGACGCTTTCGAGAGCTGCCGACAATCCCGCTACATCGACTGCTCCCTGAGCTGCGGCTTTCCGAAGGGCTTCCACCTCGAGAATGGTCAAGAGGCCAAACGCCACCAAGCGGTCAAAACTGCCCTTTCCGAAAGGGGTCGCCAGTTGACGAACCGCGTCCGCACCGCCGGCACAGCGTGGTCCGAGCAAAGAACACACGCGATCGAAGAAGAGTTCGGACGCCAATATGGGGGGCTCCGAGGGGAGGAATGAGACAGCCTACTACGCCTGAGGACGCGGCGGAACACACCCATAGTGCCGCCGTCGGCTCTCAGGGTGAAACTCAACAAAACCGCGAGTGTCGCGGGATGCTAGTACGCTGCGAGGGCGACGATGGCCTCGGCCACATCGGCCGACTGAGGGAGGATCGTGTCCTCTAGAGTCGGATGGTAAGCGACGAAAGTATCGAGAGAGGCAACCCGTCGAACGGGTCCATCGAGCCACTCGAAGAGTTCCTCACTGATTCGAGCGGCGATCTCTGCGCCGTACCCCCAGGCTTTGCTCTCCTCGTGCACTACCAAGGCTTTTCCGGTCCGCTTGACGGACTCGGCGATCGCCTCCCAGTCATAGGGCTGGAGACTTCGAAGATCGAGGAGATCCACGGAGATGTCGTGCTCTTTTTGAACACGCTTGACGGCCTGGGTGCTCCGATGGACCAGGGCGCCGTAGGTGATCAAAGTCAGATCATCACCGGGAAGGACTCGCCGTGCCTTCCCAAAGGGAATCATGAAGTCCGCGCCCGGATAAGGCCCCTTGTTATACGTTTGGCGATAGAGGTGCTTAGGCTCCAAAAAGATCACCGGGTCGTCACACCGAATGGCCGTACGAAGAAGGCCGTTGGCATCTAGGGCCGTGGCCGGCATGACGACACGCAGCCCGGGCGTATGGGTGAAGAGAGTTTCGGCACTCTGGCTATGATAGGGCGCACCGCCCTTCAAATAACCACCACTGGGCGTACGAATGACCACGGGCGCGGGCCAGCCGTCGTGGCTTCGCCAGCGCGCAGTGGCGAGCTCGTTTCGGATCTGTTGAAAGGCTGGCCAAATATAGTCGAGGAACTGAATCTCCACGACCGGGCGGAGTCCCCGAGAGGCCATCCCAATGGCGCGGCCGATGATATTGGCTTCGGCGAGCGGAGAGTTGAAGACTCGATTCTGTCCGTGATTCGCTTGGAGACCGTGGGTGACCTTGAACACACCCCCCTTCCCCTTACACTCGGACAAGACCTGCTCTCGACTGGCATCAGCCACGTCCTCGCCAAAAACCACAATCCGGGGATCTCGCGCCATCTCCTCGCGCAAACACGTATTGAGGAGGTCGACCATCGTCTTCTGACCGGTTCGGTCGGTGACCGAATCTTCGGTATCGAATGCCGGCGAGGTGGGGTCCACCTCATGGCTATAAATGTAGTCGAAGACCTCAGACGGCTCAGGTGTCGCGGCCGCTAAAGCAGCGTCCGTCGCCTCGGTGATGGTGGCGTCGACCTCGGCCTTGAGCGCATCCACCCCCTCAGCGTCGAGGATCCCTTCATCGATCAAGAACGCGCCCATGGTGTGGATCGGGTCGCGGTGTGTCTCTTGGTCACGCTCGGACTCTGGGCGATAGGAGCGTGCATCATCGCTCATGGAGTGGCTATACGGCCGGATCACGTGCGCGTGCACCAGGGCCGGTCCCTTCCGCTCCCTACACCATTGGACCGCCTCGGTCATGGTGTCATAGCTGGCCACCACATCGCAGCCATCGACCTCGCGAATCAAGAGATCCGGATAGCCGGAGACGAGCTGACTGATTGAGCCGCCCGCGGTCTGAATTTCGACGGGCACGCTGATGGCGTATCCATTGTCCTCCACCAAGAAGATGACGGGCAAACGCTTAGTACAGGCCGTATTGAGGGCCTCGAAGAACTCCCCTTCGCTGGTGGCTCCGTCGCCGGTCGTCACGACGACGACCTCATCGCCGTCCCCGGCGATCAAGTCCTCTGCCTCAGCGACACGTTCCCGATACCAACTGGCCTCGGCTGCGCCTACCCCGTGAAGAAATTGAGTTCCCGTGCAGCTGCTTTTGGAGATGACATTGAGCTCAGGATGACCCCAGTGGCATGGCATCTGACGGCCACCACTGGTGACATCTGCCTTGGCACCCACAGCAGCGAGGAGAACCTGCTCTGCGGTCATCCCCAGTTGCAGCATCAATGCACGGCTACGGTAATAGCCGATGACATAGTCCGACCCTGGCCGCAGCGCCATCCCGGCTGCAGTCTCGATCGCCTCGTGGCCCGCACCGCTGATCTGAAAATAGATCCGGTTCTGGCGCTTGAGCGCGATCTCCTTGTCGTCTAGTCGCCTGGACAGGTAGATGTTCCTGTACGCAGCGACGAGTTCATCCGCAGTTAAACCCGCATATCGGCCCTTGATTGCTGGAGCAACCATCTACCGCCTCCTTCCCCGACCCACCTGGAGAACAAAGTATGAACGACTTACCGGAAGCGTGGACGCGCCGCAAGGTCAGTGGTGCTGTGCTGAGCGTCTTTTGGCTCGTCGCCGGCACCACCATCGCAACCGCAACGCCCTGGCCTACGCCCGAATTCCGTCGTGGAGTCGTCTATAGCTCATGGGACGGTTCCTACCCACATCAGAGTGATTGGAGTGGTCACTTAGATCACTTCGTCGACCTCGGCGTCGAGTGGATCCAGGTCATGACCTTTGCCCATCAACCTCGGGTAGAGCACCCCAAGATCCTGTCTAGCGATCAGAAAAGATGGCCGCGGACATTCATCAAAGAAGCCCGTAGACGGGGGTTTAAGATCTTTCTCAAACCCCATGTTTGGAGCCGCGAATTCTATGACGGTTCGCGGCGTTGGCGGGGGTCCATCAAGATGCCCAACGAAGCGGCTTGGGAAGCTTGGTTTGTCCATTACGAGAGGTTCATCGTCGCCGAGGCCCGGCTCGCGGCCGAAGCCGGAGTGGAGATGTTCTCCATCGGGCTCGAATACGTGGAGGCCACCCGTGGGCGGAGCGCCCAATGGCGCAGGATTATCGACCAGGTTCGAGGGGTCTATCCTGGGGAATTGACCTATAGCGCCGACGGCAATCACGAGTTGGGGCACATTGATTTCTGGGACGCCCTCGACGTCATCGGAGTCAACACCTACTTCGATTTGGGCCGACCTCGCTGGCCCGGCTATTTGGGGTTGGTCGCAGGTTGGGCGCCACACCTCGCACGGATCGATCGAGTCGTTCGGCGGTATAAACGGCCAGTGGTATTCACCGAAGCTGGTTTTCCTTCGGTTGTGGGGGCCACAGAGCGCCCCTGGCAGTGGCCATCGGGTGAAGAGGTGCCTGACCCTGCACTCCAGGCGGCAGCCTATGACGCACTCTTCCTGGCGGCGACACAGATGCCGTGGTTCGAGGGCGTCTTCTGGTGGAAATACTACGAGCGCCCGGAGAAGACCCCCCATTCACACGATTACACCCCTAAGAACAAACCGGCCGAAGTCGTGCTCGAGAATTGGTATCGAACCAAGAGCCGCTTGCCCCAAAGCGCGGTAGACCCCAAGATACGCCCAGCCAAGAGAGCACCGTAAGAGGTGAGCATGTCCCGTATTCTGATTGTCCTGAGCCTAACGACCTTGGCCGCCTGTGGTGCCAAGAAGAATGTTTATACCGGGCCCGACCCCTGCAAAGGCGGAAAGGCAGCACTTGCCGACAAGCTCGGACCTGAACTCTCAGAGGTCTCCCGAGCAGTCCCCTTGGGTCGGCCGGACATGTGCGCGCTGGTCTATATTCGGATCGCCGAAGAGAGCGCCGAAGAACTCCCAGAAGACGAAGCCCTGGAGAGCAGTACAGATCATCTCCTCGCGGTGGCCTCGGTTTCGAGAGGTGGTGCCATCGAGCTCCAGACTTTGGGCCGGTCGACGGCCGCCCCCGGTCCGGTTCGCATCGAGCTCAAGAGAAAGGATCTGTACGGTAGCAAAGCACCCGAGTTCATCGTCGAAGAGCGCGCTGCATCGAAGGACCACGCCCTGGGCTTCCGGGGTATCCGCATCTTCGAGACCTCGGAGCGGAGCGTTCGCGAAGTGCTTTCTAAGCGCCTCTTGATCAAGACCGCTGAGGGCTTGGTTGTCGTCCCGCTCTGGGGAGCGACCAACGGCCCGGAAGGGCCACGTATCGTTTTCGACGCCGCGGGGACCAAGGAGATCTACAGCTACAATAAGGCGCTCAAGCGATTTGCCTTGGATCGTGGGGCCACCACCAACGCCAATCCGAAACCAACCCCACCCCCTGCCGCGGCCCCCGACGCCGACACAAAGCCCGCCACAGAGGCACAAAAACAAGACAGCGAGCCTGCACCCTTCTAAAGGGTCACCGGCAAACGCATCCCCCGCCCCATGGGCACCAGACCCTGGACCAGGCGACCGACTAGCTTTTGTCGCCGCTGACCCGGAGGGTGCCCAAGATTTGCTGCATCTCCGACTCTATGCGGTTGATGTTGTAGACGTTCTTGATGACCAGAACCCGCGACTCGCGGGCGGGCATCAGCACCAAACGGCCGCTCCGGAACAAGAGATATTCCATCACGTCGTTGATCTCTTTGCTGATGCGCATATTGGGAGCTGGCCACCGTTCGACATCACCCAAGAGACCGTGATGATGCAAAAGCTCTTGGTTTTTGATTTCCCAATAGTCGAAGCGCGTCTTGATGACGACGCCGGCCAAGATGACGGTGAGTAAGACTGCCCACACCCAATAATAAGAGGCGTTCATGAAAATGGGCTGATCCAAGAGGTTCCGCAAAGCCTCTGCCACATTGGGTTGCATCGTGGAGAGCATGGCGACGATGACGATCATCAAGAGGACGATGATGCTGGTCATTCGGGTGTAGTCGAACGCGATGATGGACAGATTGAAGAAGAAAAGGAGCGTGAAGATCAGACCGACCATGCCCGGTTCCGCCGGCGTCGGTCCGGCGAACTGTACGTAGAGCCCGCAGAAGATGGACGCGATCCAACTCGGATAGAAGTAGATCACATCGGAATAGCCGCGCATTACGACACTATTTGTTGAGGAAGCGGACTCGTCTGCCACGGTCTGTTTCTCCTTGGGGTGGTTCCTTTGGAGGCTTCGGATACGCCCTAGCATACCCCTCGGTTATGACGCCGAGCCCCTTGGACCATGACCCAGTGTCGATGAGCCCAAGGCCTGGGTCAAGCCGCTGCCAGACGCCGCTTGATAGACACCAAGATCAGACCGAAGATCATCATCGTGACCAGGCCGACAATCGTCGTGACCGACACCAGATCGAACACATACCGCCGAACCGACGCATCATATTGAAAAGCCACTAAGTGCATCTGGTCGACCAGGCTTCCCAAAGACCCTTGCCCGGCATCTACCAGCGCCAACTCGAGTTGGCCAGCCACCACATTGGTCCCGTGTAGATAGCGCTGTACGACACCATCAGGGGTGTAGAACACCAGGGCGGCCCGGTGGACATATTCCATGGTCTCTGGATTGTACCGATAACCGAATCCGATGGACGTCGTCAGTGCCTTGATACTGTCCCGATCGCCGGTAAGAAAGTGCCAGTCGTCGCCAGCGGCGGGCACACCCATTTGTTTCAGATAGGCCGCCTTTTTACCTGCTGCCAGGGTCGGTGTTTCTTTCGGATCGATGCTCACGCTGATGATTCGAAAGTCTTCCGAGGGGGCAAACCGACCGTCTTGCAGACTATTGACGAGCCCACTGAGCAGTAAATTGCAGGTCAGAGGACACGTGTAATAGACGGGCGTCAAAATGACCGGCTTGGTGCCATCGAAAAAGTCGGTGAGCCGAACTGATTTTCCTGTTTCGTCTTTGAACGTCAGATCGTGTGGGATTGGCGCACGAAGCTTCTCGGTGATGGTGATATCACTAAAGTCGTCGGTCGTACTGGCGGTGTGCTGCGCCCCTGCGGGCGCTGCCAAACCGACGAATAGGAGTGAGAAGAGGAGGGCGGTATACGCCGGCCGCGGACACAACACGAGTGAAGGACTCAGATGTTGTCGTAGTTCATCGAAGCCGTCAATTGCGGGTCACGGTGTGCGACCACGGCATCGGTGTTCATGCGGCGGATGGCCATATAGACCGAGAATCCACCCAAAGCCATGAGCGTGGAGACATTGCCCACGAAATCAAAGGTCAGGTGGTGATGAAGCGTGGGCTGAATCATGTAGTAGAGATCCACATAGTGCATCATGAGCAGCCATACGGCCGCAGCACCCAGACCCAAGCGGTTACGCTTCACGTGGCGACTCATCAAGAACCAGAAGGGAATGATGAAGTGCCCAAAGATCAAGAAGCGGCCGATATATTCCCAGCCCTCGTTCATACGCAGGAGATACCAAGCAGTCTCCTCGGGAATGTTCCCGTACCAGATGAGGAAAAACTGGCTAAAGCTGGTGTAGGTCCAAAAGCAGGTAAAGCCAAACATCAGCTTACCGGCATCGTGGAAATTGCCCTTCGGGAGTGTATTGGCCAGGACCCCGTGCTTGGTCATCCACAGCCCGGTGAGGCAGAGGGTGGCAAAGCAGGTGACCACCGAGCCGGCGAAGATGATGACGCCGAACATGGTGCTGAACCAGTGGGGGTCAAGACTCATGAGCCAGTCAATCCCAGCGAAGGTGATCGACAGCGCAAAGCCGATGACGCTCAAAGGTGCCCACCAGCGCATCTTGAAGGTGAGGGCGGTATCACCCGTCTCATCTTGCTTGACGCTATTGCTCCGGAAGAAGCGAATCATCACGGTCCACAAGGCGAAGAAAACGCCCGCGCGGATGAAGAAAGCGCCGCTATTGAGGTAACCACTCTTCCAATCGATGATGGGGTCAGCCTCGGTGATGCCTTCGTGACTCCAGTGGAAAAGGTCGTGATAGCCCAGCGCTACGGGAATGAAGAGCAGGGCGAGCCAAGGAAGATTGGCCGCGTAGTTTTCGGCTGTTCGCCGAAAGCCTGTACTCCAAGACGCCCGCACCAGGTGGTGAATGATCACGAAGAACAAACAGCCGAGGGCGAGGGTAGCCACGTAAACGAAGGCGTTCAGATACGAAAAGTAGAACTGCTTCGTGTTCGAGACTGCGGTAAAGACGCTCCCCGCAAGGCCGATGGCCGTGACCGCGAGCCAGATAGTGGCGGCGCGACCAGAGACGGCGGAGTCCATCTTGGGGTCGTCAGTAAAAGTCTTGTGGTGTCCCATCGTTACTTCCCCTCCCCGCCGGCAGCGCGTTTCGCCTTCTGCCATTGGTAGGTGCGCGCGCTCTGACTCATTTGCAGGGCGCGGACGTAGGCGACGATGCGCCAACGGTCCTTGGGGTCGACGATTTGCCGACGATACGAGGGCATCAACTTCGACGCGCTGCCGTTGCTGATGATGTCGAAGAGCTCGCCTGCGGTCTTCTCACCCATATAAGGCTGGTGATAGGAGGGGACTACCATGGCCCCCTCGCTCCGAGTCGCCACTGTTCCCTTACCGTAGCCGTCGCGAGCATGGCAGGGGGCGCAATAGATGTTGTAGCGCTCCTGTCCCCGCTTCATATCGTCTGAGGTCAACTCGTTGTAGGGCGCTTCCTTGAGCCAACTCCCGTCCTTGGCACTCTTGCCGGACCAGATCTCGTATTCGCGCTCGGCCTTAGGGCTATTGAGCTCCCCACGGCCTCGAAGCTGTCCTCGGGGAATCGTATTCGCCGGGGGGGTCCGCATTTGCCGACCATCCTCGAAGAAGAGACTCTCCTTGTAGGACTTGTACTTGTCTTGGGTGTCCATATTCGGATTCAGGTGAATGGGCGGTAGCCGAGAGGTATCCCCCCGGCACCCCAGATACCCGCCGAAGACCATGGTCAGCGCCAAGGCGCTTTGAAGGATTCGCTGCATTCGCATCGCGTTACTCCTCCACCAAGGTGATGTTCGTGCCGCCCAATTCCGCGAGCACAGTTTGACTCTTCTCCGTATCATAGAGCGGATCAGAGGACTCGATACTCAGGAAGAAAGCGTCGTCGGTCACTCGCCTAAACATCGGCACATTGTCGAGCGGGTGTGACGGCATCGGCAGCTTGTTCAGCACGAAGATGCTGATGAAGGTGCAGATGGCGGACAACAAGACCGTCAACTCGAAGAAGACCGGCACGGCATATTCCCAGGTAAAGAGTGGCTTACCACCGATTACGACTGGGTAGTCGACGCTACCGGTCCACCACTGGAGCCAGGCTGCGAGGCTCATCCCGGAAATAGCGCCGGTCAGGGTAAACCATGGCACCTTGGAGCCCGAAAGCTTCATGGCGTCGTCCATCCCGTGAATCGGGAAGGGCGACCAGGACTCTACGTCCTTATAGCCATCGTCGGTCAGCTTGGTCATGGCCTCGAGAAGCCGGGCTGGATTCTCGAATTCGGCGATTACGCCCCAATTCTTTTGCTCAGCCATGGTGCTCACCCTCCTCATCGTGCTGGTGATAACCACTCCAGTGCGGGTCAGCGTGAGGCATAACGCCCTTGATTTCCGCAATGGCGATGGCGGGCAAGAACTTCAGGAAGAGGATGAACAACGTGAAGAACAGCCCAAAGGAACCAACAAAGGTCAGGATGTCGATGATCGTTGGGGAGTAGTAATCCCACGAAGACGGAATGAAGTCTCGGTGCAACGAACTCGTGATGACGAATCGCTCGAACCACATCCCGATGTTCACGAAAATGGACAAGATGAATGTCCAAGTCATGCTGCGTCGGATCTTCTTGAACCAGAACAACTGCGGCGTAATGACGTTACAGCTGACCATGATCCAATAGGCCCAAGCGTAGGGACCAAATGCGCGGTTCACGAAGGCGAAAGCCTCGTAAGGACTGGCGCTATACCAAGCGATGAAGAACTCACAGGCATAGGCATAGCCCACCATGGTGCCGGTAACGCATATGATTTTGTTCATATTTTCGATGTGGTGGACCGTCATATAGTCCTCCAAACCGAATATCTTCCGACAAGGCACCGCCAAGGAGTTCACCATGGCAAAGCCTGAGAAGATGGCGCCAGCAACAAAGTAGGGGGGGAAGATTGTCGTGTGCCACCCCGGGATGATTGACACGGCAAAGTCAAAGGACACCACCGAGTGCACAGAAAGCACCAGGGGGGTCGCGATGGCCGCGAAAATCAAATACGCACGCTCGTAGTTCTGCCAATGACGATTGGCGCCTCTCCAACCCACAGCAAAGAGGCCGTAGGCGTAGTACGCAAACTTGCTCTTGGCGCGGTCACGCAAGGTGGCCAGGTCAGGAATCAGCCCGACGTACCAGAAGATCAAAGAGACCGTGAAGTAGGTGGATACGGCAAACACGTCCCAGAGCAGTGGGCTCCGGAAGTTGGGCCACATCCCCATTTGGTTGGGCAGCGGCAACATCCAGTATGCGGCCCAAACACGGCCGACGTGGATCCCGGGAAAGACCAAGGCGCAGATGACTGCGAAGATGGTCATGGCCTCGGAGAACCGATTGATTGCCGTTCGCCACTTCTGTCGGAACAGAAAGAGAATCGCACTGATGAGCGTACCGGCGTGACCGATACCGACCCAAAACACGAAGTTGACGATGGCCCAGCCCCAACCGACCGGGTTGTTTAGACCCCAGATGCCGGTGCCTTCCCAGAAGAGGTAGGCAATCATCCCGCCGAGCATGGCCAAGACCGATGCTGCGAGGGTCCAGGCTGCGAGCCAAGTGAAGTTGGGTTTCGCCTCTACGATGCCGCAGATCGTGTCGGTGACCTTCCCGAAGGAGGGGTTACCGGTCACCAAATCGGGCGGAAAGACGGAGCCTGTATATTTTGATTGTGCTGACATGACCGCCTACCCTTTCTGCTTCGCAAGCTTGGGGTTGGGGTTGCGGACCATCCCCAAATAGGAGGTCCGTGTCCGCAAATTCAACTCCGTTAAGAGTTGGTAATTCCGATTGTTCTTCTTGGCCAGACTGACGCGACTCTTCGGATCGTTGAGATCCCCGAAGGTAATGCCGCCGGTCGGACACGCAGAACCACATGCCATCGACATTTCGTTGATGATCCGTTTCGCCGCCCTTGGCGAGTCAGCCATCTTCGCTTGGCGCTTCGCACGGGTGATACGCTGTACGCAGTAGGTGCATTTCTCCATGACACCACGGAACCGAACGGTTACATCCGGATTCCACCTCATGTGCAACAACTCGTCGTCGTTCTTGGGGTCGACCAACTCGTCTCCGCGTAGGGTGACGCCGTCCCAGCGAGATGAGGCATTGGTGTAATTGTAGAAATTGAAGCGACGTACTTTGAATGGGCAGTTATTCGCACAATAGCGCGTGCCGATACAGCGGTTGTACGCCATATCGTTGAGCCCTTCGGGACTGTGTGCCGTGGCCTGAACCGGGCACACATTCTCACAAGGCGCGTTTTCACACTGACCACATGACATAGGTTGGTGGACGATCTCGGGGTTCTCTTCATCGCCCGTGAAGTATCGGTCCATCCGCAGCCAGTGCATCTCACGTCCGCGCCGGACCTGGTCCTTACCCACAGCCGGAACGTTGTTCTCGACCATGCAAGCGACCAGGCATGCGTTACAGCCCGTGCACTTGTTGAGGTCGATGACCATGCCCCACTGGTAGCCCTTGTCGTACTGAGCCCCCTTAGCGGGTGGCGGGTGAAGCGTTTTCTCGGGCGGGTGAAAGACGACGTAGTTCTCGCCATTCTTCTTCTTCGGAATCTCGCCGCCGCTCGGGCCGTGCATGATGAGGCCCCGCGCCGCGAACTCCGGGTCGGCCTTGTAGCCTGCGACCGTCGTTTCGCGCACGTGCGGTCGACTATCGAAGCCGCCCTCACCATCAGGGTCCTGACTATTGTAGTCTTGGACGTTGGCAATCTCGTACTTGCCGTTCCCCTTGACCAGTCGACCACCAAGGGCAAAGTCCGGTGTATCCGTAGACCGAATCGGGTTCACGTCGAAACCGACCGTCCCCGAATCATGGTAGGGCAGATAACTATCGAAATTGCGCCCGTAGCCCATGGTCAACATGACAAGATTGTCAGCCAAACCTGGGACGACCCAAATCACGATATCGACGTTGGCTTCGCCCACCTCGATGGAAACTCGATCTTCGTTTTCCACGCCAAGGGCCCGGGCCGTCGCCGGATTGATTACGGCGGCGTTGTCCCAGGAGATCTTCGAGATGGGATCGGGCGCCTCGAGAAGCAACGAGTTGTTGCCAAAGCGACCGTCGTGGACATGCGGGTCTGCGACGAACACAACTTCGAGGTTGGTCGGCGAGAGCGTGTGCGTCTTTAGCTCGCCTCGGACCAATTCTCTAAAGCCCTCGGTCTTGAGTCGGGTAGACATCAAGGGGCCCTTGAGGCTGCGGTTCATTCGACCATCGTGGAGCCATTGATTCCACTGACGATCGAAGGCTGCTCCCTGACCGCGAGGCTGGCTCTGCCAGTACTTACGAACCAGGTGATAGGTGTAGTCACCCTTGGCCGGCTTGGGCTCATCACCCAAGATGCGCGCCAAGAACTCGATGGGCGTCCAGGCTCCATGGAGCGGCGCAATCATCGGTTGCTGGATGGTCAGGGTGCCGTCGGCCGACACCAAGTCACCCCAGCCTTCGAGGAAGTGCGTCTTGGGAATGGCCCAGGTTGCCGTCTTACTGGTCTCGTCGGGAAAGTCAGCCAAGCAAATCGTGTGCTTGGCCTTCTTCATGGCCTCTCCGAAGTTCAGATTACCCGGTGCGGTGTAGGTGGGATTGCCACCTACGACGACGAGGGTATCGATCTTCCCGGCGTTGAGGTCCGCCGTGAGGGCCTTGATCCCGGCCATATCGCCATGGTCGCCCGCGTTACGAGAGAAATCATCGTAGTAGCTCGTGACCATGCCCGGCTGAGCCAGGGCGTGATTGATAATGGCGGCCAAGGCGTGAACCACTGGCGGTTGCCGCCGGCCCACGACGACCAGACCCGATGCCAAATTCGGAATGGGAGAGGTCGTCGTCAAATCCTCGGCGACGACCTTGGCGAAGAACTTTGCTTCGTCACTCAAGCCGGCCATTCGCTTCGCGGTCACCGAAGTGACCTCGCCGGGCAACACCGTACCCACCTTGCGGATCTCGTCTGCAACGGCGAACGCAAAGGCTTCGATTTGGTGACTCGGCAGGCGCAAACGATTGTCGGCGCAGGTCCCGGTCAGGCTGAAGACGCCCTCCACGGAGTAGAGACGGCTCATCTTGGGATCGCCGCCGGCCGTGGTGGGCTCGCGCTGCGCCATCCAGCTAAAGGCGTTGCCCGAAGCGTTGTTGCCGCTGCCCAAAAAGTCCGAATCCAAGGCCAAGACGGTGTGCGCTCGACCCGGCTGATTCAGTACCCGAACGGATTTACCGAAGAGCGCCTGGAGGCCGATTTGCTCATTGTCGTCGGAGACCGCTTCGTAGGTGTACCACTGGGCCCCAGGGTAACGGTTCTGGATGCGCTTCTGCATGGCCAGATACGTCGGGGACGGGTACTGCTCGCTGAGAAAAGCCAATTGCTTGGGGTTTTTCTTGCGCTGTGGGCCCGCAAAGTCGGCGAAGTGCGCCGCGATGGCCTTCTCGGCCGCCTCCCAAGTGATCGGCGCCTGCGAATTGCGAGGTGTCCGCAACCGAGCGGGATCGTAGAGGTCCATGACCATCGCTTGATGAATGGCGCTGGTACCCCCCTTGTTTTGGGTGTGACTGGCGTTGCCGTCAATCTTCGTCGGGCGGCCGTCGTTACACTCGACCAAAAGGCCGTATACGTCAGCACCGATGTTCACTGCACTGGCGTACTTTGAGGGGACACCGGGCAGGACATCCTCGGGCATGCGCGCATAGGGCATGATGCGTTCGGTCGGTCGCCGAATGCACCCGGCCATACTGGCCATGGTCATGGAGGCGCCCATGATCCCGATAAAGTGTCGACGGGTAGGACCGTCCATGTCCTCGACCACCAAATTGGTCGGGAACTCGTCACCCGAAGCGCCATTCTTGACGCCATTCAGCTGATCGAGGCTGGTCCAGTACTTTGGTTCGTTCTTTTCAGTACTCATCGGTGGCACCCCCCGCAGTGAATCGGTGGATTGACATCCCCTTCGATCCGCTTTTCGTCGGCCGCGGTTCGGCGATAGCCCATTACCGTGACCTTGTCCTTCGGTCGAAGGTGAGGCGTCGGGTCGTTGTGACAGTCCAAGCACCACCCCATACTCAGGGGCTTTTCTTGGCGGACTTCGACCATCTGGTCGATTCGTCCGTGGCACGACTCGCAGCCAACCCCCGCCTGAAGGTGGGCACTGTGGTCGAAGTAAGCGTAATCGGCCACTTTGTGGACCCGCACCCAGGGCACCGGCTTTCCGGTCGCCCAACTCTCGCGCACAGGTGCCAACTTCTCGGAATCCGTATGGATCTGATTGTGGCAATTCATGCACGTCTGAGTGGGGGGCACTCCAGCCTTGGTCGTGGTTTCGACGTGGTTATGACAATAACGACAGTCGATTTCCATCTCACCCGCGTGCAGCTGGTGGCTGTACGGCACCGGCTGCTTCGGCATATAGCCGACGTCGGTGAACTTGGGTGAGAAGTAATACCAGACACAGCTGATCGCCACTATCGTGGCTACCGGCCCGATTACTAAAAAGAAGAGTGGCGGAACTTTGTTATGCCACTCAGGAAAAACGAACAGCCCATTGTTCTGTTCGTCCCCATGATCTTGCTCGCTCATTTCTCGGACAACCTCACGAGATGAGCCGGTCGTCACGAAGGACGGCATGGCCCGATTCGTCCAGAAGTGGACCACTCGCGGAACACAACCGTGCCGCGGCAGCCTTCTGAATACAAACCCTTTAGAAGGTGCCGTTTAGCACTGCAACCCCGCGAAGTCCAACACTTTTCAGGCAAACACGGTGCGGCAGATGACCACACGCCGCGGCAATATGCCGCGCTCCGAGGAGAATCCCACCGCGGTTCAGGAAGATGGGCACTCGTGGTCGATCCAAAAACTAGACGTCCGTCGAGAGGGGAACGGGAAAAACATGATGGCTGTTCCTCCGATCCTCAAGACGCACCAAAGTCTCCGTGATCGATCCCCCAGGCCTTCAGTTTCCTCTGAAGGGTCCTCCGATTAATGTCCAGAATCCGAGCCACACGGGTGATGTTCTTGTGCTGCGTAAGAAGCGCCGTGATGTGGCGGCGCTCGAGAGCTTCAAGGCTGATTTCCTCTGCCTCTCCATTGAGGAGTCCCTGGTTCACCGTGAAGTCAGTACTGACCGTGGGCGTGAACGGGTTGGACTGCAGCATGCGCTCCACCAAGTCGGCCCCGATTTCGTCACCTTCCGCGAAGAGAGAAACCCGCCGCGCCAAATTGACGACCTCGCGAACATTGCCCGGCCAAGCGTGGGCCATGAGAACAGTCCCCGCGGCCTCGGAAAGGACGAAGGGCTGTGACGAAACCACCTGCAGCCAGTGGGTAAAAATGGGCAAAACATCGTCAGGTCGCGACCTGAGAGGCGGAATGTGGAGAGGCAAAACTTGGAGCCGGAAGAAAAGGTCTTCGAGAAACCGGCCTGCTGCCACTTCGGCCTCGAGGTTCCGATACGTGCCCGTGATGAATCGAGCATTGATCGGCCGAGGCCCGCCCCCCTCGATCGCCGGCAGAGTTCGTCGCTGGAGCACATCGAGAAGCATCCCTTGGTTTTCCAGGGGCAAATCGCCGATCTCGTCGATGAACACCGTGCCGTCGGCGGCCGCTTCGAAAGCCCCCTTATGGGTCCCGTCTCCGAAGAGGCTCGTGCGCACGTTTCCATCGGCCACACACGCCATATTGATACTGATAAAGGGAGCGCAGCTCCGCCGAGAGCGTTGATGTAGTCGGCGCGCAATCGCCTCTTTCCCCGTGCCGGGCTCCCCGTGGAGGATAACGGGCTCATCGGCATCAGCCAATCGATCGACGAGGCGCCGGATCTGGGCGGTGCCGTAACTATCCCCCACGATGGCTGATTCATCAGCGCGTTGGGCGGCAGCTTGGCGAAGGACGGGCTCCAGAGCCACGGCGTCGACGGGCTTGGTCAAGAAAGTGAACGCGCCCAGTCTCATCGCCTCGACCGCATCAGGGACGGTCCCGTGACCGGTCAAAACCACGACGGGCACTCGGCGCGTGGCCGTACGCCGCAGCACTTCCAATCCATCCACATCGGGCATTCGAAGGTCGAGGACGGCCACATCCACCGGTGAGGTGGTGTCGCCACCAGACAAGGCTGTGACCGCGTCTTCTCCCGATTCGAGGGTCTCGACGGTAAAACCTCGACGACTCAACGCTTTTCGCATCGCGACGCGAAAGGGGTTGTCATCATCGATCAGGAGGACATTTAGGGCGCTGCCGACCATGGGCGCACCATAAACCCGAGCGGCCTCGGAGTAAACGACGTATTCGGGACACCATTGCCCCTTGATACGTACCTGAGGACTTTCAAAGGCGAAGTCGAGCCGGGGATTATGCCCGACTTGGAGCCCATTGATCCGGCACGACAGTAACCTTTGAGTCCGCATCGCTTGATCGCAGGCGTGGGCACCATCATCATACGGTCCGCACTCGGAGGTCGACATGACTAAACCGCCCCCCCAAAACGACATCAGCCCGGTTCGTTTCGTGACCGCTGCCAGCCTCTTCGATGGGCATGACGCTGCCATCAATATTATGCGCCGCATATTGTTGAGCCAGGGCGCAGAGGTCATCCATTTGGGCCATGACCGCGCCGTACAAGACGTCGTGAAGGCTGCCATCGAAGAAGACGCACATGGGATCGCCGTCTCGTCCTATCAAGGCGGCCATATGGAGTATTTCACCTATATGGTGGACCAATTGGCCGATGCCGGTAGACCGGAGATTGGGGTCTATGGCGGCGGTGGCGGCACCATCACGGACAAAGAGATCGAGGCCCTTCGCGAGCGCGGTGTGTCTCACATCTACTCCGTAGAGGATGGTCGACGCCTGGGGTTGGTGGGCATGATCGACCATATGATCGATGGCGCTCGCCGGGATCTGGTACGTGATTACGATGGGATTCCCCACACCTTTTATGAACGCAATCCGGCAGCGGTCGCGCGCGTTTTGAGTTGGGTCGAAGCGGCCCACGCACGCAATGACGAAGACGGCCTGTCCGCCCTCCGTACCACCCTGGAGAAAGCCCCCAAACGACCCATCCTCGGAATTACGGGGGTCGGGGGTGCTGGAAAGTCGTCACTGACGGACGAATTGGTTCGTCGGGCGCTGGATACTTATCCCGAGCGCACGGTGGCCATTCTCTCCGTCGACCCCACCAGACGCCGCCGAGGGGGCGCACTCCTCGGCGATCGAATCCGCGTGAACTCAGCCTCGGACGCCCGCGTCTTTATGCGGTCGCTGGCGACTCGATCGACCAACGCTGCCGTCCCAGCGGCCGTCAAGGACGCCCTCGCTGTGCTGTCGGCCGCCGGTTACGATCTGGTCATCTTGGAGACCGCCGGGATTGGACAGAGCGGAACCCAGGTGGTGGATGTCGCCGATGTCACCCTATACGTGATGACCCCCGAGTACGGCGCACCGAGCCAACTCGAAAAGATCGACATGCTGGACTATGCCGATTTGGTGGCCGTCAACAAATCAGACAAGCGGGGTGCCATGGACGCCCTCCGCTATGTGGCCAAACAAGTCCAACGAAACCGGGCGGACTTCTCGAAACCGCCCGAAGAGATGCCGGTCTACGGTTGCGTCGCCAGCCGCTTCGGCGATGCCGGCGTCGACGCGCTCTTCGCCGCGCTGATGGCGCGGATTGATGCGGTAGACGAGACTGATTGGCCGCCCGCCGAACAACCGGCAAGAGCCCCGGAGTTGGCCACGATGGTGCCACCCCGGCGAGAGCGTTACCTCTCGGAGATCGCGGACGCTGTTCGGGACTACAAAGCTGCGGCAGAGGCTCAGGGCACAGTGGCCGCACGGGCGGACGGGATTCGACGCACGCTAGAGGCCCTGGGTGAAGCCGTACCCGAGGTCGCCCAAACGTATCAAGAAGCGGAAGTGGGCGCAGCACTGGATGAAGCCGGCGAACGACTCCGAGCACTCTACGACGCTACATTAAAGACACTCCCCGAGGCTTCACGAGCCGCGCTGGCGGACGTCCCTGCACTGCGCAGACGGTACACAGAAACGGAGAATGCCTACACGGTTCGTGGTCGAGAAATCCGAGTCGGCAATTACACGGAGAGCCTGTCGGGCAACGCGATTCCCAAGGTTTCTCTACCCGAGACCGATGACTGGGGCGCTTTGATGCGATGGCGCCTCTTGGAAAACGTCCCGGGTGCCTTTCCGTTCACCGCCGGGGTCTTTCCGTTCAAGCGAACCGGGGAAGACCCAACCCGCATGTTCGCAGGTGAAGGGCATCCGGAACGGACCAACCTCCGCTTCCATTATCTTTCACGGGGGCAAGCAGCAGCACGGCTATCGACTGCCTTTGATTCCGTGACCCTCTATGGTCGCGACCCAGCCCATCGTCCCGATATTTATGGAAAAATCGGGAATTCTGGGGTGAGCGTGGCCAGTCTGGATGATGCCAAGCGGCTTTATTCCGGCTTCGATCTCACTTCGCCCACCACCAGCGTGTCCATGACCATCAACGGGCCCGCCCCAATGATTTTGGCGATGTTCTTGAACACAGCCATCGATCAAGCCGTAGAGCGCCGACTCAAGGAAACGGGTCGTTGGGAAGAGGCCCAGGCCAAGATTCAGACCTTGGCCCCGGACGGGCCCACCTATCGCGACCCCCTCCCACCGGGCCACGACGGGACGGGTTTGGGCCTGTTGGGAGTATCGGGTGATCAATTGGTCGATGCTCAAGAATACGCAGAGATCAAGGCTTCGACCTTGGCCGCAGTGCGCGGGACCGTTCAGGCGGACATCCTCAAGGAAGACCAGGCACAAAACACCTGCATTTTCTCTACAGAGTTCGCGCTCAAGATGATGGGAGACATCCAAGAGTACTTCTTGGACAACGCCATCCGGAATTTCTACTCGGTTTCCATCAGCGGCTATCACATCGCCGAGGCCGGGGCGAACCCCATCAGCCAATTGGCCTTTACCCTGGCCAACGGCTTCACCTTCGTCGAGTACTATCGCGCCCGCGGCATGGATGCAGATGCCTTCGCGCGCAATCTTTCCTTCTTCTTTAGTAATGGGGTCGACGCTGAATATGCGGTGATCGGACGGGTCGCTCGTCGAATTTGGGCCGTCGCCATGCGCGATATTTATGGGGCCGGCACACGTAGCCAGCAACTCAAGTATCACATCCAAACATCGGGGCGTTCACTGCACGCCCAAGAGATCGACTTCAACGACATCCGGAC
>Ga0115011_10001045_pt1 | contig 20381 bp, 16 predicted proteins | sample TroAtlMetagenome_2_FD_88705 | JGI IMG/M metagenome (GOLD analysis project Ga0115011, IMG submission 88705) | Marine eukaryotic phytoplankton communities from Atlantic Ocean - Tropical Atlantic ANT8 Metagenome | ecosystem: Environmental > Aquatic > Marine > Oceanic | place: Tropical Atlantic...
CTCCAAGGCTAAATACTCCTGACTGACCGATAGTGAACCAGTACCGTGAGGGAAAGGCGAAAAGAACCCCTGTGAGGGGAGTGAAATAGAACCTGAAACCGTGTGCGTACAAGCAGTGGGAGCCATCTTGCATGGTGACCGCGTACCTTTTGTATAATGGGTCAGCGACTTATATTCTGTAGCAAGGTTAACCGTTAGGGGAGCCGTAGGGAAACCGAGTCTTAATAGGGCGTCATAGTTGCAGGGTATAGACCCGAAACCGAGTGATCTATCCATGAGCAGGTTGAAAGTGCCGTAACAGGCACCGGAGGACCGAACCCACTGTCGTTGAAAAGCCAGGGGATGACTTGTGGATAGGGGTGAAAGGCTAATCAAACTCGGTGATAGCTGGTTCTCCCCGAAAGCTATTTAGGTAGCGCCTCGGACGAACACCATTGGGGGTAGAGCACTGTTTCGGCTAGGGGGTCATACCGACTTACCAAACCGATGCAAACTCCGAATACCGATGAGTGATATCCGGGAGACACACAGTGGGTGCTAACGTCCATTGTGGAGAGGGAAACAACCCAGACCGCCAGCTAAGGCCCCAAATTCCTAGTTAAGTGGGAAACGAGGTGGGAAGGCATAGACAGCTAGGAGGTTGGCTTAGAAGCAGCCATCCTTTAAAGAAAGCGTAATAGCTCACTAGTCGAGTCGGCCCGCGCGGAAGATGTAACGGGGCTCAAACTAGGAGCCGAAGCTGCGGATTTGAAAATTGTTTTCAAGTGGTAGGGGAGCGTTGTGTAAGCCTGTGAAGGTGTGTTGTAAAGCATGCTGGAGGTATCACAAGAGCGAATGCTGACGTGAGTAACGATAATGCGAGTGAAAAGCTCGCACGCCGGAAGATCAAGGGTTCCAGTCCAACGTTAATCGGGGCTGGGTGAGTCGACCCCTAAGGCGAGGCCGAAAGGCGTAGTCGATGGGAAATCGGTTAATATTCCGATACTTGTTTATGATGCGATGGAGGGACGGAGAAGGTTATGTCAGCCTAGTGATGGTTATCTAGGTGAAAGGATGTAGGCTTGCAGCTTAGGTAAATCCGGGCTGCAATATGGTCGAGATCTGATAGCAAGTCCTACTTGTAGGACGAAGTGGCAAATACCAGGCTTCCAGGAAAAGCTTCTAAGCGATAGTCATAAACGAATCGTACCCTAAACCGACACAGGTGATCAGGTAGAGAATACCAAGGCGCTTGAGAGAACTCTGCTGAAGGAACTAGGCAAAATGGTACCGTAACTTCGGGAGAAGGTACGCTATTGGTGGTGATAGGACACGCTCCTTGAGCTGCTGGTAGTCGCAGATACCAGGCTGCTGCAACTGTTTATTAAAAACACAGCACTCTGCAAACACGAAAGTGGACGTATAGGGTGTGATGTCTGCCCGGTGCTGGAAGGTTAATTGATGGGCTTAGCGTATGCGAAGGTCTTGATCGAAGCCCCAGTAAACGGCGGCCGTAACTATAACGGTCCTAAGGTAGCGAAATTCCTTGTCGGGTAAGTTCCGACCTGCACGAATGACATAATGATGGCAGCGCTGTCTCCAGCAGAGACTCAGTGAAATCGAAATCGCAGTGAAGATGCTGTGTACCCGCGGCTAGACGGAAAGACCCCGTGAACCTTTACTACAGCTTTACATTGAACTTTGACCTGACTTGTGCAGGATAGGTGGGAGGCTTTGAAGCAGACACGCCAGTGTTTGTGGAGCCATCCTTGAAATACCACCCTGGTCATGTTGGGGTTCTAACTCAGGCATCACAATGCCGAGGACAATGTATGGTGGGTAGTTTGACTGGGGCGGTCTCCTCCTAAAGAGTAACGGAGGAGTACGAAGGTGCGCTCAGACCGGTCGGAAATCGGTCGAAGAGTATAAAGGCAAAAGCGCGCTTAACTGCGAGACCCACAAGTCGAGCAGGTACGAAAGTAGGTCTTAGTGATCCGGTGGTTCTGTATGGAAGGGCCATCGCTCAACGGATAAAAGGTACTCTGGGGATAACAGGCTGATACCGCCCAAGAGTTCATATCGACGGCGGTGTTTGGCACCTCGATGTCGGCTCATCTCATCCTAGGGCTGAAGCAGGTCCTAAGGGTATGGCTGTTCGCCATTTAAAGAGGTACGCGAGCTGGGTTTAGAACGTCGTGAGACAGTTCGGTCCCTATCTACCGTGGGCGTTGGAAATTTGAGAGGATCTGCTCCTAGTACGAGAGGACCAGAGTGGACGAACCACTGGTGTTCGGGTTGTCATGCCAATGGCATTGCCCGGTAGCTACGTTCGGATGGGATAACCGCTGAAAGCATCTAAGCGGGAAGCCCACCTCAAGATTAGATTTCCCTAAAGAGCCGTTCAAGACTAGGACGTTGATAGGCAGGGTGTGGAAGCGCAGTGATGCGTGTAGCTAACCTGTACTAATTGCTCGTTTGGCTTGACCATACAACACCCAAGTGGTTTGTAATTATCTATAGAGTGACGATTATGCGTCTGTCACGCACCTTCAATTACTTGAAGGTCTCTTGACAGACAAAACGCGCAATGGTTATTTATAGAATGGTAAGCAATTATATCGATATCACCTTATTCCTTGATTCAGTTAGGATAAGTGGTACTTATCAAAAGTCACACAACAGACTCATATCTAACCCCCTTTGCTGACGACAATAGCACGATGGCACCACCTGATCCCTTCCCGAACTCAGAAGTGAAACATCGTTGCGCCAATGGTAGTGTGGCTCCGGCCATGTGAGAGTAGGTCATCGTCAGCTCTCTATTCCCTAAAAGCCCCCGACATACTAATGTATGTTGGGGGCTTTTTTTATGTGGGTATGATTGTTAGGTCTGACTTGATTTAGTCAGCTTTTTACTGTATTAGTTATTATGAAACTTGAGTCATGAGGAGGTATTGTGATACACGAGAGTTACTATTGGAAGCAACCTCTTCTTGAAAGTACCAAAAAATTTAAAGAGTATGAAAATTTATCTGAAATCAATGAAGAAACCTACGTAGAAATTGAAAAAAGTATTTTTATTGGGTTCTATTCGATTAGGAAATTATTAGAGTCAGAAACTAAAATTACAGATGATCTTAAAAAACAAAAGTATGACTTAGATTGTTTTCCTCATATAGGAAACAATGTTACATGGTTGAACAAACACAAAGTTTATGAATTGTATAACTTTGACAAACCTCAGTCAGAAAAGCGACATTTATGGTTTATTGCTAGTAGAGTTATACATAGTTTTATCTTCAATATTTGCATAAACCAAAATGGCGGATTTGATGGTATTCTTTTCACTTCCGATATTGATAAGAACAAAAAGCTTTACACATTATCCTTAGAGCAATTAATGCGAATCTTCGAAGCTGTTGGTAATGATTATGTCATCAAGATAGAGTACAAGAAGTGTCCTGAAACTACAAAAGAAACTATAATTACTATTTAACAGTAAAAAACTCAGAAATTCTCCTTACAATTAGCAAAATATTTGGACAACTTTCTTATTACAAAGAAAATATATGCTTAAATCCTTCGTAGTAAATAATATTAAAGAACTCGAACAACTTGAGCAGAAGTTATACGAATCTATGGACAAAACTTTATATCAGATAAGCTCTGAGATCGATGCTAATACCTCACAAGCTCTATTTGCAAAGATGAAGTTTGGCGGTATAGGTTTTGATCCTTTAGATCCTAAACGTGTACTCAACATAATTGAGCAAATTAACCAATCTTTTACTTATTTAGCTTCTTTTTATGCGTTGGAAGTTCTATTTACTGAATATTCTGAGCTAGCTCCATTTCGTCTTAACCTTGGAACTGCGCCAGGATCTGATATTGAATCTGAATGTGGTGAACTAGCTGCTGAGGTGTTTGCATCGGTAACCCCCACTAATAATCAAAAGCTTAGAAAAGATATAGACAAAGTACTAGAAACTGAAGCTAGATTAAAATTTGTTTTCTTTATATGTCCTAATTTTGAATTGGGTCGTCAGCCTCAGTTAGAAAGAAGCGATGTAGTAGTTTGGGCTTTAAAAGGTGCACATAAGCTATAAAAATTCTCCCATAAAAAAGCCCGCATTAACAACTAATACGGGCTTTAACATGCAATAGAGTATTCAAACAAACTAGGCTAAGAATTAAGCACCTTCACCAAATTTACCACTTTGGAAATCAGTGACCGCTTGCATGATTTCTTGCTGACTGTTCATCACAAAAGGACCATATTGCACAATCGGCTCGCGTAGTGGGCGTCCAGTGATTAAGATCACTTTGGTATCCTCACTACTATCGGCTGTGATTGTAACACCATCGGCATCTTTATCATTTCTTAAGATAGCCATGGTTTTATTCGGTACGGTTTCGCCTTCGATATCTACCGTACCACGATAGACAAAGGCAAACGCATTGTGATCGGCTGGAATCGCTTGGCTAAAGCTAGTCCCTGCGGGTAGATGAATATCCAAATACGTCGGCTCAGTAATGTCACGGGTGACTGCACCTTCAACGCCGTGCGATGTACCTGCGATTACCGTAACGTCTACGCCATCTTCAGTTGTGTATTTAGGCAAATCCTCACTTTGGAAATCTTTATACCAAGGGTCATTCATTTTATCTTTGGTAGGTAGATTAAGCCACAGCTGAAAGCCTTCCATCGCACCGTCTTCTTGTTCCGGTAGCTCTGAATGAATAACACCGCTCGCCGCTGTCATCCACTGCACGCCGCCGTTCTGTAATAGCCCTTCGTTACCCACGCTATCACGATGACGCATACGACCCGTGATCATATAGGTGATGGTTTCAAAGCCGCGATGCGGGTGATTGGGGAACCCTGCGACATAATCATCTGGATTGTCACTTTTGAAGTTATCTAGCATCAAGTACGGATCGAGGCGCTGTTGCAGCTGCTGCGTCAGTACGCGAGTGAGTTTAACACCAGCGCCGTCTTGGGTATCGACCCCAGCAAAAAGCTGCTCGATTTGACGCGATTGGGTCACAGTATCTTTTTTGCTATTCGCTGCAGTATTGTTCATTATTCTCTCCTGATTTTTTAATATCTGTTGGTGAGCATTGATTTATTACTCTTAGCTATTTATTTGAGGCCAAAGGGGTATATTTCAATATTATTATATAGATAATGTTAATAAGTAGTAATGATAATTAAGTATTATTTAATCAATTATCAGTACAAAAGGGATTACTATTAAAGAGTAGCCAATAATAAAATCTTACTTACCTACTGAGGTTTAATTGCTAAACTGATGAGCATTAACCAATACCATGCTTAGAATAGAGAACGGATAATATGGCAGTCGATTTAACCAATACTTTAATAGTGGCTATATCAGCGACAGCATTGTTTGATTTAACGGAGTCTGAGAACCACCTTTTACAGCTACTACAGCAGCGCCCTGACGAGGCAGTAAAGGAGTTTCGCGATTATATGGCGAAGCGTGAAGATCAGCCATTAGATAGTGGTGCAGGATATCCATTAATCAAAGCGCTGCTGAATCTAAATAATTACTGTAACGACTGTCTATCAGCGGATTTAACGACCGAGTCGCCACTTGTGGAAGTCGTCATCGTCTCAAAGAGCAGTCCTGATACCGGCATTCAAGTGCTCAATGCCATTCGTGACAACGGCTTGAATATTTCACGCTCCGCCTTTGTATCCGGAAGTCCGGTAGCCCCTTATATTAAGGACTTTAACGTTGATCTGTTTTTGACGACCAACCGTGAGGACGCTCAGCAAGTCGCTGATGCCAACATTTGCGCTTGTGCGATATTGGACGCCACTCCCGTCAATACTTACGAGCTGGATACCGATCAGCTACGCATTGCCTTCGATGGTGATGCGGTATTGTTTGACGACTCAGGGGAGCTATTGTATAAACAACAAGGCCTACAAGCTTTTCATGATAGAGAAGCTGAGATGATTGATTTGCCGATTGAAAAGGGCCCTTATGCCGAGCTACTAATTAAGCTATCAAAATTGCAGCAGCGCTTACCTGCCAAAGTGCATCACTGTCCGATAAAGATTGCTTTAGTGACGGCCCGCAATGCTCCAGCAGACCTGCGAGCGATAAAAACCTTACGAGCTTGGGGCGTAGATGTGGATATGGCTTTCTTCTTGGGAGGGCTTGAGAAAACATCGGTGCTCAAAACCTTTGCCCCGCATATCTTCTTTGACGACTCTATAAAGCACATAGATGCGGCGCGGCGCTTTATGCCAACCGCTTTAGTCCCTTATCGTTCTACCTCGCTACTGCATGATAATAGCTATTTAGACTCCAGTGAGGTGGCGTCGACTTTGACCTTCAAGCCAACTGTGCAACCACTTTTTGCACTTAAGGTATGAGTCATTTCAGCTGGATACAATATAAAGTATTCTCACTGAGGCTAACACTGTTTTGAAGGGTTATCAGTTAATGTTAAGAGGCAATCGATGAATTGGCAAGCGATACTATCTTTGGTTATAACACGCCTAAAGCAGGTCATAGGGCTATACGCTTTTGTATTGGTACCGATGTGGGGCATGTTTTTTCTGAATGAAAGCGTGCTATTTGGCTTGTGGAATATCTTCGGTATTGTGCCGCGCACCCTAGATTTGGGCAGTATGATAGGCGTGATAGCGTCATGGACGATGCACGGTAATTTTGCTCATTTGATGGGCAATACTTTTATATTATTGCAGATATTGTTTTTGTTTGGGCTGTTTGAAAACAATGCGTATCGTACAATATTGAAGCTTATTGTCGCCTCAGGAGTGGCCACTTGGGTGATAGCATCACCCTTGACCATTCATATTGGAGCATCGGGGTTATGTTTTGCGATGCTTGGCTACATGATAGGCGGCGCTGTTTTTGCACGGCGTTGGGGCTATTTGCTTGCTTGTATTGTGATGGGAGCAGGGTATTGGCTGACCATCAAACAAGGTCTAATGCCGCAGCCAGGGGTGTCTTTTGCAGCGCATTTCGGTGGTCTGTGCGCCGGATTACTAATAGGGGCCAACTCAAAGCACGCTTATAAAACGACTAAGCCGCTCTAAGCCAATTGGCTGGCAACAGCACGTGCCGCCTTTGTTGATAAAGCTCTTACGTCTGATCTGTGCAGACATTGATATATAATGGATCTTCTGTGCTTAATGGACGCCATGCGGTCGTCTGCTTGACATGCTCATCGAGAGTCAGCTCGCTTGTCTTGTCTTGAAACACATAATCTGCGCGTGCAGGGGCAGCGCAGTTAATCACTTGCGGTATCTGCTGCACACTTCGACGTCTCTCAAACAAATATAAATTTACCAAGCGCATATCTGGATTATCTACGTGCATCGTAGCATTGCCGCTATCCGCCGCGATAAAACGCAGTATCTGCGGTTTTATATAAGACCAAGGACGAAACCATTCTGAGCTCTCGGCAGTTTTTACTACGGTTACGCCCTCAGGTAGCTTAGCGACTTGCTGATGGTACCAGTTGTACTCTTGATGAATCTGAAAACCAAAAATACCAATAGCGGCAAATAAAGGCACCAGCCATTTCGGCGCGCGCTTGCCTGCTATTTTGGTGAGGTGAGTTATAACAAGGGCCAAACCTGCCATGCCAAAAGCGGCGGCTATGGTAGCGATAAACTCAAAAAGCATAGAACTTTCCTTAATGCGATCAGCACTGAATATAACCAAAACAGCTTAGAGACAGTCTGTTTGTGCCAGTGCTAGTATAGTGATAAGCGAATAAAAAATCACTCACAAGCAGTTGCTGCCTGTGAGTGATAGATAAATAACCGATAGATTTCACTGTTTATACAATAGCTTAGTGGTCGATTGCGCCGCCAGCTCCACGCGGAGAACGTACGCTCTCTACTAGCTCTTGAATGTGCAGTGGTGGTGCTTTGGTTGCGTAAGACACCGCGAAGGCTACGGCAAAGTTCAGTACCGCACCGATAGCACCAAAGGATAATGGTGAGATGCCAAACAACCAGTACTCTGCAGTATCAGGGAAGTTCGCCGTACCACTAATGAAGAACCAACCTTTGAAGACAAAGATGTAAACTAAGGTGGTGAGTAGACCGGTGAGCATCCCGCATATAGCGCCTAAGTTATTAATACGCTTAGAGAAAATACCCATCATCAGTGCTGGGAACAAGGATGCTCCAGCAATACCAAAGGCAAGAGCAACCACCTGTGCTGCAAACCCTGGCGGATTGAGTCCGAGCCAAGTTGCGACGACAATGGCAACTGCCATAGAGATACGGGCGACTTGCAACTCGCCTTTATCGGTGATGTTTGGATTAAGATTACGCTTAATCAAATCATGACTGATAGCGGATGAAATCGCAAGGAGTAGGCCGGCTGCTGTCGATAGTGCAGCGGCAAGGCCACCTGCAGCGATCAGACCGATAACCCAAGGTGGTAGCTGCGCAATCTCTGGGTTAGCGAGTACTAAGATGTCATTGTTCACATCCAGCTCGTTACCTGCCCAGCCAGCATCAGCAAAACGTCCATCAAGTGCAGTATCGTTGGCAACACGAGCCTCTTCGACGGCTGTAGTAGCCGCGCCAACATCACCACCTTCGGTTTCGGCATTGGTTAAAGCCAGCTCCGCTGCGCCAAGGCCACTATCGTTATACATCTGAATGCGGCCGTCATTGTTGAGATCGTTGTACTTAATCAGTCCCGTATCTTCCCATGTACGCATCCAATCTGGACGTTGGTCATACTCTAAAGGTGCTTCTGCAACCCCTTGTGGATAGACCGTATCAATGAGGTTTAGACGAGCCATCGCACCTACCGCTGGAGCAGTAAAGTACAATAGCGAGATGAATACTAGTGTCCAACCCGCTGTCCAACGTGCATCGGCCACTTTAGGAACGGTGAAAAAGCGAATGATAACGTGCGGTAGGCCAGCTGTACCAATCATCAATGATAAGGTAAACAGCACCATATTTAGCTTGTTCGGGACGTCAGCGGTATAAGCGGTAAAGCCTAAGTCAGTGACGACTTGATCAAGCTTAGTTAAGATAGGAATGCCTGACTCAACATGGTTTGAGAACAAGCCTAGACCTGGGATTGGGTTACCGGTTAGTTCTAGCGAGATAAAGACTGCTGGAATGGTATAAGCAATCATTAGCACCACGTACTGTGCTACCTGCGTGTAAGTAATCCCTTTCATACCGCCTAATACGGCATAGAAGAAGACAACGACAGCAGCGATGATCAGTCCGGTATCGTTTTCAACTTCTAAGAAACGAGAGAAAGCAACACCAGCACCTGTCATCTGACCGATAACGTAAGTGGTGGAGGCGACAATCAAACAAACCACCGCAATCATAGCGGCGGTCTTAGAATAAAAGCGATCGGCAATGAAGTCTGGAACCGTAAACTTACCGAATTTACGTAAGTATGGGGCAAGCAACATAGCGAGTAGTACATAACCGCCTGTCCAGCCCATCAAATAAGTTGAAGCACCATAGCCACCAGCAGCAATCAGACCTGCCATGGAGATAAAGGACGCCGCACTCATCCAGTCAGCAGCGGTAGCCATACCGTTTACAACTGGATGCACGCCGCCGCCTGCAACATAGAATTCACTGGTTGAACCAGCACGAGCCCAAATCGCGATACCGAAGTACAGCGCGAAAGACGCCCCTACAAAAATAATATTAATTAGATATTGGCTCATGCTCTACTCCTCGTCTACGCCGTATTGTTTATCCAACTTATTCATACGCCACGCGTAGAAGAAAATTAGAATGATAAATACGGCAATGGAACCTTGCTGAGCGAACCAAAAGCCTAAGTCAGTACCACCGATTCTGATACCTGCTAAGAGGGGACGCAATAAAATTGCGAATCCATAAGAACATAGTGCCCAAATGACTAGGCTACCTAAAATGAGACGGACATTGGCGCGCCAATAACCGGATGGATCGTTGTGGTTCTCCATAGGACAACTCCTTTTGCCTAACAATAAAACAAGATGGTCGAGCCGCTGCTAATGAGTCATATTGACTTAACGATTGAGAGTTAACACTCGCGGTTTAACGTCTATCGCACTCATAACTCAGTGCTATCTATATAAAGCTGAACCATTTTGGCTCTAAAGACTTACTCGACTCTCAATACTTATATAAAGGTTACAAGTATAGAGGGTACAAGCATAACGACTAACGGCTTACTTAACCAGTTTTATCAAACATTAATTGATATGTGACAGTGTCATCACATATAAGCGTCGTCAAATCACAATAAAATTTGCACATTTAAACATTCGTTATTGTCTTGCTTGCCGATGACTATACTGAACAGTCATAAACTTATTAGGAATATATACAAAAATGAGTCAATTAACAATACGTAATTTAAAATTACTTTGTGGTAACGGTATGCTTAAACTGTAAATGAAAACAAGTTATGAGATGAGTTGAAGGCGCAAAGACAGGTATACTGTACCCTTGACAAGATAGATTAAAATGATAAAGCAAATAAGACAACGAAGTTCAGAATAAATAGTTGTCATTTATTTAGTAAATACTTATACAAATACTATCTTTTGACGTGATTAGGATAGCTCACTTTTATTTGCTAAGGTTATTTTAGGTGTCTAGACAATAAATTATTTTTATGATAAGGGGAATTAATACACAGTGGTTTTATGGATAAATACTGGTATCGATAATAAAGAGAAGAGGTGAGACGATGGGTGGAAGTATTGCAGAGTGGTTCAACACTATAGTGAACTACGGTGTGAGTATTATTTGGGGTAATAATGATTGGTTGATCGCTAGCAATCCATGGTATGGCTTGTTGATGTTTGTACTGATTGGCGCGGGTCTGTACTTTACGGTAGTGACACGTTTTATGCAGTTTCGGCATTTTGGACATATGTGGAAGCTGTTATGGGTGTCTAATCAAGGACGCAAAGATGGCGGCATCAGCTCTTTTGAAGCCTTGATGACATCGCTAGCCGCGCGCGTCGGTACTGGTAACTTAGCTGGGGTGGCGATTGCTATCTATTTAGGCGGTCCGGGCGCTATCTTTTGGATGTGGATGACGGCAATAGTCGGTATGTCGACCAGCTTTATCGAATCGACTTTAGCGCAGGCTTACAAAGTACCCCATACGGATAATGTCTATCGCGGCGGTCCTGCGTATTATATCGAAAAAGGTCTAGGCAAGCGCTGGATGGCGGTATTTTTCTCCGTTTGTCTGCTAGTTGCTTTTGGCTTAGCATTCAATGGCGTGCAGTCTAATACGATCGCGCAAGCGACGAATGAAGCTTTTGGTATTCCGACTTGGATGACCGGTTTGTTGTTAGTAGTGTTAGTGGCACCAGTAGTATTCGGTGGTCTACGCTCAGTGGCGCGTATTGCAGGTAAAATCGTTCCGATAATGGCGATTTTGTATATCTTATTAGCGCTGTAAATAATCATTACTAACTTTAGCCAGTTCCCTGCAGCGATTGCTTTAATCGTCAAATCCGCATTTGGTTTTGAGCAGGCCGCGGGCGGAGTGTTAGGTTATGGTATCGCTCAAGCTATCATTAATGGGATTAAGCGTGGTCTATTCTCTAACGAAGCGGGTATGGGTTCAGCGCCTAATGCGGCGGCTACTGCCCAAACCAATCCCAATCATCCAGCGGTGCAAGGCTTTATGCAGATGCTTGGGGTGTTTATGGATACGCTAGTTATCTGTACGGCCACCGCTTCGATTATCATATTGTCAGGCGTGGTGGACCCCAATGTCGAGCAAGAAGGTATTCAGCTCACGCAGTTGGCTCTATCTCAGTACGTCGGTGATTGGGGTGTTATCTTCGTGGCCATTGCGATTTTCTTCTTCTCGTTTACTTCCATTATTGCTAATTATAGCTATGGTGAGTCTAATCTTGAGTTCATCTCTGGTAGTAAAAATGCCAAGGTGATGATTATGATCTTCCGCTTTATGGTTTTAGCAATGGTATTTGTCGGCGCTATTGCCAGCTTGCCTGCCATATGGAACTTTGCTGATCTATCAATGGGACTTATGGCATTGACCAACTTAATCGCTATTATGTTGTTATCGCCAGTGGCACTCAGAATATTGCGTGATTATGAGAGTCAGGTCAAAGCGGGCAAGACTGGCGATCAAATCAAATTTGATCCAGATGATTTTGTTAAATTAAAAGACGAGGCCAACCGTGATGCTTGGATTGACTAAGCGTTAACTGGGCGTTGCCGAGACGTTATCTTTACTTTGCATAAGCATAAAAAAACCGCTCTCAGATAAGAGCGGTTTTTTAGTGTTGTTTCCCTAAAAGCCAGTGCTTGCCTGTTTGGCTAGTTCTTACATGTTCGGATAGTGCTTACATGTTCGGATAGTTAGGACCACCGCCGCCTTCTGGGGTTACCCAAGTGATGTTCTGCGAGGGGTCTTTGATATCGCAAGTTTTACAATGCACACAGTTTTGCGCATTGATAACGAACTTAGCGCCTTCGGCATCTTTCACCACTTCATAAACTCCAGCTGGGCAGTATAAACGCGCAGGCTCAGCATATAAGGGTAAGTTAATAGCGATAGGTACCGTTGGATCTGTCAGCTTTAAGTGCACCGGCTGATCTTCGGCATGGTTCGTATTTGAGATAAACACTGAAGAGAGTTTATCAAAGATAAGTTTGCCGTCAGGCTTAGGATAAGTAGGCTGATATGCATGAGCTGCACGCTCTAAGTGATGATAGTCATGCGAGTTATCATGAATCGTCAAAGGCATCTTACCGCCAAGCAGGTTTTGGTCGATAAAGTTGAACGCGCCGCCCATCCATTGACCCATACGGTGCATAGCCGGTGAGAAGTTACGTGCCTCATAGTTATCTTGATACAACCAAGACTCTTTGTACATCGTACTATAAGCGACTACTTCATCATGCTGACGGCCGGCTTCTATCGCTTCGAAGATAGCTTCAGCAGCGAGCATACCCGACTTCATAGAAGTATGCGTACCTTTGATTTTGGCTGGGTTTAAGAAACCAGCGTCATCCCCTGCCAACACGCCACCTGGGAAGGTAAACTTGGGTAAAGAGTTAAGGCCACCTTTGGTCAGCGCTCGTGCTCCATATGAGATACGCTCGCCGCCTTCTAAGATATTGCGAATAAGTGGATGCAGTTTTAGGCGCTGCATCTCATCGAACGGTGACATATACGGGTTAGAATAAGATAAGTCAATGACCATACCGAAGCTGACTTGATTGTTTTCGGCATGATAGAGCCACCAACCACCAGAAGATCCGGTATCACTCAACGGCCAACCAGAGCCATGCAGTACCACGCCTTCTTCATGCTTAGCAGGATCGATGTCCCAAAGCTCTTTTAGGCCAATACCATAATGCTGTGGGTCAGAGTCATTATCAAGTCCGAAACGGCTGATCAAACGTTTGCCTAGATGGCCGCGGCTACCTTCGCTGAAGATAGTGTATTTTGCTAGGAGCTCATAACCAGGCTCAAAGCTTGGTTTCTCTTCACCATCAGCGGCAACACCCATATCGCCAGTCAAGATACCTTTGACCGAACCATCATCATTATAGAGAATATCAGCAGCAGGGAAGCCTGGGAACATCATCACTTCAAGCTCTTCAGCTTGCTCAGCGAGCCAACGTACGACATTACCTAGTGAGACGATGTAATTACCGTCATTATGCATGAGGGCTGGAACCACTGAATCCATAAGCTTTGTGGCTTTGGTCGCCGAACCAAGCATATAAACGCGATCTTCAATCGCAGGGACATTAAGCGGTGCGCCTTTCTCTTTCCAGTCCGGAATCAGCTCATCTAGGGCGCGCGGCTCGATAACCGCGCCTGATAAGATATGCGCGCCAAACTCAGAGCCTTTTTCGACCACGCAAACCATAAACTCATCGTTACCCGCTGCGATAGCCTGTTGACGCAGACGAATAGCAGCAGATAGGCCAGCGGGTCCGCCGCCGACAACGATAACATCAAACTCCATTGATTCGCGTTCAATCTCGGGTTCTGGCTCAGGCTCAGGTGCTTGTACAACTGCTTCTTCAGTAACGGGCTCTTCGACAACCGGTTCTTCGGCAACTACGGGTTCCTCGACAACCACTTCTTTGGCGACTGGCTCTGCCACTACTTCTGCTTTATCCACCGAATTCGCTTCTACTTCAGTAGCTTCTGTCGTTACCACCTCATTAGTGATATCAGATTCTGCATCTACAACTGGCACTTGCTTGTCTTGTTCTTGCATACCTACTCCTAAATTCTTAGTGGCTTATCTCAGAACATTATTCGCAATGTTATTGAATAAGACTTGCTCTATTTACTGTCTAAGATATTGGGCTACTCGATAAAGCTGTCTTTGTGATCGTAATTGAAGGGACGCTCACACAACTGGTTCAAAAAATCGTTACTCATTATAAAAGAAAAACACCACAAACACGATACGCATTTATGGACATCAGTGTTAAGGTGAGGCGTAAACGCTATCATGAGTATAAAGATATTGAGCCGCTTGACCTAAAACTAAAACGTATCACTCAATCATCTATAGCAAACTTTAATGAATAATATATCGCTAACAAGGAAACTGCCTTATGGATAAGAGTAATAAATCCGACAGAAAAAATACTGACGATACCGCCAAAGCCATGCAGGATATACCATCGGACCTAACTAACATGGAGGCGCTTAGCCAGTATTTAAAGTCATCAGCAGGGGCGCGTCAAGGTCGTAGTATACCGCCGTTAGAAAAATGGCATCCTGAACAGGTCATGGATATGGACCTTGTGATAAAAGCCAATGGCGAATGGTGGCACGAAGGTACACATATGACGCGTGAGTCACTAGTCAGTCTATTTGCAACTATTTTATGGAAAGAAGATCAAGGCGGCAAAGCAGAGTATTTTCTGAAAACGCCAGTACAAAAACTGCGGATTAAAGTCGAAGACGCGCCGCTGCTCATCAATGATGTCGGTATCGTCAACGAAGAAGGCGTCAGCTGGCTTGAATTTAGTACCTCAACCGGCGATGTCGTCCGCCTAGATCCCAAGCATCCTATAGAGCTACGGACTTTTTATACTGATAGCAAAGACGATTCTTATACCCATAATGATGCTGATGAGCAAATTCGCCCTTATATGATGGTGCGTAATGGTCTAGAGGCGCTGATCGGTCGCAATGCTTTTTATCATTTAACAGATATCGGTACGCTGAGCGAGCAGGCAGGAACGACGATTTTGACCTTAAAAAGTGGGGGTCAAGAGTATCAGCTCTCCATGCCTGAAGATGAGTAGCTAAATAGGTATCTTCTCTAAGTTAAGGATGCTAATTTTTGGCTTAGTCGTCGGCTTTTAAGGTTTTTTGGTAATATTTGCCAAACCCAAAACTCATTTCATTCTCTATTCACTATGTTTTGTCGAGATTGAGAATAAATCATCGTTATCTAGTATATACTCTTCATCTGATAAAAGTGCCAGTACGCTAGGATATGGATAACCGGCGATAGTTAAGCTATGAGACAACTTGAGTATACAAAGGGTAAGCTATAAATGACGACGCTATGGCTAACGGTTTAGAGCTCATTATTGATGACACTACTATTTATAAAAAATATGGCCAAAATGAATAACCAAGCAGCATCTAATGGCGAGCTAAGCAATGCTCGTACTATAAATAAGATGGATAATGCGCTAAACGCGGCCTCAACTTGCGTACCAGAGCACATGTCAAATCAAGCTCTTAATGAAGCACCAATAGGCGTCTTTGATTCAGGTATAGGCGGCTTGTCTGTGTATCTGCATTTAGCACAGCAGCTCCCTGCCGAGCGTTATTTGTATTATGCCGATACCAAGCACGTCCCGTATGGTAATCGCGACAGCCAAGATATCCAAGCGTTGACGCTAACCGCAGTGCATTGGTTATATGAGCAAGGCTGCAAGCTTATCGTCATCGCTTGCAATAGTGCGTCTGCGCACGCGCTGACGACAGCCCGCGAGCGCTACCCGCAGATACCTATCGTAGGATTAGTACCAGCGCTTAAGCCTGCGGTGTTAGGTAGCCTTAGTGGCCGTGTCGCTGTTATGGCAACCAAAGCGACTCTTGAAGGGATTTTACTCAATCAAGTCATCAAAGAGGTGGCTCAGCCAAACAATATAACAGTGAGCAAACACTTCGATCCAGAATTAGTGCCGTGGGTTGAGGCGGGGATGCCTATCATCTCGCCAACGGCTCTTCGCTTACGGCAACAGCTACAGCAATTGGCCGATGATGGTATTGACTATTTAGTGCTAGGCTGTACGCACTATCCCTTTTTTAAGGAATTTTTGTTGCAAGCGATAGCTGAGCAACAGCTGCCGATTACGGTAGTAGATTCAGGACAGGCAATCGCTGCTCGAGTGCGATCCTTGCTAATAGAAAAACAGCTGTTAGCGGCGTCAGATAACACTGAGATGAACAACGCATTAATGCTTTATGCCAGTAAGTATGATGAGACTTTGGGTCAAGTTATCAAGCGCTTACTTGGTGAGCGCATCAAAATTCAATACGTCGCCTAACAAGAAAAATATCTAAAAACTCGGTTGAGTATTGAAAAAACGCCTAACCGTATTGTGTTAGGATAAATATATAATAATAAAGCTGTGTTTAGACACTGTGCAAGTAGCAAGTATGATTGCAAGCATAAGTGAGAGCATGAGCATCGCTAAATACTGTAGAGGTCACTTTGTCAAACCGTCGATATCACATTCATGTTATCTGCGTTGCCCACAGTCAGCCCCTGATTTTGGACAGTTTGGCAGTGTTTTTTCAGTCGCGAGCATTTCTGACGTATGATCTCTCAACGCATCTATCACAGTCAGCGTTATACGGTCGGCAATGCGTTGATGCTTGTGATTATGTACTGATGGTGATTGGCGATAGCTATGGCGCGGTGCAAAATACTGGGTTTAGTCAAATGCACTTGAGTTACTTCAATGCCAAGGCTCGAGTCAAGCCTATGATGACGCTCATAAAAAGACATTATGATCCGGACGTGGTCAGTGAGTCTCTCAAAGGTTTTATTCGTATGGTAGAGCAAAAAAACAATCAGGTGCACTATTATGACGACAATACAGACATTAAGCAGCTATTAAATAATATACACGCTGATATGATAGAAAAGTCGAATTTAGCGCCAAAGTGGATAAAGGTTAGGGACCTTGACAGTAACACGGCGGCGAATACTCAAGGAAATTTAAACCCTCAAGCAAGTCATCTAGCACATGCTCGTCATCAGACTAATAGCCATCAGACTAATAATAGTTTTGAAGCTAGCGATAGAGTCACTACAACGATCGAGCTGAGCGCAGCTTTCGATATCGAATACAGCGCTCAAGCCTACGAGGATGGTAATTTAACTGACGTTATGATGACCATGTCGCTCACTTGGCAAGATGTTTTGCTAGCTTTAGGCGGCATGCCTGCTGTTTTTTCAAGTTATGGTCTGCAAAGTCAGTTCAACCGGTTAATTGCCGCTAAGGCTGAGCGTGATATCAAACGGCTGATGCCTAAAGTTCATGCTGTCGCTCGCTGTCAGATTATAAAGAGCGATTTAGATAAGCTGCAACGACTACTAGTAGCCGCCAACTGGATTCAGATAAAAAGCGCCGGCTCTGGGGTACGATCTACGAAGGAGCTTTGGAGTCTGACTTTTTACGCCAAAAAGTTATTAGCAGAAAATAAAGCCAGCGATAATGATAAATAACACTCCTCTACTCAAAATTAGCACGCGCCGCTTATCGGCATTCCGCACAAGATCCTATCGTCTATAACACCTTCTACCACCGAAAAATACCGCTAAGCATTTGTTAACATTGTAATAGAGTCGAGCAGAGCTACGTTTCGTAATACAAAGCATACGTGCCAACGCTTGTTAAATTTGTCTATATTCATAATAATAGGAATGACTATCAGACGAAATAGCTGTTATTAAACAATCGTATTAAATGATCGTATGGAATGATTGTATTAAGTGGCTGTTATAAATATAAGAATAATAAAATAAGGTCTGATGACTATTTAGTATAAATAGACGCAAGTCTTATACGATATATTCTGTAAATTATTTACTTGATTTTTACTTGATTAAGGAGAGCATAATGAGTAACTCAAAAAGTGATGAACTAAAGCATGAAATTGATGGGTTAGAAAAAGCCATGCATGTTGCCGATCAGTTTCGCACGCTAGAAGAGCAAGTCGCTGATATGAAGCGCCGCGGTATCGACCCGAGTCAAGTCTATAAGGACTTGGATAGAAAGGAAGAAGATGAAGATTGGGGCGATGACACTTGGAAAGAAAACGGCAAGTGGGAGCCAAAAACACCTGCTGATCTGGATGACAAAGCCCGCGAGAACTGGGACGGCGATAATGGCGAGCCTAATCCACCGCCTATTGTATAAACTGAAATAACCAATAGTTAAAAAAACCACATCAATGAACCGACCCCCATAAGTTGGACACAACTTATGGGGTATTTTTATGTCAGTCTAAAGCCTAATAGGGTTTAGTTAATGCGCTCAAGACGTACGCTGCCATCACTATTGGTCACTCGGCGATAGCGGATATTGCCATTGTTACTAGCAGGCTGTATCGTTCTTTGCACAGAAGGCTGCGGGGAGTAAACATTAGGCGTGGTCGTCTGCCGCTGAATCAGCTGACCCATACGATCGGCAGGTGCTGGATTTAAAGGCTGACTATTGATAGACGGATTGCCGACTGGTTGGCCATATTGATTACCATACTGGCTTTGGCGAGGGGCGGCACTGCCAATGATGGTACGATAAAACTTCTGACCGGCGCGGCCATCAGCAGGGAAGATACCGCGGCTGGTTTGATATTGCTGAATCGCGGTTCGGGTATTATCTCCGATAATCCCATCAACGCCGCCAATATCATAACCTGCGTCTAGTAGCGCTTGCTGGATGTCTTTGGCTTGTTGACGGCTGATACCTGGATCGTCGGTCGGCCAAGCGGTGATAAAGTCAGTTTTGCTACTGTCCTCACGCGTGATCAAGTCAGATAAGTGGGCAATCGCCAAAGCATAGTTCTCTGAGGCGTTGTACGAATAAAAAGTATCAAAGTTTTTGCCGACTAAAAAAGCGGGTCCATCGATACCGGCTGGCAAGAGTAATCCGGCGCTATTTAAATCGTAAGGCAGTGGACGACCATCAGCTAGGGTCAACCCTTGATTACGCCAATGGCTCATCGATTTTTTGTTTTTGCGGTCTGATGCTGCCCAGTAACCATCAGGTAGCTTGACTTCATAACCCCAAGGCTCGCCTGTGCGATAGCCACGGTTATCCAAGAAGTTCGCTGTAGAAGCGAGTGCATCCGGCACGCTATTGACGAGGTCGCGGCGACCATCACCATCAAAATCGACTGCCAGCTCTAAAAAGGTACTCGGCATAAACTGCGTCTGCCCAAACGCCCCCGCCCAAGAACCGGTCATATCATTTGGCGCGATATCACCGCGCTGTACGATCTTTAGCGCATTGGCAAACTCACCTTGGAAGTAGCTTTGGCGACGATCAAAACAAGACAGCGTCGCTAAGGATTCAAACAAAGGCTTTTTGCCAAGCGTTTGACCAAAGTTGGACTCAACACCCCAAACGCCGAGTACATGCTCCGCTTTTACGCCATAACGCGACTCGATTTGGCGCAGCGTATCACGCCATTGGTGTTTGGCACGGATACCGTCTTCAACGCGCTCTTTATCCACTAGCGCCGACAGGTAATCCCAAACGTCTTTTTGGAATTCAGGCTGATAGTTCAGCGATTGAATGACGCTCGGATCAGGCTGGGCTGGACGATAGTTGTTAAAGGTGAAACTATCTACACCGCGAAACTTGCTAGAGTTTTTTAGTCCATCTAAGCACTGCTGAAATTCGCTATTAGACAAATCAGGTGCAGGCGGACGAGCGGCCTGCGCGGTACTGGCAAGACTGAGGCCAATAGCAGCGGTCAATAAAGATAAAGTAGAAAGCTGAGTCAAACGCATGAAGACATCCTATAAAGGTAAAACAGACTATAAAATCGAAGATTGATTTAGAGTAACCAATATCGATAATAAAGAAAAGCGCTAGCACGGCTTGGTTACGATAAGCTGACGTAGGGGTGAGGATGGGAGAGAGGTTGCATGAGAACTGAGTTTTTTGTCACGTCATTTGCTGACGCTCAAAGCGCTGAAAAAGTCGCACTATCTATAGCGCTATTGCTATACTGTTTCATTCTTAATTTTAATACTGTCCTTTCACGAATCCTGTAGCCGCAACTATGAGTAATCCAATACATCCGACTAGCCAAACCCCTCAACAGTTGACCCTTACCAAACTC
>Ga0115011_10001047_pt1 | contig 20377 bp, 19 predicted proteins | sample TroAtlMetagenome_2_FD_88705 | JGI IMG/M metagenome (GOLD analysis project Ga0115011, IMG submission 88705) | Marine eukaryotic phytoplankton communities from Atlantic Ocean - Tropical Atlantic ANT8 Metagenome | ecosystem: Environmental > Aquatic > Marine > Oceanic | place: Tropical Atlantic...
CCGACTGTTTAGCAAAAACACAGCATTGTGCTAAGGCGTAAGCCGACGTATACGATGTGACACGTGACCAATGCCAAAAGATTACGGTAAGGTGTTAGCCCTCGTGGCGAAGCTCCGAGCCCAAGTCCTGGTGAATGTCGGCCGTAACTATAACGGTCCTAAGGTAGCGAAATTCCTTGTCGGGTAAGTTCCGACCTGCACGAATCGTGCAACGAGATGGGCGCTGTCTCAACCAGGAGCTCAGTGAAATTGTAACACCGGTGAAGATGCCGGTTACCTGCAGAAGGACGGAAAGACCCTATAGACCTTAACTGTAAGCTGTTACTGTTTATTTGATTTCAATGCTCAGCATAAGTGGGAGGCTTTGAAACGGCGTTTTAGGGCGTCGTGGAGCCGCCAGTGAGATACCACCCTTTGGTATTGGATGATCTAACCCCGAGCCGTTATCCGGCCGGGGGACCCTGGCAGCCGGTCAGTTTTACTGGGGCGGTATCCTCCTAAAGAGTAACGGAGGAGCGCGAAGGTGGGCTCAGCGCAGTTGGCAACTGCGTGTCGAGTGTAAAGGCACAAGCCCGCCTAACTGTGAGACCTACAAGTCGAGCAGATACGAAAGTAGGCCTTAGTGATCCGGCGGTTGAATGTGGAATTGCCGTCGCTCAACGGATAAAAGGTACCTTAGGGATAACAGGCTGATCGCGCCCAAGAGTTCATATCGACGGCGCGGTTTGGCACCTCGATGTCGGCTCGTCGCATCCTGGGGCTGGAGAAGGTCCCAAGGGTCCGGCTGTTCGCCGGTTAAAGCGGCACGCGAGCTGGGTTCAGAACGTCGCGAGACAGTTCGGTCCTCTATCCTCTGTGGGCGTAGGAAAATTGAGGGGTTCACTTTCTAGTACGAGAGGACCGAAAGTGACGCACCTCTGGTGTTCCAGTTGTTCTGTCAAGAGCATTGCTGGGTAGCTAAGTGCGGAAGAGATAAGCGCTGAAAGCATCTAAGCGCCAAGCTCCTCCCAAGATAAATTTTCCCTGAGGATCGTGGTAGACCACCACGTTGATAGGCTGGCGGTGTAAGTGCAGTAATGCATTAAGCTCACCAGTACTAATCATCCGATTGGCTTGATTCCTCTCTCTCGAGATCGGGAATTTCAAGGACCAAGACGGACTAGGTCAAATAGATCGAGACACAGAACTTATGTTTGAATTCTTCACATGGATGTCAGGGAGCGGCCTGACATTGGTAACCAGGGGCCGTGTGCCGGGCGCATGTCCGCGCGACGCCCGGCCTCTGGTGACCACAGCGTAATGGAACCACCCGGTCCCATTCCGAACCCGGAAGTGAAACGTTACTGCGCCGATGGTAGTTGGGCGAAAGGCCCTGCGAGAGTAGGTCGTTGCCAGTTATTTGCCCGGCTTCTTCGAGAGAAGAAGCCGGGCGTTTTTTTTGCGATGCATGCACCAGGAAGTGGATATTCACCCTTAGCTAGGGTTGAGCGGTTCTCCAAAATGATAGCCAGCCAAGCAACGTGGCAGTAGTGTTTGAGGCCGGGCTCACCTAAGGCCCTTTAGCCTCCCACACGCTCTTCCGCTTCCCGTATGTTGACTCAATCTGCCATAATCCGCCTCGGCTCCGCCTTGGTCTTTCTCGGGGTTGCACTCGGGGCATTCGGTGCTCACGGCCTCGAGGCGATTCTGGAAGAAAATAAACGTGTCGAAACCTGGAACACCGCCGTTCTCTATCACCTCATTCATGGGATGGGCCTTCTCTTTGTGGGCCTATTTCGAGTCCCGCCTCGCGGGGTATGGATCTGCTTTACCCTCGGCATTCTGATTTTCTCGGGTTCGCTTTACGTTCTCGCACTCACCAATTTCACCAAGCTGGGGATGATCACTCCGGTAGGGGGCCTAGCTTTCCTGTTGGGCTGGCTCACTTTATTTCTAGGTGCTGGTGCTTTGGTCAAGCGATAGTCCAAGCTGCTCCGCTGTCCAATTTAGTCCTTAGGCTCAGGGGCCTGTAGGCTGGGATCTTGCCTTACCCCAAGACTTTGAGGCAGGTTCAGAATCCACCGGCTTCTGCTGATACTCTTGACACGAGGTGGGGAGGGTGTGTCATCGCATACCTGCTATGCGAAAGACAACTGCCACCATTGCCAGCCTGATGCTGTGTTTCGGCCCGGGTTTTGCCCTTGCCGATGAGCGAACGAAGGGAGAAGAGCCGGGCTTCGAACATATCTTCGACGGAAAGAGTCTTGAGGGCTGGGAGGAAATGCCCAGCGTGAAGCAGAAGGCATGGAGTGTTCAAGACGGCATCATCGTTGGAGAAGGGGACAAGGGTCGTGGCTACCTAGTCTACAGCAAGGATAAGGATCTCGCAGATTTTGAGTTAAAGTTTCTTTATCGGTTTCCGGGAAAAGGGAACAGCGGAGTGAATATCCGGGCACGAGTTGACAAGACTGGTCGGCGCAAGTTCGAGGGCTACCATGCGGATATCGGGAACGTTGGTATCGGAGGGAAGGTTCTGGGAGCCTGGGATTTCCATACCCCGGGGCGAAGGGAGCATCGGTGCTTTCGGGGTGATAGCCTTGTGATTGATAAGGATGATAAGCCTACGATTACTCCGCTGAAGAATGCGGTCACCGTGAAAGATATTAAAAAGGGTGGTTGGAATGAGCTGCATGTGATCGCCAAGGGGAATAGTTTTCAGTTTTTCCTGAATGGAAAACCTTCCGCGGAGTTCGTTGAGCACCTTCCCGAGGCTAAGAGACTACTTAGTGGTATGATTCAGCTTCAACTACATGACCCTGGGATGATTGTACACTACAAGGACATACGTCTTAAGGTGCTTAAGTAGAGGCTACCCGAGGCTGTCCGCGGACCATGACGCTAGAAGGCTGAGGCAGTAGCACACCAGACTATGGAATGCTTCCAGCTCCGTCCGATAGGCAGGATTGAAACTCCATACAGGGACAAATTCGGAGTCCCCAGGCAGGCGGGACTGGTGCCGTCGGCTCGAGGGAGGCTGGTGCTTGATCCGCCATTCCGAAGGGAAGAGGCTTTTCGAGGTATAGGAGAGTGCTCTCATTTGTGGCTCGTGTTTCTCTTCGATAAGGTCGGAGAAGAGGAGGTGCGCCTCAGTGTCCGACCTCCCCGGTTGGGGGGGAACGAGAAACTCGGGGTTTTCGCAAGCCGTTCCCCCTATCGTCCAAATCGGATCGGAATTTCTGCGTGCATGTTTCATGGGTTTGAGACTGACCCGCAGGGTGGAATGGCTCTCATCCTCTCTGGGGTCGATTTGATCGATGGGACTCCAGTAGTCGACGTTAAGCCTTACCTCCCCTATGCGGATATGATTGAGGGGGCGTGGTCAAATATCGCACCCGAAGCACCGGAAAGGTTGCCGGTTCAGGTAGCGGAGGGAGTCAGGAAAGTCTTTGAGGCTCTCCCTGGCGAGAAGCAGCAGGTCGTGCTGGAAACTCTTGCCCTCGATGCCCGCCCTGCATTTCACGAAAAAGAAAATAGAACCTATTTTTTCAGGATCTACAACTTGGATGTGGGTTGGAAGATTATCGAAGGAAAATGCATCGTGTGCTCAATCAGGGCCGTGGACGAGCAGGCGCAATAGCGATTGAGAAGGATCGATATTTGTGATCTAGTACCGGGTCATGGGTGATTCTTCCGATGCCACTGCGCCAATGGGTGAACCCGTTCAGCAATTTGCGGTGTTCCTTCAAAATCGCGCAGGCTCCCTTGAGGCCCTGATCCAGCTCTTGAAGCAAGCTCGGGTTGAACTCCTTGGGTTTAGCGTGCAGGATTCCCGCGATGCGACAGTAGCGAGGATCGTTACGAGTGATCCTGACACCGCTCAGCAGGTTTTCCTCGAGAAAGGGGTTCCGCATACAACCGCGGATCTTGTCGTAGTGGCACTGCGACACCCTGTCGAGGAGTTCCAGAAATGTCTTCGCGAACTACGGGCGGCAGAGACCAATCTCGACTTTGCTTACACCCTGTTGCCTCACCCGGAGGGGCTTACTCTGGTTGCCCTGCATGTGGAAGACGTAGAATTCTCCCTTTCTGTCCTTCACAGGGCAGGAGTTAAAATACTCTCTCAGCAGGAGCTCAGCCGGTAGTCTGGCGGGGCTCGAATGGTCGGGGTCAGGGAAGGCGCTCTAGTGCTGGCAGCCCCCGCTGAAGAAGGGCCTTGTCAACACTGTCACTTGCCTTGGGATCGAGGTAGATCACGTAAGGAACGTCATCAATCCGAATAGAGTGAACCCCATCTTTTGGGTTCTGGAGAGCAGATACAAGAGACTTCATGTCCGTTATCTTCTGCCCGTTTGCCTCTGTGACGATGCGATTATTGACCTGGTCGTATCCGATGGTGGCTGGCGTTCGGATAACTCGACTGAGGAAGACGAGACGCGACCTCCCCTCCTCGTAGTCCTCCGGGTTGTTGAGTGCGTCCAAAAGGTCGAGAGGAGCCCTGCTTCTCCATTCCTTCCCGAAGGCTTCCAGATAGGAGCGAGTGAGTTCCTGAAAAACCAACCCTCCCTTGATGAGATAAGGGGGGGACTTGTCGTACATGTGGCTTGGGATGAGGCTGTCAGGCGGACGTCTCAGAGTAGCTTCGAGATTCTTTTCCTTTCCGTCGCGCATGATTACCAGCGCTAGTTTTTCACCAACCTGCTTGGATCCACGGACGAGGTGGCTCCATGAAAGGCGTCCATAGGATGCATCCTGGTAGTATCCCCGGCGGTCAATGCCGTGGCCATCAAGAGTGAGGATAACATCTCCTTCCTGCAGACCACTTTCCGCGGCACCACTTCCGGGGAGGACGCGGCTCACATAAATCCCTCCCTGGTCCTCGCGCAGTCCGAGCCATTTCCTGAACTGAGGGTCCTCAGTGAGCACCGTTGCGATCCCGAGGGAGGGGAACCCTTCATGGGTGCCATCTCTGACATCCTTGAGGAATTGGTTCAGGATATCTGGAGAGACAACATCACAGATCTGGTCCTTAGAATTGTAGCTTGCCAGGATGCCAATGAGTTTGCCGTCCCGTGTGACCGGGAGAGTATAACTGCTGGATGCACTCTGCATGGAGGCCTTGACCTCATAACAGAGAAAGAAGTGTCCGCTCGCAAAAGTGGAGAGGAGATCGACGGAGCGAATGGAGCCCGCAGTCCTTATCGCATCACCATTGTCCTCAAGTTGCCAGATATCGACTTCTTCACCGGGCTTTGCGGAACCTCCGGTCGGGAGTGTTCCGAGAGTCTTGATCCATTCGCCATCAGCTCCGGCCTCTGGTTTCAGTAGTGCCAGGTTGGCTTCGTAATCAATGGCGATGACCTCCGCGGGGACGGTATGGGCTCCGTCAGCAGACTCGAACTCGATATAGGTGGCATTGGCCGCCATTTCGCCGGTAGTGAGGATGTTTCCGCCCTTGAGGACGGCGCCAAGCCCACGGCGGCGGCTGGGCTGGTTAAGCTCCCAGGGCTGAGCGACATTGTGGGTCTGGATAGTTGTGTTGATGCGGAGCAGTCCCTCGGATTCCGCAGCCGCGTGGGCTGGGTTAGAGAGGCAGATCGCTCCTCCGATCGAGAGCAGGAGGGCAAGAAAGGGTAAATAGTTGCAGGACATGGTCAGGATGCAGGTTGTTTTTCACCGAGATAGTGAGATCGGAAGATCCCATTCTGTTTCATGATTCTCTTGTTTGCAGAGTCAACTTCGGCAGCAGGAATGACAATTGGGCGAGCCAAGCCGTTGCACTTGATAGTGATGAACTCAGGCAGATTATCGGCGTAAAGGAGCTCATAGGCATGATTCAAGTCCCTGACCTTTTCTCCGTTGATTTCGTCAACTACGGTTCCCTTGAAACCCGTGATGAAGGAAGTTAACCGGTCACTTTCTACTCTAGTAATAACTACGACATCCTCGCGCTCTTTAAAAATCGCGTCTTCTACGTAGTTCTGGAAAATTTTGCGGACCCGGGGGCTATCAAACCCATAGGTCGAGTAGAGATTACGGTCCAGTGGTTGGAAGACCAGACCTGCGAAGAAAACAAAGCGGGGCCGCTCGCCGTAACGGACCGCATAGATGCGGGAGTGTGGAAAGGCCTTTAGCGTGATGGTAACGTTCTTCTTCTCTCCCTTGCGAAGAAACTCAAGGGCGACTTCATCTCCGGCGAATTTTCGTTCCACAACTTCATGGAGGACCACTTTTTCTCCCTCTACTTCGATATTACCTGCGTTATCAACGGGTTTTCCGTCGATGGAGAGAAGGACGTCTCCGGGTTCCATGATTCCGTCGCATGGTCCAGTCGGCAGGACGGAGGCGACCATCACTCCCAGGCCGTTTTCAGGAACTTGGAGAGCTTTCCGCATGGCCGGGTTGAAGAGAGCGAACTCAGTGATACCTAAATCCACATATTTGTCGTAGCTCCCATCCCCAATGTCCTTCAGGAACCGTTTGATCACAGGGGTGGGAATCATGTAGCCGGTGTTGTCTGCCTGCCGCAGGCCCTGGAAGGCAACTCCCACTACCTTGCCGTCCTGGAGAACCGGGCCGCCCGAGTTACCGGGGTTGATCGCAGCATCGATCTGTACGACAAGGTGTGAGTCGACGATGGAGTGTGCATAGGGACGAAAGTCAATACGTGAGACAACCCCCCGGGTGACTGAAATACGGTCTCCTCCTACCGGATAGCCAATTGCCCGGACTTGGCTTTCCAACGCGGGGACCTCTCCAAATTCCAGATACGTGAGACCTTCAAAGGGCGTCTCATCTTCAACCTCCAGCAGGGCAAGATCACAGTCATGGGCGATGTGGATAACACGGGCCGGGTGCTTCTGGGCTGAGCCCCGCCGGGTGATGAGGACGCGGTTGGCATTGGACACCACATGAGCATTGGTCATGAACTGATTAGGGCCGATCATGAAGCCGGAGCCTGTACCTCCTCCAAACCGACCTGAGTTCCAAGGGGTGCGGTAGTCAGCGGACTGAGTGGCACACTCGATCCGTACCACCGATTTATAGATGTCCGCATTGGCCGCAGCCGGGCCTTTCTGCCCCATGGAGAATGGACCAGAGCACAGCAATACGGCACCGCCGACTGGCAGCAGAAGTTTCTTCATGGCGGCAAGCTAGGCGTATTTCGCCCGGAATAAAGCGGAATCCGGGATTAACTTGAACGCTAGACGTTGAAGCGGAACTCAATCACGTCTCCATCCTGCACCTCATATTCTTTTCCCTCTATCCGAAGTTTGCCGACATCTCGAGCCGCGGCCTTGGACCCTGCCTCCACCATGTCCTTATAAGAGCACACCTCTGCGGCGATAAACCCACGTTCAAAATCCGTGTGAATGACACCTGCAGCGGCGGGGGCTTTCGCTCCTGCAACGACAGTCCATGCGCGGCTCTCTTTTTCACCGGCAGTGAGAAAGGTGCGCAATCCGAGGAGGCTGTAAACACCCCGGATCAAGGCAGCAGCACCAGAGTCCGTAACTCCCATTTCGGCAAGAAACTCGGAAGCCTCATCGGGCTCGAGGGCGATAAGTTCCTCCTCAACCCGTGCGGAGATAACGACGGCTTCAGCTCCATGGGAGTTCGCGGTAAAATCTGCAACCCGCGATACCATCGGATGTTGGCCGGGGTTTTCGAGTGCACCCGACAGTTCATCCTCGGACACGTTACAGGCAAAAATAGTCCGCTTGGATGAAAGCAGGCAGAACTCTTGCATCAGCGCGTCTTCCTCGGAGGAAAGGTCCAGAGTCAGAGCGGGACGACCCTCTTCGAGATGAGGGATCAGTTTCTCCATTAAGGCCAGCTCGCGAATAGCGTCCTTGTCCCCTCCCTTTGCTTTCTTTTCCCGAGTAGACTGGCGCTTATGAGTGGCCGCAATGTCAGCAAGAATGAGTTCAGTATTGATAATCTCAATGTCCCGGAGGGGATCGACTGAACCAAGTTCGTGAATGATGTCGTCATCCTCAAAACAGCGAACCACCTGAACGATGGCGTCAACCTCGCGGATATTGGCGAGAAACTGATTCCCGAGACCGGCCCCTTCGCTGGCTCCCTTTACGAGCCCTGCAATATCGACGAATTCGATCGCAGTTGAAATGACACTTTGGGACTGGTTCATTTTCGCCAGAACCCCGAGCCGCTCGTCGGGAACGCTCACGACTCCGATATTCGGATCAATGGTGCAGAAGGGGTAGTTTTCCGCCTGCGCCTTGCGTGTGCGGGTGACCGCGTTAAACAGAGTGGACTTTCCTACGTTGGGGAGACCTACGATACCGGCTTTCAGCATTAGGCGCGGGCTTTAGCGAAGATTTGGCCTGCTGGCCACTCCAAGCTGCGTTTTGAGAGAAAAAAGACAGCCTGAGTCAACCTCTGGTCTGATCCGGGGGCTGGTGGGGCATCCGTATTCCGTCAGTGGGGATGGATCAAAAGAGAGTCATCTTCGAGAAAGTTCCGATGATAATTGGGAGAGAGGTCTGAGGGCAGTGATGCAGGCTGCTATGGTCGCCCGGGGAGAAGGAGAAGGTAGTTTCGAACCGGGCTGTTCCAGATCTTGCGGGTGGAGAGTCCTCCACCGGGAATCTCCGGTGAAACCCAAAGGTCACTGGAGCGCCCACCGTCGAGGTTGATAGCGGTTGTGATATTGATCTCGGAAAGAGGCTGGGCGGCAAGTGCGGAGCCGAGACCGGCGAGGGTTGCTCCCTCTGCAAATCCGAAGGCCCACCGGTGCCGGCCATTCCATGCGATAAAGGACCGGGCGCGTGCCTCACGGTCGTTTAAATCCCGGACCCTCATATTGTTCTCAACGAGAAAGGGCCCGGTTTGGAGAAGATGGCGGGTGGGAGAAAAAGAGCGCCAGTGCTGGCGGCGAAGGAGGCGCGGGGATTTTTCGACGGACAGGAGTCCGGAGGCCAGGGAAGACTGAGAGTTCCACGAACCGATGCGTTTGCCGTTCTCGATTACAAGACCGAGGGGCTCTCCCTCAGGGGTAAAAAAACCGCCGTTAATAGAGGCTACTGCCCCATGGCTGATGGCCGCAGCCTGAGCGGTGAGCCACTCAGTTGCGGGCCCCCGTTCCTTATCGGCGACCGCGATTTTGTATTCACGGTCATCAAAAAGCAGGAAGGTCAAAGCGACTCCTCGAGAATTCACCCGCTTGACCCCTGCAGCGAGCGTGACAATGGAGCGGGTGGAAGAGGGGAGCGGAGGTCTTTCGCGCCGCTCATGGATGAGCTCCCGATCCCGCGAGCTACTCTGCGGCGGGACACGAGCGGGAAGAGGTGTAGCGGTGAAGGCGTCGGCTGGGGGAGGCTCCTGCCGTGACGCGGTGGGAGAGCAGCCCATGAGGACAAAGGTGAACGAAAGGCACAAGGCACCCGGATTCCAGAGGTCGTGCCGTAAGTAGTCTTGGAACATCGCTGCTAATTCCTGAAGGAGCAAGGGGTCTCCAACGGTGGGGAGACTTTCGCGTATCTGGGGCTAGAAAGCCAGAGTAGAGCGCGAAGAAGTCCCTCTTATGGACGAGGAAATGAGCTCTATCTGGTAGGCTTGAAAATCCTTCTCAAGCATGGTGCTGCTCCGAACCAGCAATTCACGCACAATGATGTTAAGAGAAGTGCGACAGGGCTTGCTGAATTTTAAAGGCTTGGACGAAGTCGCGGCTCTCCTGAAATCGCGCTGAGATCCTGATGCCGATTCATTGAGTGACCTTAAGGACGACTTTTATTGGGAATGCCCCTGCTAGGAGGGGTATCCCAAGTGGCTAGCTCGGAGATTGGTAGATACGGAGTCGCTCGACCTCTGTGACCAGTTTGAAACCATTCGCTTCGAGCAGGATCTTACAAACGATCTGCTCCCGCTCGCGTTCGCAGTCGTGAAGACCGACAAATCCACCTGGCTTGACGGCTTTGGTAGCGGCGTAGGTGCTCTGGTGGCGTCCAAAGGTTGGGCCCCACGGAGCATCTACGAAAACGCAGTCCCATTCGCCGTTGAAGGGAGGGCTCTCCAAGGCAGGAAGGGTTACCTGATCAGCCGCGAAATCGGTTCTTTCCCAGTTCTCGAAAGGCTGCTGGTAGGTCACGGTAAGAATGTGCTCATTCCCGATCTCCTCTCCGATACGATCAATCCACTCCTCATTGTTCTCGAGAAAAAGGGTTGGATTTCCGTGATTGAGTCTACGCCAGGCACTCGAATCCCGACCCACTCCGAATACAAGGAGGCGACAGGATGCGATGTTCTGCACGTGCTCCGCAAAGGCACAGTATTCCCTGAGAGTGCAGCTGTTGGGTTGTCCGCCAATCTCTGCAAAGACGTCCTCAGGGGTGAGTGCCATGATCAAATTTAGCCTTTAAGTCAGGCTTCGGGATAAACCCAAGGCCCGCGGTAATCCCGTTTGAGGAGCTTGTTGGCCGCGGGGTCGTTGAGGACCTTCTCCGCTGCGCCGTCCCACTGGATGCTACGTCCGAGTTTCAGGGACATCATGCCAAGCATCGGCAGGACCGAGGATCGGTGGGAGGATTCCAGCCCGCAGACAGTCTCCTTCCCGCTTTCGATCCCATCGATGAAATTCTGCCAGAGCAACTTGAGATTGTGCCCATCCGGTTGCTGGAGCTGTGAATCCTGATGGATGACCTTGTCCCGGGAGTTAGCTGGGTAATAGGTCCACCCATCACGCCACCCCATGTGGAAGATCCCGTTCTCTCCGTAGAAGTAGCACCCGATCTTATGTTTTTCCGAGGGGTTTTCCGCGTAGCGTCGATGTTCCCAAGTGGCAGTGAAGGATTCGAACTCATAAACGGCGACCTGAGTGTCCGGAGCATCAGTGGTCTGTTCAGATTCATTCAGAACGGGGGTGCCCCGGACAGGCCGTCCACCCGTGGAATACACTCGCTTGGGATATTTCTCCTCCGTCCACCAGAGGACCTGATCGAGCCAGTGCACTCCCCAGTCCCCCAGAATTCCATTAGCAAAATCGAGAAAATGCCTGAACCCTCCGGGGTGGATCCTGCTGTTGAAGGGGCGAAGCGGTGCAGGGCCACAATACATATCCCAATCCATTCCCTTCGGGGGTTCCTCGTTGGCTCGGGGTTGTTCCTTGCCTCCTCGCCCTGCAACAAACATGCGGACCATGCCCACTTTTCCTACCTTTCCACTCCGGAGGAACTCCATGCCTGAGACGTGGTGCGGTCCAATTCGGCGGTGGAGTCCGACCTGGACGGTCTTCCCCGCGCGCGTGGCCGCGTTGAGCATGGCTCGGCTTTCCTGGATGGTGTGGCCGGTGGGCTTTTCTACAAAGACATGAGCTTCTGCCTGTACGGCTGCAATCGTCTGGAGTGCATGCCAGTGATCGGGGGTGGAAATGATAACAATCTCCGGTTTTTCCTTCTCGAGGAGTTCGCGATAATCCTTGTAAGTCTTCGGCTGTGCTCCGGAGAGGTCCTGAACCTCCTCGGCGGCAACCTCCAGGGCATCGTCCGATACGTCATTCAGGGCGACCACCTGGATGGTGCCTGAAGCCATGGCCTCCCGGAGAATGTTCATACCCCACCACCCCGATCCAATAAGAGCAGTACGGTACTTTTTCCCGGACTTTTCCGATTTAGCAAGCAGGGGAACTTGAGTAACAATGCCAGCGGCGGCGGTAGTATTGACGAAGGCTCTGCGATTCATGGATGAATTGGGAATAAGGTTAGGGAAGCACGCCATTCAATACAATTTACCAGCTCACGCAAACCAGAGTTCCGCCTGAATTGCGGGCGTAGATTTTGCCGTGGGCAAAGACCGGGACGGTCCAGCATTTCCCATCTAGAATTTTTCCTTTTGATGTTGGCTTGAAGCCCTCTGGCGAGGCCGGGGCGACCCAGAGGGAACCCTTGTGATCGAGCACGAGAAGTTGATCCCTGATAGCGAGAAGCGATCCGAAGCCACACTGGTCGAAACTCCAGCGAACCTCACCGGTCCTCCAGTCGACGCACTTCAGGGCGGCGTCTTCATTTGAGTCTCCGTCGATACCGTAGAGGAAGTTATCGATCAGAACGGATCCGTTGAACTGGCTTCGCAGGTTTTTGTTCTTCCAGAGAGGTTCCACCTTTCCATTACCAATCTTGAGTAGAGCGCAGCCCTTGTTGTAGCCCGATGAAATAAATACCTGATTCTCTTTCACTATGGGGTCCGCTGCGTTGACGCCATATCGGGTGATCCATCTGTGGCTCCAGAGTTTCTTTCCGGTCTCGCGTTCGACTGCGAGATAAGCCTTCCCATTGGAGAGAAGCAGGGCCGGACCTGAAGCAAGATCGACCGGGAGCGGAGTGGAATATCCAGGGTCACCACGGTCGGATTTCCATAGGATTTTGCCGTCGGTTTTTCTGAGGGCCATCCCGGCGCTGCCGACGTTGAGATAGATAGTGTCGCCAACCAGAGTCGGAGAACCATTGAAGCCCCAGGTCGGGACCCGGACCTCGTCCTCATCCCTGAGCTGCTTTTTCCAGATGACCTTTCCGTCCAAGGCCTGAAAGCAGAAAAGATCGCCCCACTTGGAGAGCAGATAGACCCGTTCCCCTTCGATGGTGGGGGTGGCGCCGGGTCCACCCTCATAAAATTTGTCCCCCAGGTCCGCGGGGAAGGAGTGCTTCCAGACCGTTGCCCCGTCCGCGGTCCGTATACAGAAAATCGTATCGTGGCCGCCCTCGTGCCCCGTTGTGAAGAGATGACCTCCGACAACAGAGCAGGAAGCGAAACCGGTTCCTATCTCCGCTTTCCATACCACTTTTCCCCCAATATTCTTGAGCGCCTTATCAGGAAGGGCTTCTTCAGAAATACCGTTACGCTGGGCACCCCGCCAATGAGGCCAATCGTTGGCGAGACAGGGAAGATTTAAGGATAAGAACCAGAGGAGCAAGAAGGGGATCCGAAGCGATAAAAGGGGGAACTTCATTGGTGAACGGGCTGGTCTCACGCTGCCAGCCGCAGAAAGAGCCGTCACTCTTAAATCGTGTGAGCGGTTGATAGAGGTTACTTGCGGGCTACCGCGAGGAGGGTTTGGAATCCAGGAGGCGCTTCCTCCCGGTCCGCGATCGCAGTTTCAATCTCCCTGAATCCCGCATCCTCAAGGAGGCCGGCAATCTCAACTTCTGCAAATCCCAGGTGGGTGTCGGCATAAAGTTCGCGCGCCTGTTCGAACGAATGCTGGAGAAGGTCAAGAATCACCACTTTTCCCTCGGGTACGAGGATCCGATGGACTTCTTCGAGCGCTCGCAATGGATTCGATGCATGATGAAGGGCCTGACTGAGAAAAGCGAGGTCGGTGGAACTGTCTTCGATCGGAGGGGACTCGATATCCCCAAGCCTGTATTCCAGATTTTCCAGACCGTTCTTAGCCGCATTTTGTGTCCCAAAAGCCACCATTTTCTCAGAGTGGTCGACAGCGATAACCCGCTCGGCCTTCTGCGCGAGAAGCTGTGCGAGAGTTCCCTCGCCAGCCCCAAGATCAGCAACCACCCTGAAGTCGAGAATCTTGAGGAGGCCCTCGGCCAGGGCTTTCCATGATCTACCCGGGACATATTGCCGGCCAAATTTACCTGCTAGCTCGTCGAAATAGGCACGGGTGCGATCTTTTCGCTTGTTGAGAATGTGGTTGAGGGATGCGAGATCCCTCTTCCGGTCCTCGAGCTCGGCCCCTGCTTTTCTGGCAATCCCAAGGAGCTCTTTTTCGGGCTGAGCCGAGTAGATATTATTTTTTCCTGAGCGCTGGACCGAAACGAGAGAGGCTTTTTTTAGCTGGCCCAACTGGGTTGAGATACGGGATTGGCCCATCCCTAGGATTTCCTGCAGCTCCGCGACGCTTAGGGACTCCTCCGCGAGGAGGAGAACCAGGCGGAGACGGGTAGGGTCAGCCAGTAATTTGAGCGAATTGAGAATTGACGGCATGGAGTTGCACGCTTAGTTCATATCAACAAATCAAGATCTGTAGATACATTCCAGTCGAAAAGAAAGCACCATCATGTCTCGTCCATTTATTTTTTCGTCCGAGTCAGTAACCGAAGGCCACCCAGACAAGGTGTGCGATACCGTATCGGATGCGGTGCTTGATGCTTGCCTGGAGCAGGATCCTGGCAGCCGGGTCGCTTGCGAAACCTTTGTGAAGGACAACGTGGTTGGACTCGCAGGTGAGATCACTACCAGTGCAGTTTTCGACTACGGGAAAGTTGTTGGCGAGACTCTTCGGGAAATTGGCTACGACGCTGACTACGCGCACGGGACGGATTACTCCTATACCTGCAAATTTGAAAAGGGGGCTTTCCTCATGAACATGCTTGGCCAGCAATCGCCGGACATCAAGCAGGGCGTTGATGCAGCAGGAGCTCAGGGAAAGGAAACCGACGAGCAGGGAGCAGGTGACCAGGGAATCATGTTTGGTTACGCTACTAATGATACTCCGGAGTTGATGCCTGCTCCGGTGCTCTACGCTCACAAGCTGGGCCAGGAAATGACGCGGTTGCGTAAGGACAGGGTTCACACGTGGTTGCGCCCTGACTCCAAGACCCAGGTGAGCATTGAGTATATTGACAACCGGCCGAACCGGATTACAGCGGTAGTAGTTTCAACGATGCACGCCCGCGAGATCACAACCGAGGAAATCCGGCAGCTACTGCAGGCAGATTTGATTGAAAAGATCCTGCCGGCAGAGCTTCTTACCGAGGATACCGAGATTCTCATCAACCCGACCGGGCGATTCGAGGTCGGGGGACCAGAGGGAGATGCAGGGTTAACCGGACGGAAAATCATCGTTGATACCTACGGAGGGATGGGTCGCCACGGGGGAGGGGCGTTTTCTGGAAAGGATCCTTCAAAGGTAGACCGCTCTGCGGCATACATGTGTCGTTGGGTTGCCAAAAATATTGTGGCAGCAGGACTGGCACGTGAATGTGAAATCCAGCTCGCCTACGCGATTGGTCATCCTCATCCTGTAAGCATCAATGTGAATTCGTTTGCTTCTAACGAGGTTGACGAAGAACAGATCGAGAAAGCCGTTCAAGAGGTCTTCTCTTTTAAGCCTGCGGACATCGTTGAGCAGCTTGATCTTCTAAGACCGTTCTACCAGACCACTACCAACTACGGACATTTCGGACGGGAAAATGCCGGTTTGCCCTGGGAGGAAACCAACAGAGTTTCCGAGCTCCAAAACGCGGTCTCCGCCTGAGTATAAACCTTTTAAAAAAACACAAAATATCATGAGTGCAATTGCAGGAGAGCCGCAGGTTCTCCCTTATAAAGTAGCTGATCTGGGCTTAGCTGAGTTCGGCCGTAAAGAAATTGAAATCGCCGAGTACGAAATGCCCGGCCTGATGGCAGTCAGTGAGAAATATGGGGTCGAACGCCCTCTTGACGGGGTTCGGGTGATGGGGTCGTTGCACATGACGATCCAGACAGCGGTTCTGATTGAGGCCCTCCAGAATCTGGGAGCTGACGTAAGGTGGTGTTCCTGTAACATTTTCTCTACTCAGGATCATGCAGCCGCAGCCATGGCGGAGCGGGGAACTCCGGTATTTGCATGGAAAGGCGAGTCGCTCGAGGAGTATTGGTGGTGTACCTGGCAAGCCCTTCAGTATCCCGGGGGCAAGGGACCTCAGTTGATCGTAGACGATGGCGGTGATGCCACTCTGCTCATGCACAAGGGATATGAAATGGAGAATGGTAGCGACTGGGTAGACACTCCCTCAAGCAATGGCGAGGAGCAGGTCATCAAGGACCTCTTGAAGAAGATCAAGCTGGATCGGCCGGGCGTCTTCAATGAGTGGGTCAAGGATCTTGTCGGGGTCTCAGAGGAGACCACCACGGGAGTGCATCGTCTCTACCAGATGCACCGGGACGGAACGCTCCTGTTCCCGGCAATTAACGTGAATGACTCAGTGACAAAGTCGAAATTTGACAATCTTTACGGCTGTAGAGAATCCCTGATCGACGGAATCAAGAGGGCAACAGATGTCATGATCTCCGGCAAGGTGGCCGTGGTCTGCGGCTACGGAGATGTCGGGAAAGGGTGCGCGCAGGCACTGCAGGCTCAGGGAGCACAGGTCGTCGTCACAGAGGTTGATCCGATATGCGCCTTGCAGGCCGCGATGGAAGGATTTCGCGTTCTCACTATTGAGGACACATTGGGCTGGGGTGATATTTACGTTACCACGACCGGGAACTTCAGGATCATTCGGACCGATCACATGGAAAAAATGAAGGATCAAGCCATCGTGTGTAACATTGGCCATTTCGATAACGAGATCGAGGTCGACAAGCTCAACGAGATGCCGGGCGTCCAGAGGGCAAACATCAAGCCGCAGGTCGACAAGTATACCTTCCCGGGGGGAAATGCCCTCTACATGCTTGCGGAAGGCAGGCTTGTGAACCTTGGTTGTGCGACCGGGCACCCAAGCTTTGTGATGTCGAACAGCTTCACCAACCAGTGCCTCGCCCAGATAGATCTTTGGAAGACTCGGGGCTCCCGTGAGCCCGGGGTCGAGGTGCTTCCCAAGAAGTTGGATGAGGAAGTGGCCCGGCTTCACCTCGAGAAGATTGGGTGTAAGCTGACGGAACTTACTCAGGAGCAGGCCGATTACATCGATGTGCCGGTAGACGGGCCCTACAAGCCTGGTCATTACCGCTATTAGAGCGTCATCCCTGCCAAGCCCCTACTGAAAGGATTGGGGCTGCTAGCTGCCAGATTTCAGGGCCCATGTGTCCCGAGAGCTATATTTGCCCCAGCTGTGAGAGCGAGGTAGCGGTCGGGGGTTCCTGCGGAGTCTGTGCCGAGGATGCTCCGGCTTCAGCTCTCTCGGGTAGTGTTGCAGGAAAGCGGAGCCGGAAGATTCGTCGAGGGCAGGGGCGCAGGAGCTGGGATCAGGACAAAGGGTCTGATGGGTTAGATCTTCCGGGAGGGGACTTTGACTATGATGACTTCGTCGCGCGCGAGTTTGGAAAAAATGGCGGGGAGAACGTGATCAGGATCCGGTGGTATTGGTGGATTACAGCGTTGCTTCTGGTCACAACCCTCGTCCTGCTTGTGGGCAATGGTCTCTGGTGAACTGTTACGGGAGTTCCTGAATAGCGAGTTCCTTGAACTGGACCCTCATGTCCTGCCCGCCATGAAGCTGTAATGCAATGTGGCCTTCCTTGAGGCACTTGGCATCATTTAGTAGCTCGGTCACCTTGGCTCCGTTGAGAGAGACGGTGATGTTGTCCCCGATTGCCGTGACGAGGAGGTCTGTCCAGGTTCCCGGTTTGACTAATTTGGAGATGACTTTTGGATCCGGTTTGCGCACCCAGGCACGCATGGAGGTTTCGTAAAGCCCTCCAACTTCCTTGGAGTTGTCGACCTCTGCCTGAAAGCCTCGAACACTCACGTGAGTTTTGGTCTTTTCTACCCGGAAATAAAAACCGCTATCTCCGCTGGTGACCTTGAATTTGGCGCGGACCCTGAAATTCTTGAAGCGCTTGTCGGTCATGAGAAGACCATGACGGGGCTCACTGCGAGGGGAGGTGCCGAGAATGGTTCCATTCAAGACCTCCCACTTTCCCCCGGGAACGGGGTGCCATCCGTCGAGGTTTCTACCGTTAAAAAGATCCTTCCATGGGGGCTCCGCGGTAGCCGTGATCGGAACGAGAAGCATGAGGCTCAGGGCGGCAAATATCTTCATCTGAGCCAGAATGACATGAGTTGAGCGGATGAGAAGCACGGAACTGTTAGTGTACCCGGCTCAGGATGTCCGGGGTGCTTGTTCTATTTCAGGCGAGGACCTTCAATCAGGGGCGGGCGTCCCCACAGCCTTGCCGAAATGAGTGCGCAGGACCCGGAGCGATTTTGGGATGGCCGTGAGAGGATCCTCCTTGCCCTCAAATTCCAGCGAGACGTAACCCTTGAAGCCAGCGGTCTTCATGATCCCAGCAATACGGGCATAGTCGAGATCCAGAGTATACCAGCGCCCACCACCAAAGTAGGTCTTGCATTGCATGAGGACGGTTCGGTGGGCCAGTTGTGACAGCCTGTCGTACGGGTCTTCGAGGAAATTACCGGTATCGAGGGTAACCTGAAGCCACTCAGAATCGACGGCATCGACAACCCTGTTGACGCCTTCCGGCGTGACCCCCAGGCCCCAATGGTTCTCCAACCCCATGACCACTCCGCGTTTTGCGGCCTCTGGAACAAGGGTCTCATAGGCTTCGATCACCCACTCATAGGCATCTTTCTCGGTGTAGCCTGGGAGGGGCTCTTCGATGCCCCGCTTTGCCATCAGGTCATCGAAGCTTTTTGAAGTGCCCCATGTGCCTGAATTCACCCGCATTGTTGGAATGCCGAGTTGATAGGCCTGCTCGAGACAGGCGATGGTATGGTCGATATTCTTCTGGCGTCTTTCCTTGTCGGGCGAAAGGAAACCCTGGTGGGTGGAATAACCCATCAAGTCCAGACCGAGCACGAAGGCATGACGCTTGATCTTCTGAAGAGTGGCATTGTCGTAGGACTCCAGCTGACGCTGCAGAATTTCAAGACCGTCGAAGCCCATTCTTGCAGCGTGCTCAAGGTTGGAATGAAGCGAACGCAATTCCTGGCGGCGAAATCCCCAGAAGGAATAGGAAGACACACCGATCCGGTTCGGGCCTTGATGTGGAGGCTTGGATTCTGCGTCCTGCTGCGCGGCTCCTTCGGGTAATGCAGTAGCGGCGAGGCTGCTGAGGGAGGCTGCCGTGGTGCCGGAAGTAGTGAGGAAAGTGCGACGATTCATCAGCGGATTGTCAGCAATCCTGAGGAGGATCCAAGTGGGAAAGTAGCCGCTAGTCCAGTTCCAGCCGGTAGCGTTGAACCGAAGGATCCACCTCACGGGCCCAACCGTCGATGCCCCCGGCCAGAGCAAGCGAGTTTTTCAAGCCGTGGCCATGAAACCAGGCACAACGATCGAGAACATCACGTCCCCGGTGATCATAAAGAACAATGGTTTCCCGCGGAGGTTGCGCAAAGAGCTCATTCTGCAGTTCCTGAGTCAGAAACCTTGAGTCAGGTAGGCGGACGGTATCGTGCTCCTCCCGGCTACGAATATCAAAAAGAAGAAATGGCTCATCGCTGTTGAGGCGTTCCTGAAGGTTCATCGGGCTGATGAGAAGGGCCTGATCACGGTCATGGCTCTCGAGAAGGACCGTAATGGCCTCCTCCACTGGGATTTCATTCCGGGAGCATACTTCAGCCAGGGTCTCGTCATCTCGATAAGAGCAGGACTGGCAGCCACCGACGTGATAGGCCGCGAACAGCGTTCGGCGTGCTCCGGGGAGCAAGGTAAGGAGATCCTCCATGCGCTGGGAAGCGCTGATATCTATTTTACCTGCCACCGCACGAGCATGGCGAAGTATGGGACGATTTCCAGTGTTTGTCTTAAAAGAAATGTCCGTATACTGGCGGCGCGATGGAAAACGACCGGGAGCCGAGGATTTACCTTCTGCCCAACTTAATGACTGCGGGAAACCTCTGCTGTGGTTTTTTTGCAGTCCTCACGATTTTCAAGGGTATGCAGATGCCCGAATTTGGAGACGCAAAGCACTATTATGAGACCTCGCTCTTGTTAATCTTCGGAGCATGCCTCTTTGACCTGCTGGACGGCAGGCTCGCGCGACTTGGCGGGCAGGAGTCAGACTTCGGGCGGGAATTCGATTCTCTGGCAGATCTTGTTTCCTTCGGAATGGCTCCGGCACTACTCTGCTCGAAGGCGGTTCTTCTGAATCTGGAGTTGCCGGAAGGCCTCCAGAGAGCGGAGTCGGGCGTAGGTTGGGCGATTGCCTTCATCTACCTGCTTTGCGGGGCGATTCGTCTCGCTCGCTTCAACTGTCTGGCGATCCTTGGCTCGGAGGAGGACTTTAAGACCTTCAGGGGCATTCCAATTCCCATGGCCGCCGGGTTTATTGCTTCCCTCACATTCCTCATCATCTTCTTTCATGACAATGACCGTGAGCTTGGTGCGTGGAACTGGGTAATGGCGGGTGCCATGCTGGGCCTTTCCTTCCTGATGATCAGTGATATCCGTTATCCGAGTTTTAAGAAAGTAGGCTGGAGCACGAGAGGAAGCGTCCCCATTCTTGCGGTTGGAACGATTCTGGTGGGAGCGACCATCGTATTTTTCCAGGTGTTACCGGCGGTATGGTTTTCCGCGTATCTTATTTATGGTCTGATACGGCCGGCGCTCTCAGCGAAAAGGCGTCAGGCCGTAGAGCAGGCCCTTGATTCAGAGGAGGCTCTCGAGTCAGAGGAGGCTCTCGAGTCAGAGGAGGCTCTCGAGTCAGAGGAGGCTCTCGAGTCAGAGGAGGCTCTCGAGTCAGAGGAGGCTCTCGAGTCAGAGGA
>Ga0115011_10001048_pt1 | contig 20356 bp, 19 predicted proteins | sample TroAtlMetagenome_2_FD_88705 | JGI IMG/M metagenome (GOLD analysis project Ga0115011, IMG submission 88705) | Marine eukaryotic phytoplankton communities from Atlantic Ocean - Tropical Atlantic ANT8 Metagenome | ecosystem: Environmental > Aquatic > Marine > Oceanic | place: Tropical Atlantic...
AAGATGATGCTGCTGTACCGTTAGAAAATGGTTGGTGTCGTGCTTATCTTTTAGATTACCCTTCTTTAACGGCTGTTCTCGTTGAGGCAGTTAAAGAATTGACAACAAGAGTAGAAACTTTGGAGGGTGCGTAATGGCTATAAATTTTCCTGACAGCCCTTCTGTAAACGACACGGTTACGCAAGGCGATCATACTTGGATTTGGGATGGCACTACTTGGAAACTTGCTATCGCTACTGCTATTGCTCCTGCTGGTTCTAACACGCAGGTGCAATATAATAGTTCTGGCGCTTTTGCTGGTTCATCAAATTTAACTTTTGACGGTTCAACTGTATCTGTCAGTAGCGGTACAGAAAATATAGGTATTAAAGTTACTTCCACTGATGCAAATGCTTTAATTTCTTTTGCTGATAATGGGGCTACTGCTCATGGATATGCCGCTTTAGGCGGTCAAAGTGATGGATTGGCTTTCTTTGCTGGTGGTTCTCAGAGAGTAACGGTTTTATCTGGCGGCAATGTTGGTATTGGTACTACAACGCCGATGCGTAAGTTAGATGTAGACCAAGAAGTTTTAATGCACCACGGCGACCACGCTTGGCTATGGCAATCCTATGGTGGAGATTTAAGGCTCTGGTATCAGAGTACTTACACCTCTGGTGATAGTGGCTGGACTAAAGTATTGGATATTGGACCTGATGGTGCTGTGCAGCAACCATTGATTCCAGCGTTTCGTGCCGCTAACACAACAGGAGGCGCAGGTTATATATATAACGGTTCAGTGTCTGGAGCAGGAACTATTATATGGGGTAGCGATAGCGGATATGGACTATACGATAACGGAAATAACTACAATACAAGCACTGGTATATTTACTGCCCCTGTAGACGGTTATTATCTTTTTACTGCGACTATTTTTATGCACACGTCTTATGATAACGATACCGACTGTTATTGGGGCATTTCAAGCAGCAACGGAATAGTCACAACAAACCACGGAACCAAAGGTGAAGATGGCGGGCAAACCGCTTCAGGCGTATTTTATTTAGACGCAGGCGATACTGCCAAAGCGTATGTAAATAGTTCTTTGGACCTTTACTCATGGCGAACAGAACAATATAACAGTTTTCAAGGAATCCTACTAGGATAAGGAGGTAATAATATGGCTAAAACATTTACAGTAACAATCACAGACGCAGAAGAAAAAGCATTCTATTGGGACATTGTTGATCCTGAAGATTGGGTAAACAATGTTGTTAAAGAGAAGTGTCGTAAGGCAGGAGATCGTTTATACGACGAGGAAGTTGCACGTATGACTGCTGATGACAGCATTACTTCTATGCCTGCGGATAAAGACACTGTTATCAATGATGCTAATGTCGAGACTGCCGCTGAGCGTGCTACTGCAGATACGCCATAAGAAGTTTCAAAATTAGTAAACTTGTACTATAACAGATTGGAATAAAATGAGTGAAAAATTACATATCGAATTAGAAGCAGTGTTAGCCCAACTTTCACCTGCAGGTGTTAAAGAATGGGAACTTGCTGTTGTAAAAGCAGAAAATGTTGTGATGAAAGAACACATCGATTCCTTAAATCAAGATGATTTGGGACAAGATGACGAATAAATGATAAGTATTTAAGGAAAAAGATGGCTTACGGAGATTATTCAGCGCAGGCTGGCAACATAGGTAGAAGAGTAACTGATTATGGTTACGGCTTTGACGATATTCAGCGTGCTAGAGAAGGTCTTGAACGCCAAAATGTTCTTAATAAATTTCAATTAGAAAAGAAGGTGCAGGATGCTTCACGTGCTTTGGGGGGAACTTTTAATCGTCGCGGGATGGTTGACAGTGGTTTGCATCGTCGCGGCGTTGAGCGAGGTGCGGCTCAGGCTGAGTTGGCGAGATTCGGGATTGCGGCGCAATCCGAAGAAGCAGGTCGGCAGTTAGATCGTCAGCGTCAACAGATTGAGGAACAGTTTTATACAGGCAATATGTCTGATCAGATCGCTAATGCTTTACGTAGGTTTGGTATAGCGCAGACGTTGGAAGGAATCGTATAATGGGTGCTCCTATTTCTGGGAATTTAGATGAAGCAATTAGAGAAGGAATGTACGCTAATGCCATGTCTGAAATGGCTTTAGGTCGTAGAAGTAGAAACACTATTGACAATTTGCAATACGCAGATCTTGTAGCAGCGCAAAAAAAAGGTCAGAGCGGTTCAACTAACCCTGTTATTCAAGATGCTTTAAGCCAGTTGACAGGTTCAATCGCTCCTGCAGGGGGTATGAATCCTGCAGATACTGTGCAACAAAGATATGCTCCACAGGCTGCTTCAACGAATGCTTTAAGCCAGTTGACAGGTTTAATTCCTCAGTCTGCTCCCATGAATCCTGCAGATACTGTGCAACAAAGATACGCTCCACAAGGGCAACTTCCTGCTAATGGCATGAATCCTGCTGATCAGGTACAACAAAGATATAACCTTCCTAATAATCAAACAGCAGGTTCTCAGGCATCTACTTCCGCTCTTACTAGCGGCGGTGATTTGCAGGCAGCGATAATGCAGCAAGTAGCGAATCAACCACAATCAACTACAAATGTTCCTACAAATACAATTGTTCCTACAAATACAAATGTTCCTGTAGTAACTGGCGGCGGCGGTGGTGGTGGTCAAATGTCTACAGGAGTTCAAGGACTCGTCGCTCCTACTGATCAAACAGCAAACATTAATGCAGCATTTGACAATTTAGAAGGAACTGTAAGAGACGAGTTCGGCAACTTACAAACAGTAGATTTTACAGCGCAGATACAAGATTTAATTGAACAAGGAAGATTGTCTTTACAGGATTTAAATTCTCAACAAATTGTTGCTTTGCAAGAAGCGGCTTTACGTCGTGAAGGTCAAATAGGTGAGATACAAACTGGTTTAGAAGGCGACCTTGCTCAACAAGAGCAATATCGCCAAACTATACAACAACAAGTCGCTGACCAAGCAGCACAACGTGCAGGTCAAATGACCGCAGATCAGGCTGCTCGTGTTGAAGCAGGAAGAGGGGCGTTAGGTCCTCAAGTAACTTCAGAGTTTGAAGAAGTTGCAGCGCTTACAGGTGGTTTAACTGGATCGCAAGCAATGTCTACTACTGCAGGTATGGATCGTTTGGCTCAGGTCGCTAATCAGGCTGCGGCACAGCGTTTGGCTGCGCCTGCGCAGTTGGCTGCTGAAGCAAAGATGGCTGTAGGCGATGAAAGGTTCAGATTAGAGAATCAGTTGCAGCAACAACTTTCTGCAGGTCTTGCAGAGTTGAATATGCAAGAGCAACAGCAAGTGTTGCAAGAGGCTATGCGTCAAGAGCAATTTGGTATTGAGCGTGATCAGGCTATGGCTAATGCTTTGATGAGTATAGCGAGTCAACGTACTGGCGCTACTTTGGGTGAAGCGCAACGTCTTGAGGATGTTGCTTTACGTCAAGGTGAAATATTGCAGGGTCAGGCTTTCCAAGCAGGTGAGGCTCAGAAGAATCGTGATTTTCAAGCGGCTCAAGCGGCGGCTAGCCGTGCGGCTGCACGCGCTTCTGAGGATAGAAGATCTGCGGAGCAGCAGGAAGCGCTTGATAAAGCGGTTTCTGGTCTTGTCGCTAGCGCTGAACAGTTGTATGGCGAGAGTTTAACTACTGAACAGGCTGAGGCTCTTGTTAGTTCGGGAATGATTGATGTTTGGATGCAGCAGAATCAGACGGCTGATGATCGTGCTTGGATACTTGAGCAAGCAGCCATTGAGCATCAAAATCATCTAGACGCTTTGGACCATGAAGCAATGTTGGAGGCTGCAGGTGCAGATACTTCTCCTACAGCACTATTTGATGCTCAGAATCCTGACGCTCCTACAGATCTACGTGTGTACACTTTCCAGTACTGGGATCAAAGCGAAGAAGATAAACAAGCATTTTTACAGAGAGTTTTCCCTACCAATACGGCTAATGATAATATAAATGCTTCAAACGCAGGTTCAGTAGCGCAACTTGAGGTTTATTGGGCACAAAGGGAAGCGATTCACGACAATGTACAACAAGAGTTGTGGGCTGCTACTGGAATAGATAATTTTGAGAATCCACAAAGAAGCCCTGCTAATACAAGCACTGATGGAATGACTACTACAGAATATTTTGAGCGTGATCCTGCCAAGGAGAGTGGCTCTCTCAACGGCACCAAATATTTTCCACCATATCCTTAAGCGGTAAATAATGGCAACAGAAAATGATCTTGCAGAAGATTTTAGGAGGCTTGCTTCTGAAACTTTGACTAAAAGGGCAACTCCTCCAGAGTTGCCTTCTGGTCCTCCTCAGTTTGCTGCACCTAAAAACAAAATGCTTGAATCTTTAGGCATCAAGTATTTAGACCCTAAAGTCTACGGTGTAGACACAGCCCTTTCTAGGGATAAATCTTTTTGGGAAAGAGATCAGCCTTTTGGCTTGTACGGCGACATGCCTGTCAGACCAGATCCTACTACTGTTTCGTGGATGAACGAGGTGTATCAAGACAGGGCTTATGATAATCTTCCTTGGCATCAAAAACTTTTAGTCAATGTTGGTAAAGCCGCTACTACTGGTTTGACAGGATTCTTATTTAAAACAATACAGTATCCGTTGACGGTGATGGCTGTTGGCGCTCGATTATTTCTGGAAAATCAGCATAAATTTAATCCTTTTGTAAATGAGGCTCAGGGCAATCCTGAAAACAGAATGGGTGTCAGGGATGCTTTCGGCAAGTTAAACATTTTTTCAGGTTCTGGTACTTACACTTTTGGTGAAGTTTTACACGACATGGATTATTTGCAAGATACTCATTGGGCTTGGAAAGTGGGGCTTGCAGGTGATATTTTCTTAGATCCTTTAACTTATTTGACTGTTGGTATAGGTAAGGCAGGCCTACTTGCCGCTAAAGTTGCTGCTAAGGGTGGTGTAACAATTGCTCGCCATACGGCTAGAAGAGCAGTTCAAGAGGCTGCTGAAATAGCCTTTGAAGCGGCTGGTCGAAGCGCTGACGAGATTGCAGGAATTTCTGGCAGAATTGCTGCTCTTCCTGATTCTACTATCAATCAATTAGCAGACAGTATTGTAAGCGGATCTACTTATTCTCGTGGTTTTAATACTGTTACAGGCGAAATCGACGATGTTGTTAAACATGTCGATGATGCGGTTGAAGTTAATCTTCGTTCTTTATTTGATGAAGTCGGAGAAGGCGCAATAGATGATGTTTATTTGACTTTAAACGCTGATGATGTTGCAGATATGCGGATCTTGTTTGATCCGCAAATTCGTGGAACTACTGGCGTGTCTGACGATGTTTTACGTGTTGCTGCTACGCAAATCCATAAAAATCGGTTAGATGAAACTTTGCGAGTTGTACCAAAACAAGCCGATGATGCTGTTGGAGTTTTTGCAAAAGAAACTAATAAAAAAGGTTTTTATGGCGCTAGAACAAGGCAACCGAGAGAATGGTTTCCAGACATAGGTGAAGCACAGAACGTTCACTTGGCTCTCGGGTTTAAAGTTCCTCTTTCGGGAAGTCTTGGCCAGAAAATTTTTAGACACAACTTGCAGCAACCTATTGGGTTTAAAGTTCTTGGTTCTGCAACTAACCCTGTTATTGGCACTTGGTTAAGGGCTATACCGCAGGCAACTCGGTCACTTTTCTTTGGACGTAAAATTGTTAAAAACGGTCCTTTGGCGAGAATTTTTGCTGCAACAACTGGGAAGGCGGCCCCTGAAGGGGTGCTTGGCACTGCTGAAGGTGGTTTGATTGGTTGGATGCGACGTGGTGGGCGCAGGCAAGATGTAAGACAATTGGCTAGGCAGGCGTTTAGGGATGGCGACGCTGTTGCTGTGCATCAGTACAAGTCGCTTCTTCATATCAGTGGTCGTGGTGATGCTGCGGCTAGGAAAGCAGGAACTGATTTAAGTCGTTTGTTGAAAGAGTTTCGGAGAAATTCTTTAATATCTAGCGTTGATAGTCAAGATCTTGTTGCGGCTTTAAGAGGAAATGAAGAAGCCATTGGAATCCTTAACAATGTGCAAGGCACTAGGGAAATAGGTGGGAAAATTGAAACTGTTACCGCTTACGATTTGGCTCAAGAGTTTATGGAAAACTTGCGTGTTGTTTCTAACAGAATGGCGCATAGGGACTTTTTAGGAAAAGTTGATAATTATTTGCCTCGTGTTTTAAGCGATGATGCTGCAAGATATTTGGAATCTAAAAAAAGTGGGTTGATTGGTCGTCGTCACAAGAATGTGAAACGTAAATATGGTCCTTCTGGTTTTGAAGAAAGACGTACATATGTTTCTGCTGAGGAGTATGACGAATTAGTTAAGCAAAAAGGTGAAGAAGCGGTTCTTGAATCTGGTATGCAGAAAACGTTTTTAGGTGAGGAACTTTATGATCCTGCTAATGCTAATGGTTTGTCTGTTGAGGAACAGATTGCCGAGATCATGCATTCTAAAGGAATCAATTATTCTTTGTTTGATGACGATTTTGATCGTGTAATGGACGTATATATAGGGGCTATTTCTAAGCGTATAGGGGAAGTTTATTCAGAGTCTCTTCTTATTAAAGAGGGAATTTTTGTTGATGTGACAACTTCTTTTGTTCATATCCCAAATGGTGAAGTTGCTGGCGCTGTACATAATGTACGTAAAGCGCAAACAAAGGTCGTTCAAAGCGCCAATGCTTTAGATGAAGCATTAGAGGAAGCGATTTTACAAGGTAGCGAAGAGGTTGCGAAGCAAACTCGGTATGTTAAACAATTAGAGGAAATTGCTAAGCAGGCTCAAACAGAGTATGACAGCGCTGTAGCAAAATTCAACAAGTTGGCTGAAGATGCCCTTCAGTTGGAAGAATTAAACGAAGCAAGGCGCGTTGCTGTAGATGAAATAAACAGGAAACTTGCCGCTATAAGCGAAGGGGCTGCTTTTTCTGAAAAGGTTGTTGCGGCTGCTGAAGAGGCTAAACGACTTCTTGACGAAAAAGAAAGATTATTTACGAGTGGTTTGCTTGATTTCCATACAGGCGCGTTAAAAACTGCTTCTGTTCAGAAAATGGTTTTAGAGAACAGGATATTTAGTTTATTCGGAAGTAAGAAAAGGTGGGATGATTTTGCTGAACTCGCAAAAGGATATGATCCAATCGAACAACCTGATTTTGCTGCGTACATAAAACAGGTAGCGCCAGATATGGCTGACGACGATGTGGCTAAGAATGTTGAGTGGATGAATCAAGTATCAGAACTCGTTTCTGATATTGATTCAACTCCTCAGGGTCCTTGGCTTGCTTTGCAAAACGAGACCGTGGAGTCGCTTCAAGGGCAACCTTCACTTTCTAATTTTGTAAACAATATTGAAGGCACTTTCAAAATGCTTGATAACCAAATTGAAATTTCTCAAGGGATTGTTTCAGATGGTCAACAACTGTTAGCAGACGCTGGTGTCGCTATGGAAGATCTTTTTGTAGGCGGCAAACTTCCTACTCCAGAAAACATTTCTGAAGCGAAGCAGATAATCGTTCAAAAGTTGGATGAAGCAATGGCTCCTGAGACGGTTGGTCATTGGTGGGAGATTCCTATTGGGCATCCTGAATATAGCAAACCTATGGCTGCATCTAAACAGTATTTAGATCTTGATGCTGCTTGGGTTAAGTTGATGTCAGAAGATCCAGATTTTAAAAATGCTGTTCATTTGTTTTATGACTCTTTTAAGGGTTTCAACGTTAAAGCCGCTTTTGTTGATGGTCAGGATTTAAACAATTTGATTGAGAGCGGTATTCGTGGTTTGGATGATAAGAGGATGCTTGCGAAAGAATTAGGTTCGCTTGAAATTTTCAATGATCCTTTAATCGCTTCTAATGGCAAGGGTAGAGTCTTTAACGATGTCACTGTGCAGGATTTGGCTACTTGGATAAAGTGGAGAGATCAGACGCTTACAAGTTTTAACTCTGGGTCTTTACCTGCGCCTGTTACTCATAACTCTGCTGAAGATATTCTTCAAGGCGGCATCCTCAGAGGTGTAAGTCAACATAGTGACACTGGATATGTTTTGGAAGATCTTGGTGTTGATTTGGAAGATGCGGAAGATCTTTTAGAAATTCTTGATGGAAGTAATCTTGTCGTAAAAGTTGATTTTGGTGATAAAACATATTTTTTGAAAAGGTATTTGGGCGATCAGGGGCTTCAAACTTCTATAGATTTACCTAATGCTTCTGCTGCTGAGCATCGTGTGACTGGCGAAGTTTTGGCTGATAATCTTTATGATCAGTTGTCGAGCGGTGGCGCTCCACGTTCTTCTTACAGTTTCATAGATAATGGAACTGAGTTAGATGGTTGGTGGAAGGTTTCTGAAGAGGTTGAGCAGATTATACCTGCGGATGGGTACGATGTTTCTACGCAGGACAGGCGAACATCACTTAACTCGCAAGGTGAGATTCTTGGTTATGAGATTGTTCGTATAGCGAACCCTCAGGATGTTATTGCTGCTACTGATGTGCCTTTACGTGAGTTGAGGCAACAGAGTTTTATGGCTGATGTTCTTTTAGGCAACCATGATGTTATGGGTTATGGCGGACCTGATGGAGTCAACTTTGGTATTAACAGGTTAACTGGGGAGTTTGTTCGTTTAGATAACGGCGCTTCGTTCTTTTACAGGGGGCGTGGTGTTCCTAAGTCTAGTGACCCTAGTTTTAACTTTGGCGAGGTTCAAGAAATGTTTGGGCCTGAAACTTTCTTTGACGAAAGTTACGAAAACACTATCGGGCATGTTAACGATAATCTGCTCATGAGGCAGGGTTTAGGTAGCGCTGCTGGATTCGTAAGCGAAATGAGTAACCAATTAGATGTTTTGCTTGATATTCGTCTAAATAGTGGAGGTTGGGAAAATTGGGTTCGTAATCTTATGCCTGATCTTTCTGACGATAATGTCGCCTTGTACACAGCATGGCTTGATGAGCGTTCTAGGACGTTAGCGAGAAAGTTTAATAAGAAATTTGATGACGATATTCCTGTTCCTCGTGTTTTAAACCTGATTCATCGTTCTAAGTTGGAAGGGTTTTTACCTCAGGGGCAAATTATAGGTACCGCAGATGCAGCGTGGTTAGATTCTCAGGCTGGAATGAACGCCAACGTAGGGAATGTAGAAAATGCTCTTTTCGAGCCTGATGACTCTGAATACCTTATTCAACTTGGTCTGCCAAGAGATGCTGGCGGTGCGAGGTTTTATGGTTACGCATTAGTTGAAGAAGATGAATTGGTTGAGTTGTTAATCGAGCAAAGCAAATTAAATCCTAAAAATGAGGTAGGTGAATTTGTTGAACTTGAAAGGCACATTGAGGCGCTTGAAAGAACTATAGAAGATGATGCTAGGGCGATAGGTCTTTCTGGGGCTACTGTTTTTGATGGTGGTGTCAGGGATCAGGCTTGGGATATTGCTGAAAGAGTATTCAACTCTGATCCAGATTTGTTAAGAAATTATTTGGAACAAGCAAGTTCTACAATTGTCGGTGGAGGTTCAAATACAGCCGCTTATGCGGATTTTGTTCTTGAGTTGATGGATAGTGTTGATCGTCTTTCTAGCAGGTCTTTGTTTGGGATTGATCCTGACGGTGTTCCGCTTGGGTGGAGAGACAAAATGTTGATTGTGTCACAAATTCTTAGACTTGACGATATTGGATTTGGGGCATCAGTTGGAAAAGTTGATCCTGCACTTAAAGGAATTTTAGACGATTGGTTCTTGAGGGTCCCTAGTGCATTGAGTGAACCAAAAGAGGTTTATGAGAATTTGCCTGAAGTGATAGGGATACTTGAAAGTTTGCCAGATGTGAGACTGAGGGAACTTATCAGTCGGAGAATCTCAGGATTGAGTAGCGACGCTGGGATTGGTGCAAGAAGAGCCAGTTGGATTAAGCGTTTACAGTGGGAGCAAAACCCTTTACTTGCCGCTTTTCATGATGGTCGAATTTTTAGAGAAGGAACTCACGCTTCTTTAGGTTGGAGTAATAGGAACGTTAGATCAGTACTTCACCGAGAATTGTTTGGAAGTTCTACAGCGGAAATGGATAGGGTTTATCGTCTTGCTGATGAGATCATTAGAGAAGAAGGTGGTTCTTTTACAACTGTTTCTGGTGGAGATTATCTTACAGGGCAAAGCGAGGCTGGCGTTGCAGGTATTACTCCTGCGATTAGGGCTACAGGTGATGTAAGCGGAATCATTAAAAGATTTTTTGCAGACGAAGGGTTACCTGTTCCTGATATAGATTCAGCGACTTTAAGGCTTATAGAAGAGGAACTGATGTTAAATAAACTTCCTTCAAGAGTTTATTCAACATACAGAAATTCTTTAACCCTTGATGGCTACAATGTTGCTGTTTGGCGAAACCGCAGGGAAGCGGTTTCGGTTACAGGCCATGGTTCAGAAATTAGGGGTCAATCTTCATTCATGTTGACGAACCCTCATGCTGTTAAACCTGTACAGTCTGTCGATTCTCAGATAAAAATGATGGCTGGTGAAATTGATGGGCAAGGAAAATTGTTGGATTATGAGAAAGCAATCGACGAATACATAGAAGCAATTGATGCAGAGTTTGCAGGGATGACTGCTCGGCAAAGGGCTGATTGGGGCGAAAAGTTTGAAAAGTTCATAAATCCTGATGATGTTCTTGTTCAAATGCAAAACAGTTCGCAGCAGCGTATAGCAGGTTTGGGTTCTGTAGGTTTAGAAAGTGAGGCTTTGAAAGATTTGGCAGAGGCTCGTGCGAGAGTTGAATCTGCAGGGTTGCCTGCTAAGGAACTTAAAGAAGCGAGAATTGTTTTAGAGGGAGTGCAAAGCCGTGTAGATGAAATGTCTCGTGCGCAAAGAACGTTAAATGTGATTTTGGACGAAAACAGTATCAATCTTGAAGCACCATTGTTAAGAGGCGCTTACGAACAGTTGCAGACTTCTGTCGCTATTCTCCATTCTGTAAATCTTGAACAAAACAGAAAAGCGCTTGAACTTGCTTTAGGTCAAGGAGATCTTAATGATATCGCTAGATACATTGGAGACATTAATCAAGGGTCTGTTGATGGAATAAGTAATGAACTTTTGCAGGCTATAGAGGGTTTAAAAACTTTAGAGGGTGCAAGACCGATACCTAAAGGCGGTATTGCCGCTGAGCCTATTTCTCCTGATGACGATTTTTGGTTTCCTTTGAAGTCTTTTCAGGATAGAGAAAAGATTTTAGATGAAGTTTTTGTATCTGGTTTTAAGGCTTTTGGTGTGAACGCTCAGGGTCCTGAAGCGATGGTTGATGCTATGACTGCTGTTACACGTTTTCAGGCTCAAGGCGGTTGGGGTGCGTTCCTTAGACAATACGATAAAGTCCATAACCTAACCAAGGGCTATATGATTGCGAAACCTGGGTTTCATATGAGGAACCTTTTTTCTTCTACTTTCATGAACTTTTTACATGGTGTAGATATTGCTAGTTATCGCCAGTTCCAACGTGCTTATTGGCAAGTTCAACATGAATTGGCTGTGGAGCGTGGGGCTGTTAAAACGGCACGGAACATCAGGGTTGCTATGCGTTCTAGGGGCATTTGGAGAAAAACCAACGATGATGCTAAAGCGATTGTACGCGAAATGCTTGATGAAAATATTGTTGGTACTTCTGCTGGTCAGATAGGTGTGGAATTTACTGGGGGTAGTGCACGTGGGGGCAGGATTCGTCGTGCTTGGAGTACTGTGAATCCGTTTAATTCTAGAAACCTTCCTTTGCAGTTGTCTAAAAATGTTGGTATGGGTGTTGAGACTTATGTGCGTGGTGCGCTTGGGTTTGATGTTATTAAAAAAGGTGGAACAGTCGATGAGGCTTTTGACGCTATAACTACTTGGCATTTTGATTATGACGATTTGTCTGATTTTGAACGTTTTGTTGTTAAAAGGATCATTCCATTTTATACATGGACGAAAAATGCTATGCCTTTGATGATTGAGCAGATAGGTAAAAATCCTGCAAAAATGAGTTTGTATTTCAAGTTAAAGAACAATGTGGAGCAAGGTCAAGACCGTGCGCCAATTGTTCCTGAATATTTTCATCGCCAACAAGCCATGCAATTACCTATCAAGTACAAGGGTGAGAACATGTTTTGGTTACCTGATTTACCATTTAAGGCTCCTTTTGAATTGCTTGATCCTACTTTGTCTTTTGATACAGATATGACTGTTGCTGATAGGGTTAAAACGGCTTTGGGTAGTGTTCTTACTCAAACGACGCCTTTGATTAAAGCGCCTGTTGAGTGGTATATGCAACGTAACATTTGGAAAGGTTATTCTTTTTCAGGCAGGTATCAGGAAGTTCCTACTGCTTATCAGACAATTCCTTTACTTATGCCCATGTTAGATAAGTTGGGTTTGAGCGAGAATCAAGATGATAGATGGTTTATGAAGGATTACGATTTGCATGCCATGGCGCAATTGTTGCCTACTTTCACGGATTTGCGTAGGTTGTTTCCTAGTGAGGAGCGGTATCAGCAAAGAACTTTGTCTAGTTGGTTGAGTTTTGTGTTTGGTGCTGGTATTAGAACTAATACACGTGACGAGCAGCAACGTGTATTACAATCTTTAAGGTACGAACGTCAAGAGGAAATTGACGACATGAACTCTTTACGCAGGGCTGCTGCTAGAGCGAATCAATAGGACAGAAAGGCTTATAGGTATGGATTTCAATTTACCAGTTACTTCTAAATGGGTACGCACGGAAGAGTTGCACCCTAAATTCAAATACAGGTTAAATCAGTTTTTTAAAGATAACCGTATTGTTGGGCGTGTGAAGATTGTCAGCGGTGTACGCACGTTAGCGCAACAACAGGCGTTATATGACAAGTACAAGGCAGGTCGCGGGAATCTCGCCGCGAATCCAATGAGACGCATGTCTAATGGCATGCGTGGTTCTTACCATATGGCTCAGGAGGCTTTCGGTGGCTATGGTTATGCTGTTGATTTAAGGATTACAGGCAAAGGGCTGTCTACTGCTGAGGTGAATCGTATCGCAGCGGAGTATGGCTGCGTGAAAACGGTACCTTCGGAGTGGTGGCATGTATGTCCTGGGCGTGTACAGGGGTCAGAATTTGTGTGGTTTGACGCTCCTGCGGTTTCAGGTGATGAAACCTTGGATGCTGTGAAAATGGACCCTAAGACACCCCTTCAGATCTTCGCTGAGGCGGTCACAGAGGCTCGTCAGCACGTCCTACGCAAGGGCAGTAGGGGTAAACCTGTTGAGGTGCTTCAACTGTTCTTAGAGCAAGAGGGGTTCTGCACGGCACGGAACAAGAAACGTTCACGTAAGGGCGCAGGAATCGATGGCATTTTTGGTTCAGGTACAAGGGCTGCTGTTATGAAGTTCCAAGAATCTGAATTTGTAAACACAGGTAACAAACTCACTGTGGATGGGATCGTTGGTCCTTCTACGTGGAATGCGTTAATAAATTAGGAAAAGATATGCCTAAAGTGGGAAATAAAAAATACGCCTACACTGCTAAAGGTAAGGCCGCTGCTGCAAAAGCAAGGAAAAGAAAGAAGAAATAATGAATTATAGAGATCTCGCTGAGCGTGTAGGGGCAACTTTTGTTCAAGCCGCTGTGGGCGCTATGGGAACTAACACATTTTTGGATCTAGGTATAGATCAATGGAAAATGATTGTTATGGCAGGCGTGTCTGCTGCTCTTTCAGTTTTGAAAGGCGCTGCTGCTGCTCGTCTGGCTGGCACAAGGGGTTCTGCTTCTCTGGTGGATTAAATGAGCGAAGAAGATACCAACATAGCCTTTGAGCAGTGGTGTAGAGCAGAAGGTGACGCTATCGCTGATGAGATAAGGGATAGCATGAAGGCCAGTTCAAGCGTATTGAACGTTGATGATGGTTCTCACGCTGTTTGGCATGAAGGTAATTTAGGTTTGCTTTTAGTTCTTCCATTTGAGCATGCTATGGCTTTTGCTGTTGAGCATGAAAACAATGATGTTGAGACTAATCCTGTACACAACTACATATTTAACACTATTAGTAACCTTGTTCTTCGCGCTACAAACATAATGGATTTCCCTGATGATCCTGCAGAATGGCAGGATTGGGCTGACGATTTTGGTGAAGATTAGATCTTAATGTGTTCGTATTGGTCGCTTAAAGGTAAGCGCCAAATGTTCCTAACCACCATGCATCCTATGATGCAGTAACCTACAAGGTCTAAGAACGTATCTTCGATGCTTTCAAAGTTACCGTTTCTTCCTGCAAGGTTTTCTAGTCTGGCTATTTTGTCATGTATACGCACAAGCAAGCCGTCTGTTCCGAATCTGCTTATATTCTCGTATCCGTAATCTTCTTGCTTTTTTCTAAGCAGTGGAATTACTTGCGTTGCAGTTAGTTCAAAGTCGTCGTCGTAATAGAATTTTGTCATGTCTAGGAACATGATTGCCATTGCTGTGAACCAGTTAGCGCCGACATCTTCGTACACTTCTGCGCCGTAATAAACTGCTGAAAACGTGTCGTATTCGTTGCGTATGACTCCTAAAAGGAGGTCGTGGTCTTGTGAGTGAGGGTGCCTCACTCCTTGTACACGTTTTGTATCTATGTTGTTTGCCATCAGCCCTGCGGCTGCATCCCATGTTTCTGGGCTAATTTTTCTCATCTAAAAATTCCTTAACTATTTCGTGTCGGGAAAGTTCTTCCCCGAGTTTTTTCAATATTTGATCTCTTCTACGAGCAACTGTCGTTTTAGGTATGCCTAAAATGTATTCGACATCTCGTAAACTCAGTTTTTCAAACAGTAAAGCGTTAATGATCCAGAGTTCTATGCCTTCAAGAGTGTCGTATGCGTTAAATACTAATTCGTGTAACGCTGTTCGATCTACCCCTGAGAATCTTTCGTCTTTGCCTGAAAGTGTTTCTTTCAGCCAAGATAAGTGCGAAGGGTCAGTTGGTATTTCCTTGCGACTCATCTACCCATACTAACGCAGCAGGTATCGCATAGTACTGTTTCCCCTCAGGAAACGATTCTATCGTCGCTTTTCTGCACAATTTTTGCAAATCGCTGTACTCTATTAACGCATTTCTGTCATTTGTTGAGTCATAAACAAAAAGTTGCACTTTGTGCATTCGGTTCCATGAACCTAATGCTTTCATTTTTTCTAGTTTCATTTTCAACATCTGATCTTTGCCTAAACCTTGCACTTCTACAAGGTTGTTTGACGTTAAATAATCAGGTGTATGCCTTATGGAAAGAGGCAATGAAGCCATGTTTAGAGGGGGTCTGTTAAGTCCGTAACGTATGTAATTGACTTCGGATGTTTCTTCAAATTTTCGTTCAGCGATATCGCCCATCATTTGTATTCTTTGGTTGAACGGCCTATCTGCAAAACTCATTTGTTTTTACGTTCTTCTTTACGCTTCAAGTATCTTTTATGATCCTCTTCACGTGCTTTTTCAAGCGCTTTTTTTGTCATTGTGGTATTCATGCCAGTAGGACTGATGTTACCCATGTTTCCTCCTATAGTTTTGTGGCTTCTACGTGAACGACTTGCGAGTCGTTCACGATAATTCCAGCACGTTGAATCCCATCTAACGCTAGTTTTACGTAATTATCTAGGTCACCTCTAAGGGGCGACTTCCATGATTTGTCCACAGATTCGATATTCACGACTGTACTGTCGTTAGAGAAAATCAATCCAACTTTTACAGGTCCCACGAAAACAGGTGCGTCATCACCTGCAGCATAAGCGTATTCTTCTTCGGCGCTTACAGTAGCAGCAGGCGTATAAACTCTCCCTTTGCGAGACATTCGTGGGCGGCCCTTTGGTACAGGCCGCCCATGAACTAAAAAGTTAAACTCAGTTATGTCTGGTTGCTCGTTGTCTTGCGTCGGCAACGAGTCTTTTGATTTGTCGGTCACAATCTTGCCTTCCTACGAATTTAGGTCCGTCCGTCCACCATTGTCCTAAGCGTCCGTCAAGGTCTTTGGTCCATGTCAGTATATCGTTCTGATCATAGCCTGCTTCCCACATGGCTCTAGCGAACCTATTTAGGAAACCGTGACGACCTCTTCCAGCGCCTTGTCCAGAAGTGTAGTACGAATGAGGGCCGTCGTTGTACATTGAGCGTGCAACACCTCGTAAGCGTGTTCCATCTACTTGCATTAACGGCTCTTTCGAGTACTCTCTTGGTGGCGGCAAATCGGGTGTGGGATCTTTCCACAACCCTGCTGCTGTTTCTAACAAATCGATCTTCGCACGTTTGCTTTCTGCATGTTCAAGAAAGTAATCGAACTCGATGCCTATCATCTCTTGTCTGCCTTCTGGCCTCGCCCCTCCATACGGTAAACGCATGTAATTTCCTGGGGGTCCGCTTAAAGAATCACTCTTAGGATAAACAGCATCGTATTTGATGTCTGCTATCTGGCAGGCTGACTGTAAGGCTTTTCGCATCGTTGTGGCTTGCACCCAATCTTCTGCGAACACCCATACGTGGCATCCTTTTGATCGTGAAAGTTCTACCCAACTCTGCACGGCTAACGCTTCTAGTACGGTGCTAGCGTTTTGTGCGTGAATAATTGAATCTTCACCTTCGTCTATATCTATGGCTCCCCATTTGCAATACCACAAAGAGGGGTCCATGTCGTTGTATTTTTTATCGTTGCCATAGGCTTTGCATCCAAGTTCATCACGAGTGCTGAAAGGGTCGTAAACCATTGGGTAAACGCCTATCATTTCCTCGCCAGATAGATGACGTTTCAACAAACCGTAGGTTATGCCTTCCCACACGCAACCTCCGCTGTCGCTTCCGTATGCATGAGGAAAACCTTCAAACAGTTGGTAAAACTTATTCACTTTCATCGAAACTCATCTGCTCCCATGTGACTCCAGCCTCTAGCAATCTACCACTTGGGTCTATGGTCAAATGGGTTTCTGCTTTTTCGCCTTCGCCTGCTTTGTTTTTCCAAAGCCCAACGCTTATTTCGTTTTCGTAGTATCTGCGGACTTCTTCTTCTAGGTTTGTGTCATCCCAACGCCGCCATGTTTCTATCACGAAATGGCTTTCGCTGGTTCCTGCATACCTGCCAGAATCAATACCTCCTGCTGTTCCACGGCTGCCAGAGCCGCGACCAGACTGGTGAACTACTACGCCTACAACACGCCAATCTGAAACGAGTTGCTTAAACGATTCTATTTTTCCTTGCACGCTGCTTGCGTCACCTGAGCCTCCGCCCCGAATGAGTTCCAAGTAGTCGTACACTAGAACTTCTGGCCTTTGCCCTCCCCATAGTTGAGAGGACGCTATCCGCATTGCTTTGTCTAGGTCATCTACCGACATACCTGTTGACTCGAAATGCAGATTGCTAGCCTTAGTCATTATCTCCTGTGTGCGCTCCCAAGCAACCTTATCGTCGCGTTGCAAGCGTGCATTCCAGTCCTTTTGACTTATGTCTAGTTTCATGGCTGAATAGCGCCCCCAAAACATTTGTTCTGTTTCGTCAGGGCTTATCCAAAGTGTTCTGAGATGAGGGTTGTGGGCAATCATGTTTAAACCAAGCATCGTTTTACCTGTATGCGTTTTACCGATCAAGGTAACGAGTTGGCCTGCTCTGGCACCGCCCATGGTTGCTTCATCAAATGCACGGATTCCAAACTTCCACACACCACCTGCCCTGAAATCGTCACGCATTCGTGACAATTGCTCAGTTTTGGGAGTATATAAACGCTTAATATCCGCAGACGTGACCCCATCTATTTTTGCCTCAACAGGTTTCGGGGCGGCTTTCGCCGCCCCTTCACCTATGAGTTGCATAGCATCTTCAAGGGATAATCGGTCAGGCATCTATTTTGCTCAACCATCCTTGAGGATCAATGGCCTCTGGCCTGTCACCCCATGTAAAGGGGCTGTGTTTAACTAACCCACCAAAGTAACCGCTTTTGTTAGCAAGGGGATGATTGCCTTCGCTTTGCCCTAGCACATACGAACCGTCTTGATTCATGCTTAGACCGCGCTTGATCTTGAAATCCCCAAGACCACATTTGCCATTTTTGGTTGTTGGTATATCTGAACCTCGCATGGATTCCACAAAGAAATCAGCAGGGAACTGGCGGTGGCCAGCAGCGAACATTTTACGTATCGCTTGATTATCCATAAATGCTGATTGTTGTGAACCATACTGAATGCCTTGTGAACGTTCATATATGAAGATTTTGTTTACTTCCGCATATGATTCGTCATCAATGTATTTAGATTCACCAGCCGTAAAGGTTGGTTTTGCTGTTTGTTGCACAACAGTTGCTTCTGGGAAAGCATCAACAACCGTTGCCACGGCTGCTGCTGTTGCATTTTCTACGCTCGCTCCACTGATGTGTGCTTCCAGAGATGTTTTCAACTCTGGTAACGCATCAGCGAGTGCTTGCGCATTCATAATAGCCATCGTTGCGGCTACGCCTTCCTCACCTGCGGCAAGTTCGGCTATTGCAAGGTCTGTCCCTGCTTTAATAAGCACTTGTGCTTCTATTGATGCCCTTTCACTCGGGCCGAGTGGCTTAAATGCCATAATTTATGCTCCTTTTATATGTGAGCCTTTACACTGTGTCCACGATGGACACCATTTCTCGGAACACCACCAACCGTTGTCACCTAACACCCAAGGGGCGGCAGGTGCGTTTTCAACGTATCGGCAGAGCGCCAAGACCTTTTGACTAAGCCAATCGAAATGGCTTTCGTCACGAACTAAATCTATTCTCCCTACACCCTTCGGATGCATGATCGCATACGAAAAGTTGGGGATATCCATTGCGTAACAGTAAGCGATGCTTTGAACATCCCACCGCTGATACTGCCAAGCATCTTTTGCATAGTCACGTTTGGGAAACTTCCAGTCCCACAAACGACCATCTTCTACGAGATCAATTGTGCCTGTCAAATGCACTACACGTTCATCGTCCTCAATTAAAACTTTACTAAACGTGTGTTCAATAAGTTTTGGTTGCAATTCGGGGTACACATCGGACCACCAAAACCCAATCCTGTCTACGCCTGCATCTGCTGCTTTTTCTGGCGTGTAGGATGACCATTCTTGTATTGCAGGTTCCTCTACCTCGTGCCAGTGATACCTAAAGGCATCCATAACGTCTTGTTGCGTAAACTCTGTACCGTTTCTTTTCGCATACAATGCATCTTCTGCTGCTGCGTGGCATGCAGTGCCTAACGCTGCTGCGTCTTTTTGAACTTCGTCATGAACGCCATAAATGTCGTTCCTGAAGCGCTCCATACACATATCTGATGTTTTCACAGAGGATTGTCTAACCCACGTGTGTACCCAACGCCCATCCGAATCTTTATGAAGCGGATATTGCATCTTTCCTCCAAACGTATCTAGTAAACTTCGCTCTCCTTTACAGAGAGCGAAGGTACTAAGTACTAATACTATTCTACTGCTGTGACAACCTGTTTCGTGTTACAGTCGCGTTCCAATGTTTTGAGTTATGTTACATTTTCTTTACGGAAATGTTACGGAACCCATTTCCCAACGTTTTCCAGACTCCTGTCTCTCGGCCATATCCTATTGATTACACCCCAAGTAGAGTTCAACGTCCACGACACCCTGTCAGCGATTGTTTCCCCAAACTGGTCGTACCATTTCTCGTGAACCGCAGGTTTAAAATTGTCGTAAGTGATGTCGTTGCAAGCCAAACCAAGATAGTTCATCCAAGCATTCTTAGGGATAAGCATACGATGCTCATAATCTGTACCCTCAAAGGTCCAAATTTCACCGCTCCATTCACCTTCCTTAGGTTTGATCCACTCAACATCGCAATCTTTCAACCTGTCCACAACTTGCGTCATCGACCACGAATCTCTTGTCCTGACAAGCAGGTAAGATTGTTGCGGCAACTCGTGCCCTTTCCAATAAGGCGCATCCATTCCATGCGCTTCTGCATTAGCGACAGAATAAAATCCGTCTGTTGTTATTAACCACATATCAACTCTCCACACTTTGTACGTCTATTTCGTGCATGCCCATATCTACAATAACGACATCGTTCCAATCAACATTTGTGCTTACACTGCGCACAAGTTCTTCGGCTTCTTCTTCGCTATGTGCATTTACCCATACACGCATCACTGCTTGAGTTTCAAACGTGACGCTATAATTTTCTGGTCCCACACTTTCCTCCAATACTTGTAACGAGCAAACAGGGGGACGAGTGGGGGGTGTAGCCCCCTGTCTGCTCTTGTTTTTTATATATCTAACTGCCCATATAACCGCAGATACAAGAAATAACCCAATAACTGCTATAGGATAACTCATGA
>Ga0115011_10001050_pt1 | contig 20350 bp, 12 predicted proteins | sample TroAtlMetagenome_2_FD_88705 | JGI IMG/M metagenome (GOLD analysis project Ga0115011, IMG submission 88705) | Marine eukaryotic phytoplankton communities from Atlantic Ocean - Tropical Atlantic ANT8 Metagenome | ecosystem: Environmental > Aquatic > Marine > Oceanic | place: Tropical Atlantic...
CATAGTAATTGCACCACTTGCCGCTACATTAGCGAGAGGCGCTCCTAGAGCTGAACCTCCACTATAATAATTGTTTAATGAATTATTTGCTTGAGGGGTTCCAAACTCCGTTCTTATATCTTCAAAACTTATTGCTCCTGATGGTGTTGCCATTATATTATTCCTTCATATTCTTTGCTGTTTGATCTATCTCATACTTTTGTTTTTCAAATAATTCTTCGTGTTCTCTTTTCATTCTTTCCTCATTAATAACTCCTGTTCCTGGAAGGACCATTTGACCTCCTAGACTTACCGGAATATTAGAGAAATTTCTCATAATCTTTACATCTTTTTGTCCGTCATCTCTTACTGTTTCTTCTACTATATATTTAGCGCCGTTAGAAGTGAGTATTGTTTTGCTATCGGAAGTCATTATGCGTCTCCTCCATAATAATCAGTCATACTCAAATTTTGTCTATGTGTATTTATCTGATAATTTGTAAAATCAGTTGAACCTGTATTACCTGTACTTTTAGTTATTGTGGGGGCAAAGTTTGTACTTCCTTCAGCAGAAGTTGATCCATATGTTGGACCACTAAATACATTTGCTGTGTGATAGTTTGTATATGTTGTTGCAATATCTACTCCCGGTCTATCTGATCGGTAAGAAACCCTTAAAGTGCCTGTTGTTGGTTCCGATGCTTGAAAACCAAAGTATCTATTATACAATCCATAACTATTACCTGGGGTTATACCTGCATCCCGATAATCTGCACTATTTACTCCCTGACCATCAAAATCATTATACAATTCTAGAAGCTCACTCATAACAGTTGCCCTATTCGCACCAGCACTATGATAACCAAGAAAACCAAATGATCCAAGATTAGTGCCCTCGTAACCTGTTACCGCATGAGTTATATAAGAATATAAATTTTGTCCGTATCTTTGTGATTCTCCAGTAGTTCCCATAGGTAGAGTATTATTATAATCATACTGTCCGTCACTTCCACCCCACGCAAAAGTCCATGGTAAGTGATTTCCAGCACTAGTGTTTGGGCCAAGGATATAGAAATCACTACCAGTATTGTTTGTTAAGGTACATTTAAAAGTAGCACCACTACTAGACCAAGAAGCAGACCAACCTGAAGTTGCCCAACCACCTGAAGCCGAATATGGTGTAGTTTCTAATTCAGTAAATTTACTAGCGAATGCTGTCCCACTAGTTCCATCCCAGGTAGCTACATTTAGTTTTCTAAAGTTTATAGCTCCGTAAGTACCAGCGGTATGTCCTCTTGCATTACTTGTCGCTGAAGTAAGTGTATATGGATATCCATAAATGGTCAAATAGATACCATTACCCGTTCCTGCCCACACTCCACCTGAAGCTGCTTCCATAACAGATTGCATTTGTATAGAACTTCCGTTTTTTACAATTCCTGGTGCGCTGGTACTGGTCAAGGACATAAATCCTGAACCATTTAAAGCGTCATCATTACCTCCAGATAATGCAGATGGAAATGCTAAATCAGCTGTTGAAACTTTCCCCTTTACATATCTATCTGTTACCGGGCTTACTTGAAGCGCCCACGCTAGGGGAGTTGAATCTGAACCACTTGTAACCTGTGCTTGGGTGGTTGATAACCAAAGTAAATTTGCTGATTCTGATCCTGTATTTCCTGCAGCTGTTCCACAAGTATCAATCCATATTTGAGTATATGAACCGAAATGGTAAGCGCTACTTGCATTGTAAGCCGAACCGTTGTTTTCAACACCTGAACTAACATTAGAACTTCCATCAGTAGTATAAGATGAAGTAATATGTACAGGAACAGATACACTAGAATCTAGTAAAAGTAATATTTTATCAGTATGAGAGTGAGCGTAGAATGATCCATATGCAGTTGGAGAAGTTGTATCTAGTTTTAAATGATATCCATCCCAACTAACAATATAGTTGTTGTGGACGGTTGTCCCACTAATATTATTTTCTCTGGCAAATTTACCTAATGAAACATTCGTAGCTGGCGCTCCGTATTCAGTTCTTAGGTCAGTAAATGATATTGCTCCTGAGGTTTGTAGTGCCATTATTTTCCATCCATTTTACTAGATAATTCTTTAATTGCTTGAATTACCAACCCCATAAGTTTTTCGTATTTGACACCTTTATATCCGTCTGCTCTTTGAGCTACAATTTCAGGTAAAACTTTTTCAACATCCTGAGCAATAATTCCTGTGTCGTGTTTTCTAACAAAGTATCCATCCTCACCACCACGACTTTCAATATGTTCTTGAGTCCAGTCAAATTCTACTCCTCTTAGAGAGTTTATTTTACTTAATGCGTTTTCTATGGTAGTTATATTTTCTTTTAAGGCAACATCTGAAGAATAATAAGCAGTAATTTCATTTGTTGCTCTAATTTCACCAGTTGTTCCTGACGCCGCAGTTCCAATACCAAGTGAAGTTAATTGCGTTGATCCTGTTATTGTTGCACCAACACCCTCAATAGCGCCACTTGCGTCAACCTTACCGGTTACATCAATACCGTCTGAAGCCGTAGCAAGTTTTGAAGCGTTATCGTGGTAAAGAGTAACCGCACCATCAACAGCAAAAGTTGCCATTGTTTCAGTACCGCCATCATTTTCGATTGCTACTGCACTTGCTCGTATATCTAAACCACCAGTACCTGCATCCCTAATAACACTAAGACTATTAGTAGCGTCATGGTAAATCAATAAATCTTGAGCAGCTCCAAGTCTAATTTGTCCATCATCTCCTACATTTAGTTGACTAACAGTTAAAGGTGCAGCTGCGATTGTTAAATCGCCAGTACCGTCTGCTAGTGCTGTAGTAGTACCAAATATAAATCCATCAGCACTTTCATCCCACGCCATAATAGCGTTATCACCAGTAGATCCTCTTTCTATAATAATACCGCAATCGTTAGCGTTTGTTGAAGCACCATTATTTAATTCTAATAGATTATCTTTAAGGACTGTATTTGTAGTTGAAACTGTTGTAGTTGTTCCGTTTACTGTTAAATTACCAGCAATCGTTAAGTTTGCACTACCAGTTAGTCCTACATCACCACTAAAGTTTGCAGCCGCAGCTGTTACCGTTCCTGTAAATGTAGGTGAAGCGAGAGCCGCTTTTGCGTCTAATTGTGTTTGAATAGCAGAGGTAACCCCATTCACATATCCTAATTCTGTACTAGTTGTTGCTGATACATCAATTTTTTGTGAACCGTTAGATATAACTGCTCTACTTGCTGTTAAGGCCTCCGTATCAATAGTTGTTGCAGAACCTGTTATAGTTGCCTGTTTACCGTCTAATTGTGTTTGAATAGCTGAGGTAACACCATCAACATATCCTAATTCTGTAGCAGTTAATCCAGCAGGGATACCATCTAATACATTTAATTCAGCAGTTGTAACCGAAGCACCATCTAAAATTTCTAATTCAGCTTCTGTTATAACAGCACTACCGATAGTGAATCCAGCTGCAGTCACCACTCCAGTTGTTGTTAAACCAGAACCATTGAAATAACCGATGTCTGATCCGCCTATTTTAATATCTATTTTATCGTCTGTATCTGCTGTTAAACTTGTATCTCCGTCAAGGTCTAATATGAATTCTTGACCGTTAGCGTCTATAACATTAGAAGCTACTTGAAGTTGATTGCCTAAAAATATAATATGATGAGCATGGGAAGAACTAGGAGCACTTGAAAAAACTATTTGTGTTCCAGCACCATTTAAACTATAACCAGTACCTGGTGTTAATGTAGTACCATTAGATACTACTAATAATTGTTCAGCACCACCCACAGCATAATCTAGTGTAAATGTCGTTGCACTATTATCACCGGTAATAGTTTGTTTTTCAATATTACCGAATGTTGGTTCTCTTCCTATAAATGAATCAAATGACATATTCTATTCCTATCCTGCACTTACCTTTACTGTACCTGAACTGTTCCAAAGTGCTCCAGCACTTGTCGGATCACTTGTCGGTAAAGCACTTATTGTTAAAGTTCCTGTTATTGTTGCCCCAGCTGATGTTGTTTCAACCTTCTTAACATTATCGTAATAAAGGTCAACAGATCCGTTAGTAGTGAAAACTGCTTTTGTTTCATTCATAGCACTATTCAATACTTGAACTTCTTCCCCAGCAAGAATTAAATCTCCAGTTCCTGTGTCGTTTATAATTGAATTTGAACCATTATGGTAAATTTCTAAATCATTACCAGCACCTAATTTAAGTTTCTGACTATCAGCCATTGATACTTCAGTAGCAGATAAAGTTGAAATAGAAAGTGGTGAAGCTGCAACGGTTAAATTACCTGTAGCGGTTCCAGTAGAAGTAGTTGTACCTAAAACAAATTGATCTGAACTTTCATCCCATATTATAGCTGCATTATCACCAGTAGATCCTCTTTCTATAATAATACCACAATCGTTAGCATTTGAAGTAGCGCCTCTATTTATTTCTAATATATTATCATCTAGTGCTGTTGTTCCACCTACTGTTAAATCACCAGTCATAGTAAGATTTCTAATTGTTCCGATATCAATATTAGCGTCAGCAACAAGGGCTTTGTTAGCAGCCGCAGTACCATTTGTTATTCCGTCTAATTTTTCTAGATCAGTTTCATTTATATCAGCAGAACCTATTATAAAAGAAGTTCCTGCGGTTACTGAAGCTGAACTTGTTATAGCACCAGAACCAACAGTTCCTAATCCAGAAACATTACCACTAGTATCAAAAGTATAATTTCCATCACTAAAAGTACCATCAATAGTAAGATTTCTTAATGTTCCAATATCTTTATTTGCGTCAACGACTAATGCTTTTGAAGCAGCTGCTGTACCAGCAGTTATACCATCAAGCATTTCTAATTCTGCTTCAGCAATAACGGCACTCCCAATAGTAAATCCAGCACCAGTTACCACTCCAGAAGCAGTTATTGCACCGGTTACACTAAGGGTTGAACCATCAAATGTAGCATTCGCCTCAGCGTTTAATGATCCGCCAGTTCCTGTATCTGTTAAAATCCTATTATTACCGCCATTTGCAACATCATTACCTATTGTAGATACTAACGCTTTCTTTAAAGCGCCACTATCTGAAGCGTCTGATATTAAAACATGGTCAGCATTATCAGCGGTGACTAGAGCTTGTCCTGTTATAGCAGTTGCAGCTAACTGAGAATTTCCTACTGAAGTGTCATCTGGTGTAAATTTTCCAGTTTCTCTATCTCTTTGAATTACATAGATATTATTTGTACCACTTGCAGGTGCGGAAGTAAATGTTATTCTTCTAGGGTTACCTGAACCGTCATTACCTAGTGTATAATCAACACCAGGTTCCATAATTGTAGTTCCGACTACAACAAGTAAACTATTATCGCCGCCAGCAGCAACATCCCTAGATAAATCAAAGGCTGTCGCAGATCCATTACCACTAAAATCATCTTTAACTGATATCGGTGCATAACTTCTAACCGGTGATGGTCCTATAAAATTACCCATTAATTTTTTCCTTTATTAAGAGTTAACATCTTCAAGTATTGAAAGTATTGCGTCAACTGAACTTGCTGACGAAGAATATACTTTTACCACATCAGCTGCTTCAGCTACTATCTTTTGTCCTGATATAACTTTTAAAGTTGAACCAGCTGGAACAGGTACATTTTTAACAATATTAATGTCTGTACTTCCTCCGTGAGATAATATAGCTGTACATTGAACTGACCCATTTGTTTTATTACACAAATCCAACTCAATCAAAATTGAAGTTTTTGATCCGGGAACTGTGTACAAAGAGGTCATAGAACCTGATGTTCCTATACTTGATTGTACTGCCTTTTTAAAATCGTTTGCCATTTTGTTTTCCTATTATTTATTTATCCTAATGCCACTGCCATAGCAATAGAAAATCCTTTAGTTGAAATATTTGAAGAGGCTAATGCCGTAGTAGTTGCCGCCGTAGTTATTATTGTGCCTGTTTCATTAGGTACAGTTATTGTTGCATCCGCAGTTGGGTTAGCAGCAACCATAGTAGTTTCGTGAGCGTCAACACCTGATCCTTCAAATATAATCCCACTACTTAAATATAAATTTTGCCAAGACTTAGTATCAATACCTAAACTAAAAGTATTGTGAGTGTTAGGTACTATATTTGAATTTACATCAGCATTAAATGTAATGTTATCAGTATTAGCATCCCCCATTGTGATATTACCACTTGCAGTAATATTACCTGTTACCGATACTCCTGTTGATACTACTGAAAGAACTTGACTTCCGCCTACAGCAACATCTACTTGGTCAGCTGCTCCGAAATATATACCAGTATTAGTATCTCCAGTATTAGTTATTGCTGGTGCCCCAGCAGATCCGTCTGGGAAACTCGCAATACCAGTAAATGTAGGACTAGCTGCAGTAGCACTACCTGTATTTAATGTAACCACGGCTTCTATTAAATCTGTAGCTGAAGCAATCTGTCCTGACGCACCAGTTATACTTGCAATATCACCAACATCTACAGCGAGCTCATTGAACTCGACTCTAAATTCCTCTAAGGTATTGGATGTGGTTACCGTTCTATCTGCCATTGTTCTCTACCATTTTTCCTAATAGTTTTTTAATTTGTTTCATATCTTCTCTTAATTCGTTTACTTCTCTAACAAGACCTCTAACTTTTTCTGTTTCTTGTTTTCTAGCAATAACTTTTTTCATATAAACACTATAAGCTGTCTTATCAGTATTTATTATAGCATTATTTGTTTCATCCCTAACTAAACTATCGTGTCCTTCTACTTTTAATCTAGTCATTATACAGCTAATGCAATTCCCCTTAGGTCTTTCATTCTAGGTGGATAAACACTATTTGATCCCTTTAGAACTGCTTTTAATTGGAACGAAGTGAATCCCTCTATATCACTAGCGGTATATTTGTATTCAGTAAATGTATCGTAATCTTCAGCTGGTTGGACAGTTGTATCTTCCGCACCAGTTGAATTAAATGGTACCCAGTTAAGATCATCTATTTTTCTTGTTTCAGAACCACCGGTAACTCTATAATATAATTCTACTGAAGAAGTTGATCTAATATTACTACTAATTCTAATATCTAAAGCAGTTGATTCATTTTCTAATTCAATCGGTCTAGTGATATATGCCGAACTAGAACTACCTCCAGTATTTTTAGTTTCAGCAACATACTCTGGATGATTACTAGAAGTTGGACTATCTAATCTATTTTGTACACAGAAAACACTTTTTCTTGCTAGGTCGATAACTGGTGAAAGGTTATCGGAATTAGTTGACAATTCAAATATGGACCAGAAAGAAGGATTACCCGACATTTCATTTGTTTGGTTAATATCAGAAGCAACCATTTGCGGAGCACTAAATAAAATATTTTGATACAATTCACATGGTTCTTTTGCTGTAGCAGCAAGTAATGTGAATTCTGATTGACTACCATTAACAGATTTACCACTAGTCGTTCTTACATACTGATTAATTGTAGTTTCGGGAACTGCCATAGTTTGTACATTTAACATAGCTTGATCCATAATCATATTTTGAGTTGCAACGATATTAGAACCGCCACCAGTTGATGTTGCATTAGCATTAGTGGAACAAGTGATGTCATAAGAATCCATAGTAATATTAGATATTGCTGTATGTGTAGCATTAATTTCACTTGCAGGTATATTATTTGTTGCAGCTGCACCAGATATGGTTACATTATTACTTGTACCATGCATACCGTGGTTCTCTTGTCTTACTCTAATTACAGCAGAACCACTAGTTGTTTGTAAAGCATTTGCTCCTAATTGTCTAGTTGGTACAGAATCATTTATAAGGGTAAGTGAACCTGTTTTATCAGTATCAAATACAGCTCTGTTCATAACAAATTTTAAATCTTTAGTTTGATCTTCAGACCAAGTTGTACCATTTTGTGATTTAAATAATACACCAAGACTAGGTTGTTTAGATATCATTCTGTTTGAATCTACTGTTCTTTTTCCTGTTTCACCAACCCAGCAATTATAGTCTGTACTGTTCGCAAGAAGAACCATAGCAAATTCTGCACTATCTGGTAAAAATATAGGTGCGTCAAAAGTAAATCTAGTTGCAGTTGACCCGTCAGTAGAAATATTTACTGAACCCGGATTTAAAGTTTTTGTTGCTAAAGGAACTATTTGATTCGTAGGATAACCATTGTTCATAGTTCTAATTTGTAAGGTTACAGGAACATTAGCGTCTTTTGACTGAAAATATACATCTATTGAGGTTACAAAAGCACCGCCTTCAGTAGGAATATTAAATGATTGAGCTAAAGGATCAAATCCAAAACCCAAAAAGTTACCAGTAGGCCAAGTAGCGGCAAATAATCCATCAATGATAAGATTACCAAAATCTAATTGGAAAGGAAAACCAGTAAGAGGTGATTCTAATTGAGTTCCTCCAACTGCTTCTCTAGTACTAGTACTTCTTGTTATTTCCTGAGTTCCTGTTAAGGTAGTTCTTCTCCATTCAATTTCTCTAGTTGAGTGTACAGTTGCTTGTCTAGTTTCTAATCTACCTTGAGCAGTATAGTTTGCTTCAGCTGAAGTTTTAACATTTGCTTCAAAGTTAGAGTTTGTACTACTATCAGTTAATCTAAATATTCTAGTTCCTGCTCTCCAACGAGGTTTAGTTGAATCTGTCGGATCAGGAATTGCAAAAGTTCCTGTGCAAGCTCCATTAGCGTCTGTTATTAAAGAACCGCCAAGAGAACCACCATTCGGGGTTACATAACTTGTTACCGCCTCATTATCAAAGAAAGGATAAACTCTTGTACTTGGTTTCATTCCTGTTGCAGTAAATGTAATTGTTCTACTTCTAATAAACGGAATAAATGCAAGGTTAACTAATTGATCGCCTCTAGACCTTTGTACTATTCTTGGAACAACATCGGTTCTAATACCAGTTCGTCTTTGTCTAACCCTAGTATCTCGTCTTATAATATCTACTCTATCCCTTTGTGTTGTAGCTGCTTCTGATCCTGTTACCGTTGAAGTTGTTGCACCAGTCCAGAAATCTTCCCATTCATTCCATACTGTTCCAGTTGTAAATGATCCATCTCTATTTGTAGTTCTACCAGCAACAAATGTATCAAAGGCACCATTTGTTACCACTTGTAAATCAGGTTGCCTTCTAACTTCTCTCCACTCATCACTTGGTGGATCTAATGCAATTTGACCTGACCAAACAATTACATCATAAGGATTTATATTTTCTGTTGTACTAGCAAAAGGTTGATTGAGAACAGACGACTCTGTATATGGTAAAGTAATAAAATCTCCATTTTTAGCATATCCTTGGGTAGTTCTTTGGGCGTCTGTTAAATCAGCAGCGGCAACACTTCCCGTATCAGTTGCTTCTTTTAAAGGTACAGCGTCTGTAAAGTGAGGACTTCTTGCCTCACCTCTTGCCATATCCATTGCAATATTATATCCTTCATTATTTACATCTCCAATATTATGACCTGTAAAGTTATCTACAATAAATCCATTTTTAAATCTATCAAAACCATCAGCGTCTTGTATTTGTAAATTTTCTGCAGCTGATTCTAATAATGATAACTGAGTATAATATTCTACATTTTGAATTCTTTTTTCTAATCTACCGATATCTCTCATTGTATATCGTCTATTATCTTGAGGAATTATTTGTACATCTTCAGGACTAAAAGTATATGGTGAAATTGCTAAAGTGTATAGGTGCATAGCATCCTCTAAATCTTCAGGCGCTGTAGGGTTAAGAGCAGCTGCACCTTTTTTTATAATAAATTTACCATGTTTATCTAAAAATAACTTGTCTATTCTAGGAAGATAATATTCTAAATCTGTATAAACTATTCCACCAGGTTTTGGTGTATCTGAAGTTGAAGCACCAGTACCATCGAATTCTCTATCTGCTCCACCAGACTCAATAGTTGAAGCGTCATCTACTCTAGGTCTAAAATCAATACAATCTCTTAAATTGTATATTTCTCCAGTTGTATCTGAAGTATATTGAGGAATATCTGTATAATCACCAGGGTAACTATCAACACTAAAATAATCTCCAGCACCGTGAGAATAATAACTAAATGTAATTAATAATCTACCGGTTACAGCGATTGAATTAACTTTTTTAATTAATCTTCCAACATCATAGAAGTTATCTCTTTGTCCAGTATCTAATGTAAATCTATCGGTAACATCTGTATCGTCTGTATCAGCATTTGTACTAAAGTCAGCTGCCATATGAACACTAGCAACAGCATAAACATCTGCCTTACCTATGTTTATAATATCAGCAGTTGCAAGCGCTTGAGTTGAAACCTGTAAAGTTTGTGCCGTGTTAGCAGTTTTTGATTTCTCACCAGCAGTAGTTCTTGCTACAGAAGCAATAATCTTAACTTTATGTCCATTATAACCACTACCCATATTAACAGTTAAAGTTTGAGTTCCTGTTCCTGAAATTGTAGGAGTAATTACATCTCCAACAGCTCCACTACCACCAGAACCCGTTGATAGGATTGTCATTACATAATCTGTATTAGTACTTGATAAGAAAGTTTCCCCAGAAGCACCACTTAAAGTTGCACCACCAGTTGAGGACAATGTTTCTACATATGTCCTTCTAACTGTAAATGAAGTATCAGAAGCATTACTATTGTTAGTAGTTTTTAAAGTTTTAACGGGTGAATAAGGTAATTTAAATAAAGGAGTATTTTTAGTTGCTTCTTGTTGTTTTGCTCTTTTTCTAGTCGCTACTGTTTTTGTTGATACATTTGAACCACCAACAGCAGCAGAAATTTCTAATTTAGTATTACTTTCTATACTTTCTACAATCTTAGTTACCGTACTACCAGCATTATCTATAAACTCTATTGTATCACCAATGACTAACTCAGTAGTAAAACTTGTACCAAAACCAGATACAGCAGTAGTACTATTCGCAATAGAAATAGAACCAGTTAATGTTTTTACTTCTCCGTAAGTTGAATCTATTGAAGTATCAGCAGTAAAATCAATATCGGTAACATCACTATACATTTGCCTAGTTTCAAAGAATTTTCTAGGTGTTGATCCTTTACGACCGAAAGCACTATATTGAATTACAGCAGTATAACTGGAAGTTCCACCAGTAATAGTTTCATTTTCTGTAAATGATCCTTGTACACTTGATAATACAACCCTATCGTGTTTTACAGTTGCACCAGAACCAGAATATGATTGAGAAGAACCTTTAGCAACAGGTGTGCCACCAGAACTTGCGTCTGTATATACTTTAAAAGTTGTTGCAGTAGGATCTTTAACTGTAAAGTTTCCATTAATATCAGTCATACCAGAAACACCTGCAATCGTAACCACTTGTCCTTCTTGGAAGTTATGTCCACCTGAACAGGTAACCACAACAGGAGTAGCTGTTGAAGCACCAGTTATTGTTGCACTATTTTCACTTGATATACTTTCTACAACACCACTTGCACCTGAAGTACCGCCGGTTACTATTTCACCAGTCGTAAATCCAGAAGCATTACTGATTGTACCATCTACTTCAATGTGTGTAAACATTTCTATATCAAATAGATATGCTTTATGTACTGAAGTTGTTGGGTATATACTGGAAGAAGCTGTTCCTGCCACATTTTCAATGCCTCTACATTTAGCACGACCTATTTGTTTAATGTCAGCATTTGTATTTGCAATAGTTGTTCCTCTAGAACTTGTAGCAGTATCGAATAAGTTTATACTAGCATAAGGTTTTATATCAGAAGCACTTGTTCCATATCCTTTACCTATATCAGGAACATTGTACATATTAGTAATATACACATAGTTTCCTAAATTAAATTGGGTTACATTTGCATTTACATCTTTAAATGTTCTTGCCTTGTCAATGTCAATAATATTTTGACCAATTTTATCTATTTGGTATCCTTTAACATATGCTTTTCCAGGAGACATTAATCCTGCTAACATAGTAGTTGCCGCTGTTCCGCGAGCATTAGTAGTAGCGCCGTTTGAATATATACCTCTATTAGTTCCTGAAAGGACACTCTCTCTTAATTCTAATTCAAAATCTCTAACTGTATAATCACCAGACTCATCATAAGTCCTCTCTGCCAATGTATCTGCAAGATGATTGTATTCAGCGTTAGATCGATTCTCTATTTGAGCACCATTTATTACTCTTGATAATTCTATAAAGTTTGTATCTGAAGTTGAATCAATAGCAAGTTTAGCTAATGTTAAATCAAATTTTAATCTATGAGCACCTGGGGCATTTTCATTTGAAGAACCAGCTGCATTATCATTTAATGCTGTGTCTTCCGTTGGTGTATTAATAGTTTCTGTAACCGTTAATCCGACTCTATAAGTTGCCAAAGAAGTATATTTTTCTAATACTAGTTGCTGTTCAGTTGTCTGTACAAAGAAACCTCTAACATAAAATATACCTGGTGATAAGTCAGCAAGAACGCCTCTATGTAAAGTATTAACAGCAGCAGAAACACTAGTGTTAACACCACTTATTGATACTGTAGCTGTTATAGTTTCACCGGCTGTAAAAGTTTTAGAAGTATTATTTGAACCACTATTTGTGTATTCAACGAAAAGAGTATTGGGGTCTGTACCGTCAGCTGCTGAGGTTGCTATTACTTTTGCTTTAACACCTGAAGTGCCGCCTGTAAATACACCGTCTTTAAAATTAGATAATGTGCTAGTTCCAGTAAAGGAAGTTAGTTTAATAGTATCTCTTCCTGATACATTAATATCTCCTGGTATAACAACATCACCTTCTTTAAATACATGGTTACCAAATCGTTCTACCTGTGATTGAAGAATAGTTTGAGCTTGAGTAAGCTCTCTAGCTTGGACTGCATAAGCAGGTCTGAATAGTACTCGGTGGTAATTATTACTGTCAGCGAAATCATCATAATAAGGGCTGACATTAAAATCGGTTATAGTTGCCATTATATTTCCCTTAGAATTCTATAATTAATTTAATATTTTCCGTTTGATCCGTTGCCCTTGAAATAGGTGCTCTATTTTCTAAATAGATGATATCACCTGAATCAGGCTGTATTTCTGGATTTGAATAACCAGAAGTAAACACAACAGCATTTACTGTTGACGAACTTGCGATAGGTGTAGCAGTTGCACTTGAGGTCGCACCTGTAATTACATTTGTACCACTAAACGCTGTTCTATTACCATTAGTATCAGCACCACAATCTGGGAATCTTGTTTGTATGTAATATAGAATTCTATTTGTAGAATCCCAATTAACTACTTTTCCTATAGCACCAGTTGTTGCTTGAGATATTTTTTCATCAACCACAAAAGTTCCTGGCGTTGGAGAAGAGTTAATTAATACAGCATTAACACCTCTTAATGTTGAAGCAGAAGCCACAGTTGTTGTTCCATAATTATAAGGATCTCTAACTACTCCAATTTGTCTGAAATCGTTAGCAGCTAAAATATCTGAAGTACCTTCAGCACCAGCTAAATCAACATTCATCATTACAAAAAATCCACCAAGTTCTTTAATAGCGTTTTTACCATGACCACCTTTAGGTGGAATAATAACATTTAAGTTACCACCAGAACCGCCACCAGCAGCATTTGTTGCGGCGATTATATCTGCATTACGAATATATGCATAAGTGTAACCAGTACCTGCAGTTGTTACCGTTGCGGATGCAATAGCACCACTTGATATTGTTACCGAAGCAACACCACCAGAACCATCACCACGAATAGGTATAGCAGAAATAGTTGTGCCAGAACTTAATGTATAACCAGAACCAGCAGCGACTACTAAAATTGTATCTAATGCACCATCAACCGCCGCGGCAGCTACAGTTGAGTCTGTTGAAACAGGTATAAAATCAGTAGAAGTAAAATTAGTTGCTTGAGCAGTAGTTAGTGAATACATATACTTCCATCTATAACCATCAGCCGTTGCAAAAATAGCTGTTGCAGTAGAAGTAGGTTCACTAGTTGACGCTGTAGCGCCATCATTTTCAATACATTTATAAACTGCATTTGCAGAATTAATTACATAAAAAGTTGAATCGTAAATATTTGTTGCACCACTTTGAGCGGCGTTTGTTGAACTGATATTATGTTCGTACATATCATAAGTAGTTCCTGTAGTCCATGTTCTCTTTTGTACCACATGGCTCACATCCGAACTAGCAATCTTTTTACTACCTAGTAATTCATCATAAGAATAGAATTCAGTAGAAATATCGTCATTAGGGGTTGGAGGAGTTGTATCTGTACCTTCATTAATATTGTTGCCTTGTACATCAGCATCGGTTGACCAAGGTTGAGGTCTACCTATGAATAAATAATACGCAGTTGGAGACGCTTCTGAAAACGACTCAACGAACTGTTCCGCATTATTTAGTCTAAATTTGTTTGTAATAATTGCTGCCATTGTTTTATTCCTATAAACTATTTATAACGATTTTTTCAATCTGTTATACATTAATCCTTTCTAATTATTTATACTTATCTCTAAGTACTAATTGTTAGTACATTTGCACCCGTATATGGGTTATATACGAATCTCTTAGGTGTACTGCCTGGGTGTAAATTTCTCCAATTATCTATATCGCCATCTGCAGGATCATTGATTTTATCAGTAGTACAAAGACTATGTATCAACGCTTTTAATTCTGCAGGCGTCAGTTGAGGGTTAACACTAAGTAATAAACAAGCGATTCCTGCAACCTGAGGGCCTGCCATACTAGTACCTGATATATTGACTTGTTTAAAACTAGCATTCCCAGAATAATTTTGACCTGTCACCCCACTCATTGAATTAGTAGTACTACAAGCACTCATAATATTCGTTCCTGGTGCCCAAATATCTACAGCTGGTCCAGTAACCGAATTCTCACTTTTTTGATCTAATGTTGCACTAGCCGAAGTCATATCAATATTTCCCACATTAAAAGCATTTACTGAATATGGAGATGAACCTCTATTATAATATTTTGTACCAGCGGTTATTGTGTAAGTATTACCATAATCATCGCCAGTTGTTAAATCGTGGACATAATAACTATTACCAGCGGATGTACAAACATGGATCCCTGCGTCTATCATTTCATCTATATCAGCGTCAACTGAAGCGACTCGTAGAGGCGTTTTATAGGGTGCTGATGCTGGATAAGCAGTAAATTTAAAATCTCTTAATTTTGTTAAGTTATCTATATCTGTTCCTGTTTTATTAACACCTCTATAACTTAACGCTGAAGGTAAATCTGAATGGGATGTACTATAACCCCAAGACATATTTACAACAGTTGGTCTTCCTGCATTTGCACCAGATTTAGCATTATGCCATCCTTTAATACAATCAAAAGCATCACCAACAGCAATACCTGTACTACTATCTCCTGTTCCTTCTAAACCAGCAACTTTTTGAGCATACACCTTTGCATTTTTGGCGTGACCGAAAGTTTTACCAACAGCAATACCAGCACAATGAGTTCCGTGACCACTATAATCTCTATCGTGATTTGCATTTTGAGTACCTGAAACACCTGAAGCAGTATACCAATCAACAGTAGCCCACCTTGTACTACCACTTGAGTCTTGAAACTCAGGATGATCTGTTTGAATACCACCATCTTGACAGATAAAATCTACACCAGTACCATCTGCTGTATAATTATAATTATCACTTGTTGTTGTTCCAGCAGCGTAATTATTGGTCGTATTTTGACATCTTATCAATCCCCAATTATGATATGTTCCTGTACTACTACTAGTTTTAGTAAAAGTTCCATCTTGATAAGCTTGATTTCCTATTACAGCATTAGGAATTTTATCTGGTGGAACCTCAACATCTTCTACTCTTGAATCATTTTTAAGATCCAATGCTTCAGAATCTTCTAAACCATAGTGTGTATTTCTTTGTGAAAGTGGTCTTGCGTTTGCAACATCTACCGTACGATTAGGAATTTTACCTGTGCCAGAACTGGCTATCATTTCTGAATTGAACTCGTCAGCGTCAACCCCTTTTTTAAGGGTGACTATATACTCCTTCTCAGCCATAAATTACCCATTAGATTAAGTTTGCCCAACCACTATTTTCATAACCTTGAAATTTATTATCGGTTGTGTTATAAATTATCATACCGTTTGCAGCTGTTAAAGCATTTCTTTGTGTAGTTGTCATACTACCTAATAGTAATTCATTAGCGCCACTAATTTTAACATTACCGGTTACATCTAATGTACTTGCAGGAGTACTCATACCAACTCCAACTCTATTATTACCAGCGTCCACAAATAACATATTAGCGTTACCATCGGACTCTACTCTAAAGTCTGCATTATTAGAACCGTCATTAACAACAATCGTACCGCCTGTATTTGCATTAAGAGCTAATGTTGAAGCAGCTGTGAAGGTAACATTACCAGATCCCGTCATTGTTAACGAATCAATAGTTAAATCAGAAGTAAATCCTATATTACCTGAACCGTCTGTTTTTAAAATTTGATTAGCAGTACCGTCTGCCGTTGGGTGAGATAACCCGTCTAATATAACTTTACCTGACCCGTTTGGAGTTATAGCAATATTACCGTTAGAAGCAGATACAATGGAACTGCCATTAACATCTAAATTACCACCAAGTTGAGGGGTAGTATCAGCGGCAACATCAGCTAAAGCAGATACCCAAGAAAGACTTCCACTTCCATCTGTTCTTAAAAAAGTATTGGTTGTACCATCAGCTGTAGGCCAAGTTAATCCGTCTAAAACTATTGCACCACTTCCATTAGGTGTTATATTAATAGCCGCATTTGAAGTAGATATAATGTCATTACCATTAATATCTAAATCTCCACCAAGTTGAGGAGTAGTATCTTCGACAATATTTGATAACCCACCAGTTTGAGCTGTGGGTTGAAATCGTGAATTTCCTGAGTCCCAGACTAATGCTTGACCAGCAGAAGCACCAGAAACTGCTATTTGTAAAGCTGAACCAGTTCCTAAAGCAGTATATACTTCATTAAAGTTATCATTAACTATATCTCCGCCAGCACGGAGTGTAGTACCTGTACCGTCATTAGCACTTGACCCTAAACTTATTGATTGTTTTGCCATAAAATCTCCCTCTTCTTACTATTTATAACCAAAATTAGTTTCTATCAAAAGTTTCATTGGTTGTATCAAAAGATAAACTTGTTTGAGAGAAATCAATCGCTGTTGTCTTAATTTGTGTTGGATATGCAATATTCCATTTAATATACGGACTTGTATCACTAGCAGCATTTGTAATACTAACATTTCTTACTTTTTCATAAGCGTTAGTTAATTCAGCGATAGTTAACGCTCTATTACTAACAACTCTAGCGTCTCCCCAATGTGAAATAGGTGCCGCTGAAGAAATAAAAGAACCTGACGATTTAGAATTGAAAGGTCCATCAAACCAAGTTGTATTAAATTGAAATGCAGTTTTTAATTTAGGACCTGCATAAGCATATCCTATTGTTTGTTGTGTATTACTAACATTGAAATCTAAATCTGCACCATCACCTACAAGTTTAACTGTTATTGCTTGTTTTAAGGTAACATCCCTTGTTGTAGCTGCTAAAGCAGTATCTATATCAGCTGCGTCAACACCTGCTCTAGAATTACTCCTTAAAGTACTGCCGTCTGTTTCTGTTCCTAATCTACGACCAAATGCAGTAGAGAATAATTGTTCTAAAGTAAAGAACAATGGTGATGTTGATAGTCCAGAAATAAGTCCCTCGACAGGAGTTGATATTTGACCACTAACTCTATTTTGTACTCTAACTTCACCACTAACAGCAAATCCAGATGGGTGAATTGCTTTCTTAATATAATCTCTCCAGTTTGCGATTGTTTCTCCTACTTTTACTACATAAGAATAATCTTGATAATAAACACTATCTTGGACTCGCTTAGCTTTTTCTGAAATAAATCCATCTTCACCTACAAATTTACCAGTTGTTGTAATTTTTGTACCTGTACTAGCAGTTAAAGTTGCTTTATCTATTTTTGATACGACAGCAGTTGTGCCACCCGAATATGTAATTGCTTCTCCTTCTACTGGAAGTCCTGATGTTATTGTAAATGAAATTATATTATTAAGATAAGTAGTTACCGTTCCTGAAGCACCACCTGCTGTTGAAAATGTTTCACCATTTGAAATTGAACCTGATAAATTTGTATTTACCATATTAACAGGTACGGTTATAGTAGGAGTAGAAGTATATCCCACTCCAGAATTAATTAATAAAGTTTCTGTAATTCTTCCTATTTCACTACCATAAGCAAGAACTGTAGCGCCAGAACCACCACTACTTGTTACCGTACAAGTTGGGGGTTTAGAATATCCAGCACCTGAATTAATGACTCTTATATCTGTGATATCTAATGTTGCACTTGTTCCTGCCTCTTGAACTATTTTATCACCAGCATAGTGGTCAAGATATTGTGTGTGTTCTTCTAAAACAATATGATCTGTAGCTGCCATACTATATGCCGAAACACTACCAGCTTCAGGTGCAAATCCACCATTAACTACTGATACTTTTGCCTGTGGAGTATTACCGCCAGAGTTTGTTGTAGTAAAAGAAACAGCGTCACCAACAGCATATCCTGTTCCGCCTTTTGATACTATCATTTCTGTTATTGGACCTACACCTACTCCCTCAATACGAGCATTAGCGTCCGTTCCTCCACCACCAGATATAGTTATTGTATCATTAACAGAATATAATGAACCATCATTTGTTATATTAAATCCACCTATAATTGTTTTAATAACACCTTTTGCAGTAAGAGTTGAGTCTGAGTTATCAATACCTATTATGTTTTGACCATCTAAAAATGTTCCATCAACAGAATCATTATCTAATTCCAACTCATAAACATCTGTACCTGATAAAAGAAACTTGTTTACATCTATACACCTTGCGGTAGCGGTACTACTTGCGGTCGTCATTGTAATAGTTTGACCTTTTAAATTAAGTAGTGATCCAGCAGATTGCGTTGCCCTTAAAATTGTTCTTGTTTTCCATTGACCGTCAGATGGTTTTATTAAATCTCTATTTGGATAGTAAATGTCTGCTTCTTCATTCAATAGTAATCTAAAAAATAATTGATTTGCTTTTTTAGTTCCTTTTGCTCTATATAAATCTTTTATATTTTTTATTGTTTTTCTTTTATCTGTATCACTACCTAAGTTGTCAGTAATACCAGACATAAAAGATTTTCTCATTTCACCTAAGAAATCAAAAATAGTTTTATCAGCGTCAGTATAATTTAATAATTGTTGAATGTTTTGAATTGGGTTTGCTCTATATTTTCCTACTGTAGCTGTGGCACCTGAAGTACCACCTGTAATAATTTCACCAGTTTTAAATCTGGATTGAGCAGAAATATATAATCTACTATTTGAAATATTTGTACTTAATATAGTTGATTGAGCGCCAGTTGTAGAACCTGTAATCGTTTCGCCATTTGTAAAAGCAGATAAGAAACTATTTTCTTCTAATATAATTGTATCACCTGTTTCATCCGTAGCATCCTCATAAACTAATTTTTCTAAAGATTCCGCATTATCAGATTCTAATAATACCTCATCTTGTTCGGAAATATTAGTTAACTGAAGTTCCGCAGCTTCTAAAAATATATAATATGTTTGGAGAAAATCGGTAAACCCGGTGTGATCGGACTTAACAAATTCGGGTGCTTGTTGTCCTACTAGTGAAGATATTTTTTCCTTTAGTGTATAATAATTAGACATCTAATACCCATATTAAGTTGAATAGCTACTGGTTGTTGAATACCCCACTCCAGAAGTAGTTGAACCACTTTCTATTGTATCTACACTACCTTGTATTGTAGAATTAGCGGTGTCAATATTTAAAACTTGTCCTCTTACAGGAGCAATATCGTTTGAGGAAGGTATTATAGTAACCCTAACTTGGGTTGAAGTTGCACCATCTACATTAGAAACAGCTGTTATCTTTGCTGATGATATAACAACATCACCTGTGGTATAATCTATGGTACCCCAATTACTGTTATCATAAGTAATTAATCCATCAACTAAATGATATAGTCTAATATTACCTTCACCGTCATCATTGAAAAAATATTCAACAGTAGAATCATTGTCTAGTTTAAAACCTGTTGTTGAAACTACACCACCAGCAGTTGCATTATAACCATTATGTGGATTAAATATTGCATTGTTAAATGATATTGTATATTTTTGACTTGAAGTTGCGGATGTTAATGGAGTAAAATACTGATACGCTTTAACA
>Ga0115011_10001052_pt1 | contig 20325 bp, 15 predicted proteins | sample TroAtlMetagenome_2_FD_88705 | JGI IMG/M metagenome (GOLD analysis project Ga0115011, IMG submission 88705) | Marine eukaryotic phytoplankton communities from Atlantic Ocean - Tropical Atlantic ANT8 Metagenome | ecosystem: Environmental > Aquatic > Marine > Oceanic | place: Tropical Atlantic...
ATTCTTTAAAGAACATCCAGTACCTGTTCCTGATGTCAATTTCTTTGGTTTAGGTGCTAGATACCTGGCAACTAAAATAGCAGAGGGATTAAAAATAAAAGAGTTTCTTAAAGATGTTGGATATGTTAGTAGTGATGGTGAAGTTGAGAAGTTCCCAAATATACTTCAGTTATATAATCCTTTCTCATTCATACCCTTATTGTTAAAATCATTCTTCCCACCAGCAAAGAATCCACCTCCGGAGAGTGATTCAGGAGGATTTAATTTTGGTAAATTCTTCTTTGGTGAGGATGCAGACACAGCAGGTGGCGATTCATCTAATGGATCGAAAACACCAACACCACCGGTTGGACCAACACCACCGGTTGGTACTGCAAGTAGTGCTGCAGCAAAAGCGACCCATGCGATGACAGGCGAGCAAGGACAGAGAGACTTCGCTAATGCCATCTATAAGGCAGCTGTTGCTGCTGGTGCAAAGCATCCCGGAGTTGCTGCTGCCATTGCTTCATTTGAAACAGGATGGGGTAAATATGAGAAGGGAAATAATCCTTTTAATATGAAAGGTCTGGATGGCAACTTCCTAGATTTTGCAACGAGAGAGGATTCTGTCAAAAAGTTTGTCAGAGATTGGGATAAAAATCATAGCGGTTATAGGAACTTGGAATCATTTGAAGATCCTAATGAGGCATTCGCTGCTATTGTAAATGCATATGCACCAGCATCTGACAACAACAACCCTGAAAGATACAAGCAGTTTGTTGCTGACTTCCTTAAAGGTAAGATGTATTTGAAGAATGCTCCTGTAATGGATACGGGTGGTAAGATTGGAAAGGGTATGTTTATGAACCTGGGCAGACCTGAATTTGTTATTGATGCAGACTCTACGAGAGCAATGGAAGATAATTTCCCTGGATTCTTAGATGCTCTGAACAAAGCAGATTATAATGGAGCACTTGCTGTCTTAAGAAACTATGCAAATTATGAAACTGGTGGAGTTCAATTCATACCTATTCCAATGCCAGTAAAATCTGAAAGACCTGAAGTAAATATGTCTGGTGGTATGTTTGGCGCAGCATTTAATGCTGCCAATGATTGGAGTCAAATACTTTATGCAAACGGTTAAATAGAAGTAAGAGGTAATATTAAATGTCAGATACTCCAATACTATCAAAACAAGCAGAACCAGCATCCATTAATAAGTTAGTAATTTTTTCAAACAAAGACAAGGAAAAACAAACTGACATTGCAAATGGAATTGTATCATTTAAATACTTTGAAAGTATTCTTCAAGATTCTATTAGAGCGATAGTAATTTTTGCTGATACTGGAAATTCTGTGGACAATAAAACTGCATTAGAAGGTTTGCCAATCGTTGGGACTGAAAATGTAGAATTGGAAATAGTGGATAATAATAATCAGAAATTGAAATTAAAATTATATGTAAACCAAGTAAATCTTATTAGTAATTCTTCTACAAAATCATTAATTCAACTTGACTTGGTATCTAAAGAATATATTCTCAATGAAAAGGTAAGATTGAGTAATAGATTTGATGGTAGAATATCTGATCACGTTACGAAAATATTGAGTAATGGTAATAGAAATGGATTAGAGACAACAAAGAAAATAGATATAGAAGAAACATCAAACAACTATAATTTTTTTGGTAACAATAAGAAACCATACTATACAATCAATTGGTTGTGTAAGATGTCTGTATCTGCTAAAAATCAAAAGAGTGGAGAGAGTGCTGGATATTTTTTCTACGAGACTGCTGAAGGATTTAAATTTAAATCAATTGACGGATTGTTAGCACAGAAGCAAAAGAAATCAATTATGTTTAATGATTCATCAGATAGAGAAAGTATTCCCATAGGTTATGATATAAAAGCTCTTGGGTTTGAAAAGGATAATAATATAAACGTTAAAAGAAAATTGGAGATGGGTGCGTTTGCTACAAGAACAGTTACATTTGATCCATTTAGTTGTTACTATGAAGTTTTAAATTCTGATGCTAAAGATACAGAAGAGTATCTAAAATTGGGTGGTAAAGAGTTGCCAACATTTAATCCAGAGTTTGATGCATCTGATCCAAAGAAAGAGTTTTCTAGAACTACTTACTATCTTTTAGATACTGGAACGTTACCATCCGGATCGACTCAACAACAAATAGAAAAGTCAGCAGAAGAAAACAAAAAGATCAAAAAGGTTATCAGCCAGTCAATAATGAGATATAATCAATTGTATTCTTCTATGGTTACTGTGACCACAGCAGCAGACCTTTCCCTACATGCTGGTGATGCTATCTTTGTAGATTCTCCCGAACTTGCGAGCGATACAAAGAATGATGATGTTGATAAGAAGAGTGGGGGTCTATATATTATATCTGACATATGTCATCACTACACTACAGAAGGAACATTCACCCAATTGAAAATAGTTAGAGATTCAATGGGTAGAAAAGGAAACCACACTACTAATCGGTTTTAAGTATTATGAGCGATAAATCAATTCAACAACATATCAACGATGATAAGGATCTTCTAGAGAATCCTACACTCTCTCCACAGATGCGTCGTCATACGGAGGATGAACTTGATCATCTGGAAAAATATCAAGCAGCACACCCCGACGACGATCATGATCCAACTGCATTTGAAATGTATTGTGATGAAAACCCAGAAGCAGACGAATGCAGGATTTATGAGGACTGATGGAAGCAGGAGCACTATTTAATCCAGGATTTCTAGGAGGATCTTTCCTATGGTGGGTTGGTCAGGTTGCTGATCAATCAGTATGGAAGGAGAATGTAAAGGATAATAAACACAAAGGATCTGGTGAAATCCCTGGTTGGGGATACAGATATAAGGTGAGAATTATTGGTATTCATGATCAGGGTGAAGCAACAATACCCTCTGATCAACTGCCTTGGGCACAGGTAATGTATCCTGTTACTGCTGGTGGCGGGCAGGGTGCTTCTTACCAAACTCCAGGTATCAAACAAGGTAACTTTGTGTTTGGATTCTTTCTTGATGGACAGGACCAACAAGTTCCTGTCATCATGGGAGTTCTTGGTGCTAATGCACAGATTCCAAAGTCAACTCAGACAGGAACAACAGGAGGTCAGAACTTCACTTCACAAAGTGGACGTGCAGACACAGTTTCTGATAATGATCTGGTGACCGAGAGACCATCTGGAACAACCACGGCAGGTCAACCTACGGGAGGAGATGATCCTAATAATCCACCAACACCAGATGTTGCACCAACCAAAGAGAGTCCTACTGATCCACATCAGGAGACAGTAGCAGATAAAACAAAAGATACCGTACTAAAGAAAAAGCGCCCTATATGGTGTACGGATCCGAAACAAACCTCTCCAATGAAAGGTATTCAAACCATCATTGCAGATATACAGGAGCAAATTCAATTAAAGCAAGAAAGTCTTCAAGGGTATGTAAATGCGGTTCAGAAACCTATTAATATAGTTAATGGTTTAATCAACCAGATCAATGATATTGATGCTCTCATTAGGAGTGCATCATGTGAGATTGCAAAGTTTTTAAGAGCTTTGATTGGTTTAGTTCAGGACTTTGTTACTGACTTATTCACCAGAGTATTACAACCGATCTTTAAAATTGCTCCACCAACAATCAAAATTGAAATCCTTGATAAACTAGTCAAGGGACTGGAACTAATTGAATGTCTCTTTAATAAGATTGGACTTTCGTTATGCGACTCTGCTGAGAAATCTATTAGAGGTTCTTTTGCAAGAAGATCAGCAGGTCGTCCAGCACCAGCATCAGTTCAACCATTCTTGACTGATCAGTATAAAGACATTCCTTGGTTTGCTGATGTTGGAGATGGTAGATATAATCCAACACCAATGTGTTATGTTGAGGAATTAGTTGGTGAAATTATCGGGGAGAATATAAATGATATTATCAATGTGTTTGATGCTGCTACTTTACCTATCGTCAGACAGATTGAATCTAGTTTGGATGATGTTGGATCTTTAGGAGCATCAGCATCTGGTTCGTCAGGCACTAGACCTAGAGATCCTTTACTTCCAAACATTCCAAACCTTCCTGCCATCCCAAGTTTTGGTGGTCTTGGTGCTCTTGGTGGAGCAGGATTCGATATTGGATCTGCACTTGGTTTCATTAGTGCAATTGCTGGTATCTTTGCTTGTGATCTGTCACTGATCTGCTCTCCAAATGAATATCACACTTTACAAGAGGGTGGAAACGCAACACCATCAGAGGATGAACCAAGTAATGTTGAAGTTGCACGAGTAGCACAGAAGACTGCAGAAAATCCTCCAAGTGCAACTAATGATGGTCTAGATAATTTAAGTACAGAACAATTGAGAGGTAGATTAGATCCAACTGTCACTGGTGCTTCTAATCCAGCAGTATTCCAAGCTGCATCACAGGCAAGACAATCTGCAAGAGCAGAGGGTGTTAGTTCGGAAGAAGTTGAAAGAAGAGTTTTAGTAGCAACAGTTAGAGCATCTAAAGGATCACAACCTGTTACCACACCATCTCCTAAGTACGATACGCCATGAATATAATACCTCCATCTATAGACCTAGTAAAAGTAGGATATATTAGTAAGACTGATGGATATATTCCTGGTCTCACAATAGATGAAGCAAACGAGCACGAGAAGTCATATCCAGGCACAACATATATCTTTGTTGACGCTGATGCAAATATTAGATATCTAACAATAGAGCAAGTCAAACAATTGACAACTGCCAGTTTAGAAAGAACCCCTATTTGTAATACTGGTCCAAGACCATGTGGTCCACCGAGTATTGTATTTTTTGGGGGTGGAGGTGTTGGTGCTGAAGCAAATCCAGTTGTAGATAGAAATGGAAATTTACTTGCAATTGATATAATTTCTCCTGGATATGGATACAGAACTCCGCCAACCATTCGAGTCATAGATCCCTGTGACAATGGTAGCGGTGCTGTTTTAAGCTCAAGAATAAAAAATGGTCGAGTTACAGACGTAATTGTTATTGATAGTGGTAGAGGTTATTTACCACCAGGACAGACAGTTCCTCAATATCCTGCTAGGATTTGCCTTAAAGAAATACTTGTAATAAATCCAGGTTTGAACTATAATTGTGGAGTAGATGAATTAGTTGTAACACCTAGTAATGGTGCAAAATTATCATATAGTTGTGATTCTTTTGGAAGAATAAGATCTGTCACTATTGTAAGTGGTGGATGTTATTCAGAGATGCCGACTATTACAATGAAAAGTAATACAGGTGTCAATGCATCATTTGTTCCTCTCTTTAGTGTTACTCCAGATCCAAGTGTACCGGAGGAAATACCAGCAACAGGTGTCGTTAGGGTTTATGATTTAGTTGGACTTACTCTTCAGGGATATGTTGATGGTACAGAGTATTATGGAAACACTTTCATTGAGGGTGGAGTAGCGTATGCTGGAACTAGAAACACTGGTGTGATAGTTTATGAAACGAGAGCACAAAGTATTGGTGCAGCACCAGTTGAACTACGAACACTACCAGGAACTGATATCACCAATACTTTTGCTAATCCGGAAAGTCTTGGAACCTTACAACAAAGTGAAACCTCTTCATATGAAACAGAATCAGAAACACGACAAACCTATGTTGCACCACAACCATTAAGTCAAGATACTGTACCGATAGAAACTCCTCAAGTGGTAGAGAATCCAACAACCTATGATCAGGTAGAAAATGCCCGTCGACAACGTGTTGGTTGGAGAAGAAGGTGGGTATTACCAAGTGACCCAAATTACTAATAAATATTAAAACCAACCCCTAAGTTATGGCAGAAAAGAGAAATTTTTGGACGCAAGTATGGAGTGCCATGAATGGTGCTATGATTTTTGGTGGGTTGAGTCCCAAGGGTGATGTCACATCAAGTTGTGAACTAAAAGCACTTGATGGTAGACATTTCTTTGATATGACTGAGGATGGTGTTCGTAAAGGGTGGACAACTTGTAACACCCCTGGAGCATTTCAAGTTAGTGCTGGTGAAGACTTAGATAAAGATCAACATGCTGTTTTTATTAATGCAGAAAATGGTGATGTCATTATCAGAGCAAGAAATGGAAAGTTAAAGTTAGAAGGTCTTGATGTACAGATATCTGCTACAGGAGCAGGAAGAGAGGGATTTGCAGAGATTACTGCAAATGAAGATATCAAGGTTACTGGTAAGAACATAACTATAAACCCTAGAAACTCACTCAAGTTAGTGACTAGTGGTATACTTACTCTAGATGGTAAGTTGGGAATTCAAATTCTAGGATCTATGTGTCATGGATCCTCATCTTCTACAAACAGCAGAAAGAAACCAGGACAAATAAAATAAGGAGACGATATGGCATTTCAATTTGACGAAGAACACATTTATGACGGACACCATCTCGTTTGTCCGGAGGGTAAAATTCCTATTGCACTTGGAGTTGCCGCAACAAAAATTAAACATAGTGCGTATGTTTCAGGTCTGGCATTGTATGGTGCTGACAAGAAGTTCCCGACTCCTTATGCTACGGTGATGATTACACCACCTGCACATAGTGGATTGCCATGTGTGGTTCCTGGAGCAACAGCCTATGGTCCTCCTAGTAATCCATTTTCATTGGCAGTTACTGGTTCTTCTGCCTTTCTTGGTAACATTGAGACTACCAAAGATGTAATTGTTGGAAGACATTTGGGTGCTCAGGGCGATGTGATTTCTAATTGCGGAGCTCATGTTCTTTCTGCAAAGAAGAACTTTGATATCCCACACCCAACAAAAGAGGGATGGAGACTTCGCCATACATGTCCTGAAGGACCCTCAAATGATGTCTACTTTAGAGGTAGGATTACAAATAAAAACAAGATCTATTTACCCAAGTATTGGGAGGAACTTGTTGATCCAACTACAATTACAGTCAATTTAACACCGATTGGTGCTCATCAAAATGTGATTGTAAAAAGAATTGGTGAAAATGTAGTTCACCTCCAAGCAAATGGTGGATTACCTATCAATTGCTTCTTTCATGTATTTGCAACTCGTGCAGATGGTGAGAGACTTATTCCAGAATATGAGGGAGAATCGCCTGCAGACTATCCGGGAAATAATGAAGAGTATTCTATTTCTGGATACCACTATGACATTAAGGAGAATTAATTATGGCAGAACAAAATCTAGCATTTGTACCAGAGTTTGATAGTAATGATTGTAGTGATAAAGGAATTACTGGACCATTTTCAACAAAATTTGACTACATTTTAAAGTCAACAACGGGTGGAAAAACTTATCCAACAACAGCTTCTGCAGGAAGTATGACATTTGATGTTTGTCGTCCATATATCCATTACAATGTTAATGTAGGAAATCTTAAAATAGAACAAAACATTACTCATGTTGTCAACATCAACTCATCTGGGAACATAACTCTAGCAGGGACAGGAAATTTTGGCGGTAATGTGACCGCACCACTTTTTATTGGCAATCTTCAAGGAGTTGCTAGCGGAAATAAAGTATCATTTGATATCAAACACCCTAAAGAAAAGGGAAAAAGAATTCGTCACATTGTTGCTGAAGGTCCAGAACCAGGTATTTACATTAGAGGGAGACTGAAAGATAGTAATATAATCCCGCTACCAGATTACTGGGATGGACTGGTTGATAAGGAATCAATCACAGTAACTCTAACTCAGATTGGATATTCCCAGGACCTCATTGTTGAGGAAAATATTGAATGGGGTAAAACAATCTATGTCAAATCAGGCAATGGTGCAAACATCAATTGTTACTATGAAGTATGGGCTGCTCGCTGGTTAGATAGAGACAACCATGATGATAAATTACATGTGGTTTATGAAGGAGAGTCTTATGATGACTATCCAGGAAATAATGATGTGTTTTGGAAGTTGAATGAAACTCAACCACAATTTAGTGTTAGTGGAGGATTTCAATGAGCGTTACTGTAGGATTAACAAGTGATAGTTCAGCATTATTACAACAAAATATAGATATAATTGCATTTAGAGATAGAGCACAAAGTCTTGCCGATGACTATGCTGTTCCGTCAGCAGATATTGATAATTTAGCAATCACAAAATTTAATTCAATTATACAGACTCAAAATCATATTATAAGTGCTGGTGGAAATGTAGGATTAGGATCAACTTGCTATTCTGCAGATACTAATATCTTTAGTACTAACTATGGTGACTTGGTAACTGGTATTGGAACAACATTAGGAGCACACACAGGAATTGTTGGAATTGGAACATCTACAGTTGTTGCAGTTGCTACTCTTAATCTAGATCTTTTGCAAGCATATCGATATCCAAAGATTGAATCTGGAACTCTTGATACATCAACAGATAATCCATTTGTAGGTGAAGGATATGTAACTTTAACTAGTGGCAATGCCGGAATAGGCAATAGTACTCGATACACTAGAGGTGCTGGTGCAGGATCAACAGTTTTTGCATTGGTAGGTGATTGTAATACGGCGGCTGGCATTGCTACATTGAGAACTTTATATACCAATCAGATAGCAGGTATATCCTCATTTGTGAGTGCTGCTACCGTAATTAAAGGAGAAAAAACTGAATATCAACTTCATGTTTGGTCGTATGGTAGAAAGATTGCTACCAATACCGTTAGTAATACTTCAATTACCACTGTAATTGACACCTTGGAGAATCCTGGACTTGGAGGTCCGTATTAGGGTTGACACTGACCTTCTCCTGTCGTATAATATGGAGGTAATCAAGCAAACCACATGCAAGAAGATTTCCTTTCCCGCTGCGTCGTTGATCCAGTAGCACGCAAGTTTTATTTGTACTCCGAGAATGGTGATGAACGTGTAGTTGATTGTGAGACTGTAGATCAGTTCATGTCAGTACTTGAACTGGTGCGTGACAAGTGTGATGATGATGTCCTTGCGTATGCTGACCCTGTGTGAGGGAAAATTGACTTTTGATTCTAAAAAAGGGGGTAAAAAAATCCCGGCAAATTTTTGACCCCTTTACTTTTTTGCTCCCTTAGCAATCTGGTGAATGCACCGAACTCATAATTCGGCTAAGGTGAGTTCGATCCTCACAGGGAGCACCTCACGCGAGTGTGGCGGAATCGGTAGACGCACCAGACTTAAAATCTGTTGAGAATTAATCTCGTGGGGGTTCAAGTCCCCCCACTCGCACTAAATAATCGAAAAATAGAATATTATGAATTATCACATAACCACTGCATATTGTTGGTATAGTCGAAAAAAGACCATTGTGCTTATGTATTTCATAAATGAAATTCCGTTTACTTTTGATGAACTACCTCACCACGCGCTTTTCATCCCAGATGTTGTAGATGCAGCAAATGAAGAAAGATCTTTTGAACCAGAAGATCTATATAAAGCATCTAGTTACTTAATTGCAGAAGAATGCCATCCAATGCTTTTTGAGTTAGAATTAGAAAACCCAGAATTATTACCTGTGGATTGATGCCAAATTAGCTCAGTTGGATAGAGCAACTGTTTTGTAAACAGTAGGTCAACAGTTCAAGTCTGTTATTTGGCTTATAAAGGAGAAACTATGAGAATAAATTTATGGTATTCAAAAAGTATGCAACAGTGGAGATGGACTCTCTCTGAAGAGTTTAAAAATGGCAAAACTACGTTAGAACAACATGCCGGACAACAAGCAGAATTGCGTGATGCAATGGATGATGTAGCAAATACAGTGGAATATATTCTATCCCAAAAATTTGATTAAGTTACTCTTCCTCATCTACTAAATAATCCTAACAGAACTTATAGTGTTTAGATAAGATGGGTCTTTCTAGATTAGAAAATTTTCTTAAGAATGCGCGTGGCAATATCCTGTATGTAAGTCCTAATGACCTGGATTCTACAGATAGTGTTGAAAATAGGGGTAATTCGCTTACCAGACCTTTTAAAACTATTCAACGTGCGTTGATTGAAGCGTCAAGATTTTCGTATCAGCGCGGTCTGAATAACGACAGATTCGGACAAACAACTATATTATTATATCCTGGCGATCATGTTATTGATAATAGACCCGGATACATTCCAGATGGAGTGAATAATTATAGGTTGCGTGATGGATCAGTAACCGATGATTTGCCACCTTGGGATCTTGAGTCAGTTTATGATTTAAATAACCCAGATAATGTTCTCTTTAAAATGAATAGTGTTCACGGGGGTGTAATTGTTCCTCGTGGTACTTCTATTGTTGGTCTTGACTTAAGAAAGACAAAGATTAGACCAAAATATGTTCCTAATCCATCAAACGATAATATTGAAAGATCTGCACTGTTTAGAATAACCGGTGCTTGTTATTTCTGGCAGTTTACGATTTTTGATGCCGATCCAAATGGCACTTGTTATAAAGATTACACAGATAATACCTTTGTTCCCAATTTCTCTCATCATAAGTTAACTTGTTTTGAGTATGCTGATGGTCTTAATAATGTAAGTATTAAGGACGAGTTCCAAACTTACAGCACCAATAGAACTGACCTTGACATGTATTATGAAAAGGTTGGATTAGTATATGGAACTGCTAGTGGTAGAGAAATTGAACCTGATTATCCTTCAAGTGCCCTTGACATTCAACCAAAAATTGATGAATACCGTATTGTTGGTTCTACTGGAGAAACAGTTGGAATTACAAGTATTAAATCGGGAGATGGTGATACCTCAACCACTGATATCACTGTAACCACTGAATCGGCTGTAGCTGGTCTTGATGTTGATACTCCATTTAGAGTTGAAGGAATTACCGCAGACGGATATGATGGTCAGTTTGTTGTTAGTGAAAGAATAAGTTCAACAGAATTTAAATATGAAGTTCAAAATGCTCCTGCAAATGCGTTACCAGCGATAACGGGATCAACAGTTACTCTTCAATCTGATACTGTTACATCTGCATCTCCATATATCTTTAACACATCATTGAGATCTGTTTTTGGTATGTGTGGTATGCACGCAGATGGAACCAAGGCGACTGGATTCAAGTCGATGGTTGTTGCTCAATTCACTGGTATCAGTCTTCAGAAGGACGACAGTGCGTTTGTAAAATATAATTCAACAACAGGGGTATATCAAGACAGCACTGTTTCTGGTAATGAAACATTGAGTACAGATTCTAGGTCAAAATATAAACCATCATTTGCTAACTTCCATATTAAGTGTTCAAATAATGGTGTTATCCAGGCTGTTTCTATCTTCGCAATTGGATATGCAGAACACTTTGTGGTGGAAAGTGGTGCTGACATGTCCATCACCAACTCTAATAGTAACTTTGGTGCAAATGCTCTTGTGTCTAGAGGATTTAGACCAGAGGCATTCACCCAAGATGACCAGGGATATGTAACTCATATCATTCCACCAAAAGAAGTTCCAATCACTGAAAGTGCGATTGAATTCAATGCGATTGACGTAGCAAAAACCGTTGGTGTAGCATCAACCGCACATTTATACCTTTATCAACAGACAAACCAAGATGCTCCACCAGAGAACGTATTAGAAGGTTTTAGAGTTGGTGCAAGATCTTCTGATAACCTTCATGTTCTGGTTCCTTCAGGTGGAACTTCTGTAGAATTCAAATCACGTATTGTGATGCCAAACTCTGAATCAAGTTCAGAGAAGAAGTTTTTAGTATCGCAAAGTTCAGCAGGTATTAATAGTATCAGTAGTAATACCATTACACTAACAGAACCACATACTTTTGAAACTACAGAATCCGTTAGAGTTTTTAGTGACAGTGGAAGACTACCTGACGGATTATCTCCAAACACAGTATATTATGTAATTACAGATTCAAATGCTGCTTCTGGTATTACGACAAATGTTGATATTCAACTTGCTAAAACAGAAACTGATGCAAAGAACTCTAGCGCAATACCAATTAATGATCTTGGTGGCACTTTATCAATTGTAAGTAGGGTATCTGATAAAAATTCAGGTGATATTGGTCACCCAATTCAATTTGATACTAATCAAGGTCAATGGTTCGTTAAAGTTGCATCAGCAAGCACAGAGAACCAAATTTATCAAAATGTTATTGTTGGTCTTGGTGTAGGTGTTCTAGGTAATTCAACACCTAGAACTTATATTAAGAGAAAGTCGGACACCAGAAACGCAGTTGATACAACGTATAGATTGAGATACGTTATTCCTTCTTCAATTGGTGGAAAGGTTTCTAGAGCTCCTCAAGATGCATTTATTTTACAAGAATCTGGCGACACTCTTGGTGCAACCCAAGAAGAAATCCAAACGTATTTTGGAACAGGTTCTATTTCTCATGTTAACCAATTAAGAAACTCTAAATTTGTCGCAGACGCAAAGTGGTTCAATGATAATACTGCCACCATTATTGCAGAACTTCCACATGATCTAACTGTTGGATCAATGGTTGAAATTACCAATATTAAGAGTGCTACTAACACTCTTGGTGTTGGAAACTCTGGTTTTAATGGTATCTTCAATGTTGTTGGTATTAGTAGTGCATTAGCATTTACAGTTGGAATTAACACTAATCCTGGAGAATTCCAAAATGACACGTTAACAAGAAATACTAATTTACCATACTTTAAGAGAAAGCAATATAGTACTGATTTTATTGTTCAAGGAGCACAAGAAATTCAACCACTTATTGGTGGTCAGCAAGATGGCATTTACTACTTTACTGTAATTAATGGTTCTAATAACCCACCAATTTCTCCGTTTACTGATAGGAGTTTTGCACAACCTGTTTTAAATCTCTATCCTCAAAGAGACAAAGATACTCCACTTTCTGATCCGTTGCCAACAACCTCACTTGCTGAAAGTGAGATAATCGGTTCTGTTATTATTGATGATGTTAAAAAAAGTATAACAAGAGAAACGATTGATAAGTTTGTCAAAGACACTGATGTTGGTGTTGGTATTACTGATATTGTAACATCAATTGGAAGGACAGACCATACAATTCATACTGAAATTGATCATGGATTTAACCGCATTATTAGGGTTAGTATTGCAAGTAGTGGAAATGACTATGGCACAGGCGCAAATGCAACGTATTTTAATGCAAAATTAGTATCTATTGGTAGTTCTGTAACTGGTAAACATGCTACAGCAAAAGTTGATGTTGCTGATAGTGGTGGAATTACTGCAGTTCAAATTATGGATGGTGGTAGTGCATATGGTGTTGGTAACACAATGCACGTTGTTGGTATTGCAACTACAGGAAACTCTCATGTTCCTGCAGTCGTCACTGTCACATCAATCTATGATAATAGAGGCGATATTGTTAGAATTAGTGGTGTAACCTCAGCAACAAATGAACCATACAATACTGTTTATAGGTTAACTGGACTAGAAGTTGGTGCAGCTAAGAGTTTTGTTATAAATTCAGATTCATTATCTGGTGTTCAAACTGCAGGAATTGGATCTGCTCCATTAACCAATGCAACAGCATATCTAACAGGCGAAGAGCTGAAGATTAGCACATTTACATTTGATAGTACTTCTGGTATTGCAACAGTAACGACATCTACTAATCATGGATTAAAGGTCAATAATAAGATTAAGATTTCTACGGGCATTTCTACTTTTGCCGTCTTTAATGATGATTTTGTTATTACAGAAAACATTAGTCTTACCAAGTTTAGTATTTTAGTTGGATCTGGTGCAACAAATTCGACTGGTGTGACAGGTTCTTCCATGTTTGCACTGCGTGGTGGTATTCAATCTAATGATGGTATCCCAACCGTTGAAAATGAAAGTTTGAATGGAAGAATGGTTCCACAATATGCAGGAATTACTACAACTCTTGCATCTGGTATTGCAAATGCTGTTACTGATAGTGTTTCTTTGACGGGAGTTGCAAATCTTGGATTGAAAATTGGCGATTATCTTGCAATTGATGATGAAGTTGTTAGAATTAAAACTGCTCCTGCAAACCCAGCATCTAACCCAATTCGGGTTTTCCGTGCGGTTCTTGGAACCAGAGCAGTTCCGCATGACAATAGCGCAATTGTTCGTAGAATTAAACCATTCCCAGTTGAATTAAGAAGACACTCTATCAACAGAGCGTCTGGTCATACATTTGAATATGTTGGATTTGGTCCTGGTAACTATTCCACTGCTCTACCTGATAGACAGGATCGTAGCAGAACTGCTACTGAAGAACTATTAGCACAAACCATCAAAGAATCTGGTGGTGTGAACTTCTTCACTGGTATGAATGACAAGGGTATTTCATATTCTGGTAACAAGAAGTTGAGTAGTGTTACTGGTCAAGAAGAAATCTTTGATAGTCCAATCAGAACTGTAACTGGTGAGGACATTTCTGCACAGAAATCAATTAACCTGGTTAATGCAACTGATGCTGTCATTACCAACTCTCTTCGTGTTGATGGTGGAGCAGAAGGTAAATCTACATCAGAATTCACTGGTCCGGTAATCTTTACCAACAAGGTTTCATCTACTTCTGCAAGAGGTATTGAAGCAACATCTATATTCATTCAAGGTGACTCTACTGTTTCTCGTAAGCAAACTGTTGGTATTGCAACTCCAATTACTGCAGGAACCCCTGGTGATATCGTATACTTTGAAAACCCAGATCAAGGAAAATATGTTGGTTGGGTTTATACCACAGCAAATGAGTGGAGAAGATTTGGTAATGTAAGTCTTTCTAAAGAACAAGACATTTACTTGTTTGATCAAGTTGGCATTGCAACTACAGCAGTTTCAAATGCTACTTTCCAAGTTGGTTCTGGTTCAAGTATATTTGCTATTGATGGTGATGGTGTTGGTATCGGAACAACAGCAAATGGTAAGAAACTGCGTGTAGTTGGCGATGCTGAAGTCACCGGAAACGTTAATGTTGGTGTCATAACTGCTTCACAATTCCATGGCGATGGAAATAACTTGACAAACCTGAACGCATCAGCGACTGGTTGGGAGCAAGTGGCATCTGGTCTTGGAACTGGTATTTACAATAGTTCTTTAACCAATGTTGGAGTTGGTACTACCGTACCTAGATTTAACTTACATTTGGGACATCCTGGTCTTGGTAGAACTGCACTCTTTGTTGAGGGTAATTCTATATTCCATGCGGGAATTGCTGCATCTGATATCACGGTTGGAGTTATTACTGCTAATAACTTCAGATTGAACAACAGCAGCACTGGTCATATCAATGCTGGTATCGTTACTACCGGAACACTGGTTGTTGGAACTTCAGGCACTGTCATTACGACGACCTCAGATCAAAAGATTGGTTTTGGTACTGTATCTCCTAGAGCACAAGTTGATATTGAAGGAAGACTTCGCCTGAAGAGTTATCATGAGGCAGTTCAATCAGTTTCTAGTTCTTCTGGTAACGCTGTAATTGACATATCACTCGCCCAAAACTTTACAATTACTACAACCGAGAATATCACACAATTTACTCTCACTAATACTCCTGATGAAGTAACTACCTTTACGATTAAAATCGTTCAGGGAAGTACGGGTCGTAATGTCGGTATAGATACATTTAAGAACTCTGGCGGTACTGCTATTCCAGTATATTGGCCAGGTGGAGTTCTCCCTGTAGTCACTGTTGGTGCAGGTAAATCGGACATCTATTCATTTAAATCATTTGATGGATGTAGCACACTTTATGGAGTCGTTGGAGGTCAGAACTTCGGATGAGTTTAAATCAACAATGGGATGAAACTCCCACCAATCTATTTCTAAACGGACCAACTCTTTCGTTTACTTCAGAACCATCTAGCATTACTTTAGGTAATGGAGAAAGTGGAACTTTTGTTGGACTTGCTACAGCAACATTTCCTGCCACAGTAAGTAATGCTGAAAGTGATGGTACAATTGTATATCGATGGTATAGGAAATTATCATCTGAAACCTCTTTTAGTGCTCTTAGTACAGGTTCAACTTTTTATTCTGGAGAAACAACTAATGTTTTAAGTATTGATTTTGCATTAAGTCCAGACTTTCATAAAAGTGAATATTATCTTCAAGCAACTTATAATCCTGTTGGTTTTGCTGCAACTGAAAAGACTGCAGGTGATGCTTCTAATGAAGCGATTATAACAGCATCTGCAACACTCAATACCAATCCAGGACTTGACATTGCAACTGAACCATCAGATCAGACGGCAGTTGTTAATAGTGAAGCAACTTTTACTGTTACACCAGAGTTGACTGATGTATCTCAGGGATCTGTAACATATCAATGGAGATTGAATGATCGACCCGTATCTGATGGCAATAATCAAACAACTACGACATTAACAACCAGTTCAAATCAGTATAAGAACAATAATACTAGTGCTGGAAAATTGATTATTGATATTCCAGATAATGCCACTGATGTTCAGATAGATATTTCAGGTGGTCGTGGTGGTTCTGGTAGTGGATATGCTAATGGTAGTGGTGGAGGTGGTGGATATGGAAGAAGAGGATCCTTTATTCTCCCTGATGGAGGGAGAACTTTAGAACTTTACATTGGTACTGGTGGAGGAACACCAACTCGTGGTGGAAGTTCGACAAACTTTGGATTCCTCAAAGGAGGACAAGGTGGATCAGGAAACTCTTCCGGTGGTGGAGGAGGATCAGGATCTTTCGTTTATGATAGTAATTTAGGTGGATGGATTATTGCCGCTGGAGGTGGCGGAGGAGGGGGAGGAGGTGCTCTCAACTCCGGAACTTCTAATGGTGGAGGCACTGCTGGAGGTTTTAGTGCGTTAAGTTCTTTTACTGTCTCCGATAGTGCTTCTGGTGGCGGTGCTGGCTCAAATATTGGTTCTGGTGGAGGTGGAGGAGCAGGAGGATCAGGTTACAGAGGAGGAAACGGTGGTAGTGCTGGTGCTAACATTCCACCTCCACCACCACCTCCACCACCGCCACCGCCACCGCCACCACCACCGCCGCCACCACCACCACCTCCGCCGCCACCACCACCTCCACCACCTCCGCCAGATCGGAGACGGAGACGGAGAAGTAGGAGAAGAGGTAAGATCATTTGCCAACATCTTGCAACACTTGGATATTTCAAGGATAAAGAGATGAATGATGCAGACCAACGGTTTGCAGTATGGCTTAAAAATAATGATCCAGTTGCATATGATGGTTACATTGTTTGGGCTAGAACTGTCGTTGATCTAATGAACGGCGAAGGTCCAGAATCTTTCAGAAAAATTACTTTCTTCTGGGAGAGAGATGATGAGAAGAGGATTTATCTTCAACAACAATTGGTATGCTATTATATGGATGCTCTTGCTAAACCTTGGGCAAAAGAAATGGCACACCGCATGGATGCCAAAGGATATGAAAAATCAAATCCTGCCGGTAACTTAATGATGAAGATTGGATTGCCTTTATGCCGTTTGGTTGGAAAGGCAAAGAGTGATAATAAGATGAATCAAACTCTTAAAGTGTTCTTGATTTGGAAGATCGTAACTGTGCTGCTATTATCCGTTGGAACAATTTCAACTATTGATTTCTTGTTAAATAAGATTAAAGGATTATTTAAATGACGGTTGAACATGATGAAAAAATGAATGATTTAATCAGTAACTTTGACAATTGTGTTTTTTACAATGCAATTGTCAAAGATGATTATCCATATGATGAGTGGGAAGTAGATTTTCTTGCAGATTTTGCGATAAATGGATTAGAATCTCAAGTTCAAGAATATTATTATAGATCTGAAAGAATTATAAGTAAGATGAGAGAATTGGGTGTTGATACTGAAGAAACTTGGATTGAAATCGATAAAACTATCGTAGATCCTATTATAGAACTTATTGATGATGACAATGATGGAACCAATGTATATCAGAAAACCATTGAGATGTTAGCAACCCTAGAAACAAGATACGAGGTAACCTAAAATGGGAAGAGCGGCAGGGGGAAATGGAGCTACTAGTAGATATAGACTAACAACTACTGGGGGAGCTATAACAATAGCATCACAGGATGCTGCAGGAGTTACTCCCTATATTCAGGTTACTTATAAAGTTCCTGGTAGTGGTGGTACAACAGTGACTGAAACTACAACTTTATCTGGAACAAATACAGATACTTTAACTATAAAATGTGACTCTGTAAAAACACAAGAATTAGATTGCGTGATAGACGGTTCCTCCATTCCTACAGTCCCTACCTCTGTTACGTCAGACACTGCAAAATTCTTTAGTATTAGTCAAAGTAACCTAGAGCAATCATTTGTTAATTTGGCTATTATTGATGACGAAACTGGTTCATATTCTGCAAGCAGTACAAACCTTTATATTAATGACCTAACACTGACCCCATCATCAACAACATCATTAAGGAGTTTTATTTTATATGCAACGCAAAATATTCCAGTAAGGATTACTCTTGAGGGTGGAGGTGGTTCTCCATACGGATCATCACATTCTGGCGGTGCTGGAGGGAGAACAGTCTTTGATTACACATTACTTGCAAACACCGAGTATGTTTTTAAACTTGGAGTACATTCTGGCAATGTTCGAGGTGGTCTTGCAGGATACTTTTATGAAAAAGGATCACTACTAGTTGTATCTGGTGGTGGAGGAAATGCTGGTTCTGGTGGTAATGGTGGTAATGGCGGAGGTGCGGGAATTCAAGGAAAACCTGGTGTAGGTAATGGTGCTGGTATTGGTGGATCTGGATTAATAAACGGAACATTACCAGGATCTGGTTTCTTGGCAGCAGGAGCAATAGGTGGTAGAGTAGAATCTTGCACCACAGGATATTATTGGGCGATTCAAGGAAAATCTCCTTGCGAAGATCTAGGAAAGGTTAACTTTAGAACTGCTAGTGGAACATCAGTAACTAATTCCACTAGTGATATAACCAGAGGATTTAAGGCAGATCTTTCATATAGTTTGGGTGGAAACCATGGATTCCGACTTAATGGCGGAAATAGTCAATTTGGTAATGGTGGTGGTGGTTGTGGCGCTATAGGAGGAAATGCAACTTCTAATGGAGTTGGTGGAGGCGGTGGTGGATCAGGATATACTAATGGTGCTGTGACGGTTGTTGATACTGGTCTTGCACCACAACCTAGTGTGGGAGGAGCAGCATTTCCTGCAAGAGCAATTATAGAATTACGGACGTAGAAATATACTAAATAGTAAAAAATAGGGGGAGAGTGAACCCAAATGGCTGTAAATAAGAATTTTGTAGTCAAAAACGGTTTAGAAGTAAATAATAATCTTCTTATCGCTGATCTTGATACCCAGACAGTTGGTATAGGAACAACCATAGCACCGCATGAATTGCATGTCGTTGGTGGTATTGGTGTAACGAATTTAAATGTTACTGGCGTCGCAACAATTGCCAATCTGAGGATCACTGGACCCTCTACGTTTGTTGGTGTTACGACTTTCACTGACAGTGTTTTCTTTCAGAAAGACGTATCTGTAAATGGCACGATTAACATCGATGCTGGTAGTGGTGGTTCAATCGGAACAGACCTTGTTATTCAGAGGCACGTAAGAGCTGGTGGTATCGTTACCTTCAGTGATTCACTCTTCGTTGGTAGTGGTTTAGGGCAATCAACTGGAACATTAGGACAGGTTTTCCAGGTTGCTGGTGTTAGTAGCGATGCATATATTGGTGGAACTCTGGGTATCGGCACCACCAACCCACAGGATCTGGCACTGCATGTTGTTGGTGATACAAGATTTGTTGGCGTAAATACTTTCCAAGGTGATGTTGTAGTTACTGGTAACCTGGACGTTACTGGTGACATCACCTATGATGAAATCACAGGTAGAAACCTTAATATCAGTGGTATTTCGACATTCCAAACCTTAACAGCAGGTAGAGTTGCTCTCGTAGGAACAGGAGATACTCTTACTGATGATGCTAACCTGGCATTTGTTAAAGGTGGCGGACAGTTAGTCCTTGGTGTTGGTGCAACAGTTGGCGGTGCACTAACGGTTGCTGGTGCAACTGACCTTAATGGTGCCCTAGATGTTAATGGTGAAGTAACTGTCAGTCCCAATACTGCTGGGAAGGACACAATTAAACTGACCACAAATGCTTCAAACGATGGTCGTGTTATAATTAAGTCTGATACAACCACTAAGGTTGATATTCAGGCAAATGGTGCTTCTTTCTTTGACGGAGGATCTGTTGAATTCAGGAGTGGTGATGGAGTTGGTATTGCAGACACCATCTTCCACATTGGAGATACAAATACAAAGATCAGATTCCCTGCTGCTGATACAGTTACAGTAGAGACTGGTGGTGATGAGAGACTTCGTGTAGATTCTGCCGGTCGTTTGCTTCTGGGCA
>Ga0115011_10001053_pt1 | contig 20317 bp, 15 predicted proteins | sample TroAtlMetagenome_2_FD_88705 | JGI IMG/M metagenome (GOLD analysis project Ga0115011, IMG submission 88705) | Marine eukaryotic phytoplankton communities from Atlantic Ocean - Tropical Atlantic ANT8 Metagenome | ecosystem: Environmental > Aquatic > Marine > Oceanic | place: Tropical Atlantic...
AAATTAAAAATGGCATTATTAATTTCAATAAAGACAAAATATATAACTCAATACCCAATGAGTTAAAAATAATTGATATTAACCCTGACCAATTGAAATGTTTTTTTTCAATCCAAAAAACTAAAAAAATACCTATTAGTGATAATAATATTAAGATTAATTGTAAAAGTCCTTATAAAATAAATGGATCTATTATAATAGACCCTGACTCTGTCATTATATCAGGAAGTGAGATGGAAATAAATAAAATAAAAGAGTGGAATGTTAAACCTATAGTATTTGATGATGTAGAAAAAAAAATTAATACAACGATAGAATTACAAAAGTCAAATTTAATCTCAAATATTAATGAAGTAACCTTACAAGTTTATGTAGATGAATACACAGAGACTGAAGTAAATGTGCCAATTGAAATAATCAACACATCTAAAAAAAATATTAAATTATCGCCAAAATCACTAAAAATAAAATATCTAATAGCTATAAAAAATTATAATAAAGTTTCAACAAATGATTTTCAAATAATCTGTGACTGGAAAAGCCTTAATCCCAATAAAAGAGAAATAAGCATTACAGATGTCATAGGCCCAGATTATGTGGAGATTGTAAATAAAAAAAATATACTAAACAAAAAAATATCCATTTGGTTCAATGAAAATTAAAAAAATAGGACTAACAGGGGGAATTGGATCCGGAAAAAGTATAGTAAGTAAAATATTTAAAATATTAGGCGTACCTATATATAACTCAGACAAAGCTTCTAAAAAAATCTTACTATCTAACAATTTTACTCAACAAAAAATAATCTCCTTACTGGGCAAAAAAATAATAAAAAACAAAAAGATTGATACTGAAAAGATTTCCGAAATTATATTTAAGGACAAAGCAAAATTACATGCTATAAATAGTATTTTACATAAAGAAGTAAAAAAAGATTATAATAATTGGCTATCCAAACAAAAAGAAGATTATATAATAAAAGAAAGTGCTTTAATTTTTGAAACAAAAATAGAGTCAACATTTGATAAAATTATTTTAGTAAAAAGTGAAAAAGACACACGAATTAAAAGAATTAAAGAAAGAGACAAAAAAGGCGAACAACTTATTTTATCTATCATGAACAATCAATACTCAAACAAATTTTTATCTACAAAAGTTGATTATATAATTCATAATGAAAGAAATGATGTTTTAATTCCACAAGTCATTGAGCTACATGAGAAAATTAAATATCTCTAACTTCTTTTTTTAAATAATCTAAAGTGATTTTAGATGGTGTGACAGTTTGAGTTTGTAATATTGATTCTAAACGATTATAAAATTCTTGTCCCGTTGAATTTTTGCCTAAACCTTCCTTAACAGACAATATAAGTTGTATAGTCTTATTTTTAGAAGTCTCTATCAATTCCCAAAGATTATCTGAGATATAAACTTGCTGTGATAAATTATATTCAAATTCCGATATAATTATTTTCAAAAGAGAATCCTCTATAGATTTAATATTTTTTTCTGATATCTTAACTAAAGAAAGAAGCCTCCAGGGATCTATTCTAGCAAGGAAAATAGTTAATCGTTCATAGGCTTGTAATTTCAAATCTATATTAAAATTCATCTTATTTGAATTATTTTTAACTAATAGTTTCTTTGACTGATAATTTTCTTTTTGCGAATAATCTATTTCTGAAGATTCTTTCCATCGATGAATAAATATTAAAATAAGCCCCAATATAGATAACGATAAAACTACATATACAATAACATTATCATATTTACCTAAAATAGAAAGAACAAAATTTTGATTAAAATATAGCATTGCAGAACAAATTCATTTGCTAATATCGTATTTTATTTCTGAATTATATAAAATCAAATTATTTGAATTTATTATATATTTATATATTACAATCTAAATTCAATCATAAAAAATAACAACTCATAATATGATATCTAAACGTATACAAAGTATCGAAGAATCTTCTACTCTTGCTATGGCAAAAAAAAGTAGAGAGTTAGTCTATAAAGGTAAAAAAATAATAAATCTAAGTCTAGGGCAACCTGATTTCAATACCCCTAATTTCATTAAAAAAGCAGCTAAAAAAGCAATTAATGAGAATTATTCAATGTACACACCTGTTCCCGGATATAAAGAGTTACAAAAAACAATATCTAAAAAATTTAAAAGAGATAATAACTTAAACTATAGTGAACAACAAATTGTATGTTCTACTGGAGCTAAGCAAAGCTTAATGCAATTATTTCTTACTATATTAAATCCAGGTGATGAAATAATTATTTGCGCCCCATATTGGGTAAGTTATTATCAAATGATAAAATTCGCAAAAGCTAATCCTATTGTAATAAAAACTAATATAGATGATGACTTTAAAATAACAACCGAACAACTAAAAAAAAATATATCTAAAAAAACAAAAGCATTTTTAATAAACTCTCCATGTAACCCTAGCGGAGCAGTATATTCAAAAAAGGAATTAAAAGAACTAGCCTCAGTTTTAAAAAAACACCCTAATACTATAGTGATTTCTGATGAAATTTATGAACATATAAATTTTACAAAAGAAAAAAACTACAGTATTGGCGAATTTTTATCTACAAAAAAACAAGTAGTTACAATTAATGGTTTATCCAAGGGATTTGCCATGACTGGATGGAGGTTAGGATATCTAGGAGCACCAATAGATATAGCAAATGGATGCACAAAAATTCAAGGGCAATTTACTTCTGGAGCATGCTCTATTACACAAAGAGCTGCTATCACCGCCTTAAATGAAAAGCCTGATTTTACAAAAAAAATGAATGAGAAATTTAAAAGTCGTCGCGACATGGCTATTAAGTATTTATCTAACATACCTAATTTGAAATTTAAAATTCCAGATGGAGCATTTTATATTTTTATTGATTTCTCGTTCTATTTTAAAAAAAGTAAAATAGAAAATAATGATAATTTAAGCATGTTTTTACTTAAAAATGCTGAAGTCGCAACTGTAAGCGGCTCTGCTTTTGGGGATAAAAATTGTATTCGAATTTCTATCGCCTCTTCAAAAAAAGAATTAAAAAGTGCAATACTTAGAATTAAAAAAGCTTTAAAAAAATTAACCTAAAAGTGAAAAAAGAAATAGATATTTTTTTAAAAAGCATATCAAAAAAAACAGCTTTTGTTATTGGAGATATTATGCTTGATTCATATTTTTCTGGGGACACATCTAGACAGTCACCTGAAGCCCCAGTTAAAATAATGGATGTGAAAGAAAAAAAAAATAAAATTGGAGGAGCTGGAAATGTTGCGTATAATCTGCAAAAATTAGGGGTTAATACTTTCCTTTTTGGATTCATAGGAGATGACCAAAATGGAAAAAAGATAATATCTATTTTGAAAAAAAATAAGATTAAAACTAATGGGGTTTTGAAAACCAAAAATACAACTACTTCTAAAACAAGAATTATCAATAATGAAAAAAAACAACTATTACGGATTGATGAGGAAAATATTAATTACAAACAATTAAAAGAAAAACAACAACTCATTAAATTAATAAAAGAGAAAATACATTTAGCTGATTTCATAATTATTCAGGATTATAATAAAGGATTAATGAGTGAAAAATTTATTAAACAAATATTATTAATCGGAAAAAAACATGAAATTCCTATTATGGTTGATCCAAAAGAAAGAAATTTCCTAAAATATAAAGATATAAAGTTAATCAAGCCTAATTTAATGGAGGCAGAAAAAATATTAAATAAAAAAATTAAAATTACTAACTCAAATTTAAAAAAAGACCTAAAGAAAATAGCAAAAAAAATAAAGTGTGAATTCATTATGTTGACTTTAGGAAAATATGGCTTATGTATATATGGAAACAATTATTTCCATAGAGAGCAAGGCATAAAAAGAAAAATAAAAGATGTCACTGGAGCAGGAGACACTGTAATTTGCCTAGCATCACTAGGCTTCTGTGAGAATTTAGCAATTAATAAAATAGCTAAAATATCAAATTATACAGGTTTTTTAAGTTGCCAAAACATAGGAACAAACACTATTTATAATGATAATTTAAAAAAAAAACTAAAAGATGTTTTTTAGAAAAATTTTAAGAAAAATTAAACTAAAAATATATGATCAAAAAAATATATTTTTAAAAACATCAGAGACATATTCTTTTATAACATCCTTATTTGTAATAGCTTCAATTACTATAAATTTTGGATTTAATGACTCCATCTTTTCTACTACAAATAACATATTAATATTGACTAGTTCAGTTTTTTATGCCCTAGTATATATTATTAAATTAATACTACATATAAATATTATATCATTCTTGAAGAAAAATGCTTTGTATAATATGGTGATTTCTTTTATATTTCTTCATATTTTAATTAATTTATTTAACTATAATATATTCAATTACAGTGCATATAAAAATTTAATTTTTCTATTAATTAATTTATATTTCTTTTTTAATACTTTAAGTTATATTTTAAAAAACAGCTCCTCAATAAGTAATAAAAATGTATCTCCAACTAAACTTTTAGTATTATCTTTTATTGTTCTAATAAGCTTAGGCACGCTTCTTTTAATGATGCCTGCAGTATCTCAAGAAGGTGTTTCTATAAGTTTATCAGATGCATTATTTACATCTATAAGCGCCACATGTGTCACTGGACTTACAGTATTAGATACCGCTACTATTTTTTCAGAAAAAGGACATATGATTATTATGGGCCTAATACAACTAGGAGGAATTAATATTATTGCATTTGCCACATTTTTTGCTTTTTTTTCAAGAGCAAGTGGCGGAATAAAACAACAGCAAATAATAAGTGAAAATTTTAACAGTAAAAGCTTACTTAGTGGAAAAAACTTGTTAAAAAAAGTATTAATATTTAGCTTTTTAATAGAGTTTTTGGGAGCTTTTTTTATTTTTATTTCATACAATCAAGAAGTTGATGGAGGCATATTTGATGCCATATTTCATTCAATTAGTGCATTTAATAATGCTGGATTCACTATCTCAAATCACTTTCAGCAATCAATAAATTTAAAAATCATATTATCTATACTGATATTTTTAGGCGCCATTGGATTTCCAACATTAAGTGATTTATCTAAAAATTTGAGTTTATACAAAAAATTAAAATGGAGAAAATTACATTTAACCACTAGAATATCACTAGTTACATCATTGTTATTAATAATATTTGGTCTATTAACATTTCTAATGATAGAAAATACTAATAATGAAATTGGAAATTCACGCATAGAAAAAATAATTAATGGTATTTTTCACTCTACCAGTGCTCGAACTGCTGGATTTAGCTCTTTAGACTTTGAGTCCCTAAGCTTTGCGACTTTGATAATATTTGTTTTTTTAATGTTTATTGGAGCATCTCCAGGATCCACAGGTGGTGGTATAAAAACAAATACTTTCACTCTTTTATTCTACTCTTCATTAGCGACTATTAGAGGAAAAAAACATATAGAAATAGGATCAAGAAAAATTTCCTCATCCTTATTACATAAATCATATGTAATATTTTTATTGAGCTTATTAATTATTTTCTTTGGCTGGATTTTGTTACTAATTACTGAAAAAAACCTCAATCCTATACATTTACTTTTCGAACAAGTATCTGCTTTTTCAACCGTAGGTCTATCAGTTGGGGAAACCACAAATAATTTATCATTATTTGGGAAAATTATAATTATGATAACTATGTTTATAGGGCGAATAGGGACACTGTTAATGGCATTTTCTCTTATGCAAAAAAAAAGAAACACAAACTATCAATATCCAGAAGCACATTTAATGGTAGGATAAAATAATTCTATTATATTGCAAACTAATTATGAAGAAAATAATTATACTACTTTTAATATTAGTTTCAAGTAACTTAATAAGTCAAAATTCAAATCAATATTATGATTTGAATCTAAAGACATATGATAAACAATGGTATCATTTTGGGTTCACCCTAGGAATGATGAAAACAGATTTTAAAATTGATTTTAAGGATGACATTATAGACTCTAATGAAATTATTGGGACAGAGTCAAAATCAACACCAGGTTTTAATGTAGGTATAGTTTGTGACTTAAAAGTATTTCAAAACCTGAGTTTTAGATTTATACCGTCTTTAACTTTCACGCAAAGAGACTTAATGTTTAATACTGAGAACGGAACAAAAGTAACTGAAATAGTGGAAAATTCTAATCTTGACCTACCATTTCTATTTAAATATAGGTCTAATAGGTTTCAGAACATTCGTCCATATTTTCTATTTGGAGGACGGTTTACATATGATATGGCATCACAAGAAGAAGTAGAAAATATTTCAATATTTAAATTGAAAAATATAGACTATGGAATAGAATTTGGATTCGGAATAGATATGTATTTAGCATATTTCAAATTATCACCTGAAATTAAATACTTTTATGGCATAAATAATATGCTTGTTAACGATGCGTCTAACACAAATATATTAACTTCCAATTTAGAAGGCCTTTACTCAAGAACTATTCTTTTTTCACTAACTTTTGAATAAAAAAATCACTTCATCTTCATTATTTCTGAGACAATAATGCCAAAAGAAACTGATAAGTTCAATGAATCGCATAGATGATTATTAGAGGGTATACTAATTTTATCTGACACTCTAGATAAAACTGTGTCAGAAAGACCAGAAGATTCTTTTCCAAAAAAAATAATTCCTGTTTTAATCTTTTTTTTATATAAATTAACTCCTTTCAAATCAGCAGCAAAGGTTTTTATTTTTTCTTTCTTTATTTGTAAAAAAAAACTGGAAAAATCCACATAATGTACCGAAACTCTTGATAAAGAACCCATAGATGACTGTATGACTTTTGGATTGTATACATCAACAGATTTTAAAGAACAAAAGATATGTGAAACACCAAACCAATCTGCTGTTCTAATAATAGCACCTAAATTACCAGGGTTTGAAATATCCTCTAAACCTATAACTAGTTTTTTCTTTAAAGAGTTTAGTTTATAATTAACATTACTTTTTTCAAAAACTGCAAGAGACTGATTAGGGCTTTTTAATGAGCTTATTTTATTTAATTCAACTTGTTTTATTTTTCTAAAAGGAACATTTAAAATAACACCTGTATTTATAAAGTCATCTGTCAAAAAAAGATTAATCAATTTGTAATCTGATTTTAAAAATTCTTTTATAGTACGCCAACCCTCTACCTTAAATAAATTATTTTTATTCCTGAATTTTTGCAAATTCAGAGATTTAATCAATTTTATTTCATTTTTAGAAATCATTATAAAACATAAAAATATAAATTTGTATAAAACTATCTATCAAAAAAATTAAATGAGAGTCAATTTACTCATTATTTCTTTAATCTTAATTTTACAGTCTTGTTCATTGACTAAACATGTCCCAGGCAACCATTCTTTATTAATAGAAAATAATATAACTATTCACTCTAAAGAAGGTCAAAAATTATTAATCACAAAGTCAGAAGTAGATGATATCATTAAACAAAAACCAAATAAAAAAATATTTAGCTTTATTCCATTCCATTTAGGAATATATAATTTAACTGACACATTAAACAAAAAATGGATTCATAGGTATCTAAGAAAAATTGGAGAAAAACCTATTATACTTAATGAGCAGTTAATTGAAAAAAGCAAAATTCAAATTGAGCGCCTATTAGCGCAAAAAGGATACTTTAACTCAACAATACAAAACTCTATCCTAACAAAGGATAAAAAATCTACGGTGATTTACAATCTTTTTTTAGGAAATGTATACACTATAAAAAAAATTAATTACCCAAACTTCAAACAAGAAAAAACTAATCAAAAAATACTTGACTCAAAAAAATCTTTAATAAAAAAAGGGGATGTCTTAAATGCAGACAAATTATATGAAGAGAGAAATCGAATAACTGAAATTCTGCAAAATTCAGGATATTTTAATTTTAAAAGAGAAAATATTTATTTTGATGTGGATACAGCTTTTAATAATAATTCCACAGAAATCTCTATTAAAATAGACACTATAGACACGGAGGCAAATAAGCAATATATTATTGGAGAAGTAATTATTTTAATACAGTCTGAAAGTTCAAAATCAGACACAATACTGTGGGAAGATATGACATTTATTAATTCAAAAGAAATTATAAAAGAAAAGATCCTGCAAAAATCAATTGATATAAAAAAGGGCGAATTATATTCAAAGTCAAAAATATCTGATACAAGAAAAAAATTGTCAAACTTAAATATTTTTAAGTCTATTAATATTGAAATAACAGAAGATTTAAATGCGGACCAAAATATAGTAAATTGCGCCATTTACCTACAGCCACAAACTAAAATGTATTATACATTCGAAACAGAAGGAACTCATTCTTCTGGAAACCTAGGGGCTTCTTTAAAGTTTAAATTTGGAAACAAAAACACATTTAAGGGTGCAGAAAATTTCAACTTTAAATTCAAAGGAGCTTTAGAAACAATAAATAGTTTAACAGAGAACGAATCCTTTTTTAACACATGGGAGCTAGGAGGAGAAACATCATTAGAAACACCAAGATTATTGATTCCAAATCAAATTCAAGAAAAAATAACAAAAATATTATACCCTAAAACAAGGTTTTCTCTTTCTTTAACTAATCAACAAAGACCTGATTTTAAACGATTAATATTAAAAACAACACTATTTGGCTATAACTTCAAATCTAAAAAAAACAAATCTCACTTTTTAAATTTAGCTGAAATAAGCTATGTAAGTATATTAGACCAAAATGATAACTTTTCTACATATATAAATACCTCACCTTTTTTAACATATCAATATACAAATCATTTAATCTCTGCAAGTAGTTACACTTTTATTTTTAATAATCAAGAAATAAATAGATTACAAAATTATTCCTTTTTTAAATTTAGATTAGAGACAAGTGGATTTAACCTAAATAACTTAGCAAGAATAATGAAATTCAAAAAAGATTATATTGAAAATTATGAGTTTTACACCTTACTAGGAAACAGATTTACACAATACATAAAAGGAGAACTAGACTTTCGAAAATATTTTATAGTAAATAAAGAAAATGCCTTTGCTTTCAGATTTTACACAGGAATAGCGTACCCATATGGAAATAGCAAACAAATGCCTCCGCAAAAACAATTTTTTAGTGGAGGAACTAACGGAATAAGGGCATGGAATCCATTCTCATTGGGCCCTGGATCTTATAAAAGCTCAGAAAATGAAAATTATTTTCTAGGTGACATAAAATTAGAAACAAATATAGAATATAGGTTCCCTTTATTTAATGTTGGCTCATACAAAATGAAGGGAGCGTTATTTTTAGACGCAGGAAACATATGGTCAATCACAGAAGTAGATGATTATGATGGTGAAGTTTTTACTAATGAGTTTTTCAAAGAGATTGCTATAGGCACAGGTTTTGGAATTAGATATGATGTCAATTTTGTAATCTTTAGAGTTGATTTAGGCATACCTTTAAAAAACCCATATTTAAATGATAATAATAGTAGATGGATTGAAGATCCTATAAAAAATGCTATAAATGGAAATGTTGTATTAAATTTAGGTATTGGATACCCGTTTTAATGATTAAAATAATACTTTTGAATAAAAGTACTTAAAAAAAAACTATGAATTCTGAAATTTTAAAATTAACTGCAAGAAAAATGGTCGCCAAAGGTAAGGGGATTTTAGCAGCAGATGAAAGTACTCCAACATGTACAAAAAGGTTTGAGTCAATTGGATTAAAAAGCACTAGTGAGAGTAGAAATAAATATCGAAATATGTTATTTACGACTAATAATCTTGAACAATACATTAGTAATCATTATGTTCGATGAAACAATCCATCAAAATACTATACCTTCACAAATACCGTTTCCAAAATATTTAACTGAAAAAGGTATTTTAACAGGAATAAAAGTTGATACTGGCGCAAAAAAATTAGCAGGTTCTGATAACGAGAAAATTACAGAGGGATTAGACAACTTAAGAGATCGAATAATTAATTATAAAGAATTAGGAGCTAGTTTTGCAAAATGGAGAGCTGTTATCAATATAGATACTGAAAATTCCTTACCCTCAAATGCTTGTTTACATGCTAATGCTCACGCCCTTGCAAGGTACGCATCAATATGTCAAGAAAATGATATAGTTCCAATTGTTGAACCAGAAGTAATTATGGATGGAAATCATGATATAGAAACATGTCAAACTGTTACAAAAAAAACACTGAACATAGTTTTTGAACAATTAAAACTGATGAACGTTTATTTAGAAGGCATTGTTTTAAAACCTAATATGATTATTTGCGGAAAAGATTGCGAAAAATCTTGTTCTAATAATCCTGAAAAAGTAGCTAATTTAACTTTACAATGTTTATTAGAATGTGTACCAAAAGAAGTTCCTGGCATTGCTTTTCTTTCAGGAGGGCAAGCTAGTGATGTAGCAACAAATCATCTTAACTTAATGAATAAAATTATCTCTAAAAAAGGTTTAAATGATTATTGGAATCTAACATTTTCTTTTGGCAGGGCCCTACAACAAGATTCTCTTAATATTTGGAAAGATGAAAACGTTAAATTATCTCAAGAAAAACTATTATATAGAGCAAAAATGAATTCTCTAGCTTCAAAAGGTTTAATTGAATAAATATGGCTTGGTTTAAAAGAAAAAAAAAAGGGATTTATACTGAAACAAAAGATAAAAAAAATCTTCCCGAAGGACTATGGCATAAATGTTCTAATTGTAACCATATTATATTAATGGAAGAACATAAAAAATTATTTTATGTATGCTCTAAATGCAATTTTCATGACAGAATTAGTAGTAAAGAGTATTTTAAATTCCTTTTTGACAATGGATTGTATAAAGAAGCCTTTTCAAATATAGAGTCTGTTGACTCATTACAATTTGAAGACACTAAAAAATATACAAAAAGATTAAAAGAAGCAAAAGAAAAAAGTGGAGTAAATGAAGCTATTAGTGTAGGGATAGGAAAAATAATGAAAAAGCCGATTTTAATAGCATGCATGAATTTTAATTTTATTGGAGGTTCAATTGGAGCCGCAGTAGGAGAAAAAATATCAAAATCTATTGATTATTGTATACGAAAAAAAACACCCCTAATAATTATATCAAAATCTGGAGGGGCTAGAATGATGGAATCCGCATTTTCTCTAATGCAATTAGCTAAAACAGCTGGAAAATTAGCAATTTTATCTGAAAAAAAAATACCATACATATCTGTATTAACTGACCCCACTTTTGGAGGAGCAACTGCCTCTTTCTCTATGTTAGGCGATATAAATATTGCTGAACCTCAAGCCTTAATAGGTTTTGCTGGACCAAGAGTTATAAAAGAAACAATAGGAAAAAATCTTCCTGAAGGATTCCAAACATCTGAATTTATTTTAGAAAAAGGATTCTTAGATTTTATTGTTGAAAGAAAGGAATTAAAAAATCAAATTAATCTATTTTTATCTATTGTTTATTATTAATTTTTTCATTGTTATAAGGAATAAAACCTTATATTTGCGAAAAAAATATAGGTATAAAAAAATATGAATTCGCAAACAAATAATAAAAAAGCATTATTCACAAAGTATGGTTCATCTGAAAAAGACACTGGAAAAACAGAAGTTCAATTAGCTTTATTTACAGAAAGAATTAAGCATATCACAAAGCATTTGAAAAACAACCAAAAAGATTTTCATAACGAAAGATCATTAATATTGCTTGTAGGAAAAAGAAAAAGACTATTAAAATATCTTCAAAAAAAAGATATCACAAGATATAGAAAAATTATTTCTGAACTTGGAATAAGAAAATAGTCAAGAAAATCATTACAAATTACTTTACATTATAAATTAGATGAAACCTGAATTAAAAATTGAGAAAATAACTCTACAAGATGGTAGAGAAATTACATTAGAAACAGGTCTTATAGCAAAACAATCTCATGGCTCATGTGTTGTGAGAATGGGTGACACCATGCTATTAGCAACCGTAGTTTCTTCAAAAGAAGCAAAAGAAGGAATAGATTTCCTTCCATTAACAGTAGACAATAGAGAAAAATTTGCAGCTGCAGGTAGATTTCCAGGTGGTTTTTTGAAAAGAGAAGGCAGGCCGTCAGATCAAGAAATTTTAGGTATGAGGCTAGTCGATAGAGTCTTAAGGCCTTTATTCCCAAAAGACTACCACTGTGAAACACAAGTCATGATTCAACTAATGTCTCATGATGAAACTGTATGCCCAGACTCTCTGCTTGGATTAGCAGCATCTACAGCATTAAGTTTATCAGACATTCCTTTTGACGGACCTATTTCAGAAGCAAGAGTTGGTAGAATAGAAAACCAATTTATTATTAACCCAAGTAAAGAAGATTTATTAAAATCTGATATCGACTTAATGGTTGGGGCATCAAAAGAATCTGTTGTTATGGTTGAAGGAGAGATGAATGAAATATCAGAGAGTGAAATGATTGAAGCAATAAAGTTTGCCCATGAAGCAATAAAAAAGCAATGTGAAGCCCAAGAAAATCTTGCTAAACAATGTGGAGTTAATGAAATAAGAGATTATGGAAAGAAAGAAGAGAATGAAGAGATGTTAAAAAATATAGAAAATTTATGTTATGACAAAGTCTATAAAATCGCATCTAATAAAACAGCAAAGCAAGAGAGAACTGATTTACTAAAAGCTTTAAAAAATGAAGTATTAGAATCTTTTTCTGATGAAGAATTAGAAGAAAAGGAAAAAGAAATTTTATCATATTTCTACAAAATTGAAAAAAAAGCAATTAGAGATTTTATACTAAATAAACAAACAAGAATTGATGGCAGAAAAACAGATGAAATTCGGCCTATATGGTGTGAAGTTGACTATCTGCCCACAACTCATGGATCCGCTGTTTTTACTAGAGGTGAAACTCAATCCTTAACTACAGTTACCCTAGGAACATCAAGAGACGAAAATAAACTAGATACTGTAACCACAGAGGGAGCAGAGCGTTTTTACCTACATTATAACTTTCCACCATTTTCGACTGGTGAGGCTAGAATGAAATTTAGTGTAAGTAGAAGAGAAATTGGACACGGAAATTTAGCCCAACGCGCATTAAAATCTATGATATCTGAAGAAAATCCGTACACCGTAAGAGTGGTTTCAGAAATTTTAGAGTCTAACGGCTCTTCATCCATGGCAACAGTATGTGCTGGAACATTAGCTCTTATGGATGCTGGGGTTATGCTAGAAAGACCTGTTTCAGGAATTGCCATGGGTTTAATAACAAATCCTGAAAACAATAAATACGCAATACTATCTGACATATTAGGTGATGAAGATCATTTAGGTGATATGGATTTTAAAGTAACAGGAACAGAAAAAGGAATTACTGCATGTCAAATGGATATTAAAATAAAAGGACTTTCTTATGAGATTTTAGAAAAAGCACTAGAACAATCTAAAGAAGGGCGAATGCATATTCTAAATGAAATGCTAAAAACTCTTTCTGAAACAAGAAAAGAATTAAAAGCACATTCACCTAAAATTATAAAACTTAGAATTGCAAAAGATTTTATTGGGGCTGTAATTGGGCCTGGTGGTAAAGTTATCCAGAAAATGCAAGAAGAAACTGAAACAACAATTGTAATTAATGAGATAGAAGAAACGGGAGAAGGTGAAATTGAAATCCTAGGAACAAATCAAGAAGGTATCGATAAGGCGTTAGAAACTATCCATAGTATCTGTTTCGTCCCAAAAGTGGATGAGGTTTACAAAGGTGTCGTTAAATCTATAATGCCATATGGAGCATTTGTTGGTATTGGAAAAAATACAGACGGTCTTTTACATATATCAGAGATATGTTGGGAAAGACTAGAAAAAGTAGAATCTGTTTTAAAAGAAGGAGATGAAATTGAAGTAAAATTAATTGAAATAGATAAGAGAAGTGGAAAACTTAGATTATCTAGAAAAGTACTATTAGAAAAACCTGAAAAATAAATTACTAATATATGAGACAATTAAAAATCACCAAACAAGTAACCAACAGAGAAACAGCATCTCTAGACAAGTATTTACAAGAAATTGGAAAAGTAGAATTAATTACTGCAGAAGAAGAGGTTCAGTTAGCTAAAAAAATTAGAAATGGTGATGAAATTGCATTAGAAAGATTAACAAAAGCAAATTTACGTTTTGTAGTATCTGTAGCTAAACAATATCAAAACCAAGGATTATCACTACCAGATTTAATTAATGAAGGAAATCTAGGATTAATCAAAGCTGCTCAAAGATTTGATGAGACAAGAGGTTTTAAGTTTATATCTTATGCTGTTTGGTGGATACGTCAATCTATACTACAAGCTTTAGCTGAGCAATCTAGAATTGTTCGTCTTCCGTTAAATAAAATAGGATCTATAAATAAAATAAATAAAGCATACGCCAAACTAGAGCAAGAGAATGAAAGAGACCCTTCTGCAGATGAAATTGCAAGCGTTTTAGACATGTCATTAAATGACGTAAGAGAATCACAAAGAAATGCAGGAAGACACGTGTCTATGGACGCCCCATTATTAGAGGGCGAGGACAGTAATTTATATGATGTAATTATGAGTGGGGAAAGTCCTAGTCCTGAACAATCTCTTATGACTAGTTCTTTGAGAACCGAAATCGAAAGATCTTTAACAACATTAACAGATAGAGAGGCAGATGTGATAAAATTATATTTTGGATTAGACGGAACACATCCTATGACACTAGAAGAAATTGGTGAAAAATTTGACCTAACTAGAGAAAGAGTACGTCAAATAAAAGAAAAAGCTATAAGAAGGCTAAAACATACTTCTAGAAGTAAAATTCTAAAAACATATCTAGGATAAACTAATGAAACATTTAATTGCGCCATCCATACTTGCTGCTGACTTTGGGAAGTTAAAATCAGAAGTTAATATGGTCAATAATAGTGAAGCTGATTGGTTTCATTTAGATGTAATGGATGGTGTATTTGTACCTAATATATCTTTTGGAATTCCTGTTATAAAAAGCATCCAACAAGAAGCTACAAAAACTTTAGATGTACATTTGATGATTATAGACCCTGATAGATACATTAACATATTCCAAGAGGCTGGGGCTAATATTTTAACAGTACATTTTGAAGCATGTAATCATTTACATAGAACAATTCATGCTATAAAAAAAGAAGGCATGAAAGCAGGCGTGGCTTTAAATCCACATACACCTGTGAATCTTTTAAGTGACATACTAGAAGATTTAGATCTAGTATGTATTATGTCTGTGAATCCAGGTTTTGGAGGACAAAAATTTATTAAAAAAACATACCAGAAAATCAAAGAATTAAAAAAATTAAGAGAAGAGAGTAATAGTAAATTTTTAATTGAAATTGATGGCGGGGTAAATACTGAAAATGCTTCCAAACTAGTAAATGCTGGAGCAGATGTACTAGTTGCGGGAAATAGCGTTTTTAAATCTAACGATCCTACAGAAACAATAAAAAAATTAAAGAATATTTAAGAAATATAATCTTTAAGATATTCAAAGCCATCATTTAACTGACCATTTTTAGTAATTGTCGCACCATTAATCATATTAATTCTATCATTAATCAAATTAGGAAAAAAAGTAGCAATTAATTCATTCCCAAAAAACTTTGAAGCATCTCTTGGAAGTTCACAAGGTAAATTATCTACAGCCATTACTGCAATTACATTATCTTTCGTATAATCATCTTCCTTTTCTGTAATTGGATTGTAACCATATATTGGATCAGCAATTGTAGAAGGCTTAATAGTACAACCAATAGGACCATCAATATCACAACTAATATCTGCCACTACTTTTAACTTTGAATTATTATTCTTGAATTGATCTTTTTTTAATAAATATGGAGCATTACTATCATAAAAATGACCTGTTATTAAAATATCTGTATCATCTAAATAATCCGGCAAACAAGATTCAAATAAAGATGGATTTTTATACAAATCTGACCTAACAGCTTCCTTTGCATCTTTTCTTCTGTAATAATCTACAGCATTTAAAACAACACACACATTCTCATTAAAAGATGAATTTAAATAATCATTTTTAGATACATATTTAATATTTAATAAGTCTAATATTTCTTTAGCCCCTTGAGAAACTCGACCAGATCCTGTAAGAATAATTTTTAGATTATTAATATCCACTTTGTTTAATTCTGATTCCATTTCTTTTTGATCAAAACAAAGATGCGCAGGCTTTAGATTAAAAGAACCTGTTTTAAGACCATAGGTTAAAAAAGCATTATAACACCCTACAATTCCAGCATACCTTCCAAATCCTAATACCCTTTTCCCATCTTGAGCCTTTAAAACTTCGTAGTCTATTAGTTGAATATTTTTTTTAATAATTTGCTTTAATAAGTTTTGATTATAAGGTTGTTCTTTAATAGTATGAGAAAAAAAAACAAATTTTTTATCATCTATTAAATCTTTTATTGGCACCTCCTTTACCCCAAGAATGACATCACAATCCGACAAATCATCTTGCAATAAAATTCCTTCATCAATATATTCTTGATCATTAAAACAACGTATTGGGCTAGGCTGAACTACTATTTCAAAAGAAAATTTTTGCTTTAAAAAAGCACATTGTTTTGGAGTCAAAGGAACTCTTTTATCAGGGGGCACTTTACCTTCTTTTATAACACCTAATTTCATACTACATGAATAATGTTCAACATTTTATTTTAAAAAATATTAAATTAATTATATATCTTCGAAAATTGTAATTAAAACGTTCTTTTTTTTATGGGGATGAAAGGATTTGACAGCAAGGCAAGTATAACAATGAAGCATGTCGAGTTTTTGAACACTAACTCGTCAAAATAGTTTTCACTTTTTAAAAGGCGAAAATAATTACGCTTTAGCTGCTTAATCTAGGATTAAGTAGTTAATGTCTTTTTTTACGGTTTGCTTAAGCCTTAGAATAATAAGACATCGATAAATTAAGCTAGCTTTAGTAAGTCCTAATTACTAAAGTAAAATTTTTAGGATAAGGTTAATATTTGGGCGTGTTATTCCTGTATTAACACAAAAACTAAATAACACTAAGCATGTAGAAGCTTGTTAAGCTTCTTGTTTGGACCAGGGTTCGAATCCCTGCATCTCCACTGAAGAAAAAAAAGACCACCTAGCGGTGGTCTTTTTTATTTATTCTAACATATACTTTCTTTCTACACTACCATCATCATAAATATACAATAACAAAACATCTCTTTTTTCCTCTATCTCTCTGCCTAAAACATCAGTTATTTTTATTATTTTTTTAGACTGATTCATTGATTCATGTAAATCTATACAACCATCATAATTTTCACACCAACCATCTAATCCAAGCTCAGCAATGTTGTCACAATCAAATTCTATAAGTATTTCACACATCATATTATCATTAGGAAAAGGTCCAATTATATATGGAATTGGAGCATAAGAATAAGGACCGAAATTATAACCACTACCATAAACATAAAAAGATTCATCACAAATACATTGTGGTTCATCTGTGAAATAATCAAAAGAAAATTGAATGTAATTCATCGATCCCTCACAATATGTTTCAATCAATATATTTTCCATACAATTATTAATTTCACATGCATCTCCTGTATTATTGGAATTATAATCTTCTTGATTAGGATTAAAGTCATCAGGACAGTTATCTAACTCATCACATACTCCATCATCATCTAAATCATTTATACAATTACCCTCACAATCATAATACAATTCAGGGCCATCTCCATTACAAATATTACACTCATCATATTCACCAATACAATCATCTATCTCATCACATACATCATCTTCATCTAAATCATTAATACAATTACCCTCACAATCATAATACAATTCAGGGAACTCACAGGAATCGGTAGGAATAGTTGCTTCTGGATTATAATTACAAGCATTTATCTCCATACAACCAGAATATATACAAGAGCCATCATCAATAGTACAATTAGAATCATAATTAAATGCAGTAGGGTCTGTGCAACACACACAAGAATCATATTCACATGATGCAGGAATAGTGCAATCTGCACAATAATTACAAGCAAACTCAATCATACAACCCGACAAACAACCTTCTAAACTACAAGAACCATCATTCCAAGTTACCTCTGGATCATAATTACAATAATAAGGGTTGTCACAACCTAAAATATCATCTTCATCACATATACCATTGGGATACTGCGTGTCATTCCCTTGACACAAATCAACTTCATCACATATACCATCCTGATCTAAATCATTAATACAATTCCCATCACAATCATAGAATTCTGAAGCATACCAACATGTATTATCAAGAAGGTTAGCATTTATATTATAATTACAGGCTTCAAAATCTGTACAACCATTAACTATAATCGTGTCACAAGAACCATCATCTACGTTAGCATTTGGATTATATTCTAAATAATTAATATCTGTACAACCCTCTATAATTTCAACTTCAAAACAGGTTTGAACATTTAAGTTATAATTAGCTTCATAAATAGTTTGTTGAATTGTAAAAGGAATATTTAATAAACTACCATCAAAATAATAATCAAAGACAAAATTTAAAGGATAGGAACCTGTTTCCATAGGAGTATCAAAAATAGATATCCATCCATATTCATCAGGGTAAAAAATACAATCATCATTATTACAATCATAATTTATTCCGTCAGGAAGACCTTCAATATTTATTAAAACTATTGATTCCACTTGCAGATTTGTAAAAAAAGTTGTTGCCCCACCAATACTGATGACTAATGAAGTCTCGTTAGGAGCATACAATTGAAAATATGTATGATAATAATTATCTTCATATGCTGTAGGCATTAAATAAGTATCATCGATTAAGCTAGTTGATTCTGGATTATATAAAAATGATGTTATATCTTCATCTATAATAATATCAAATGGAGGAATGTCTGCACAAATAGTTATACAAGATTCATACTCACAACTTCCATCATTTTCTGTTACATCTTCATTATAATTACAAGCTTCTGGCTGTGAGCAACCAAAGATTTCTAATTCATCACAAACACCATCACTATCTGTATCATTTATACAATTACCTTCACAATCATAATAATCTTCAGCATAAATACATGAACCATCATCATCCGTTGCTAAGTCATCAAAATTACATGCAAACTCGTCAGTGCAACCTAATATCTGATTTTCATTACAATCACAATTTTCTGTAAATAATACACAAGAATCTAAGTATTCTATATCACCTGTTAGATAATTGAGTACTGGGTATCCATCAAACGAGTCTCCAGGATATGCACATGATCCATCATCTATATCTGCCCAAGAATTATAATTGCAAGCAGAAGGGTCAGTGCATCCAGGTTCAATACATTCACAATTATCATTCATAGTACCTATAGGTTGGATCTCTAAATCACCAAATTCATTCCATCCCCACATTTCCATACCACATGAATTACCAGGATATAAACATGCATCACTAAAATAAGGCCCACCAAGAGCTGACCAAACCCAATATCCACTTTGTGTAGCTTCTGGATTATAAGTACATGAATTTTCATCCATGCAACCTTCTAATTCATCGCAGGAGGGGTTAATACTGTTATATATAAAGGGAAGACTTCCTAGTCCTGTATCAGAGTCATTGAACTGCGGGTTGCAAAATTGACAATCTGATGGAATAAGACAAGAACCATCATCATCCGTTGCCAAGTCAAAAAAATTACATGCTAATTCATCTGTACAGCCCTCTACTTCATCTGCATCACAAACTCCATCATCATCTGAATCATTATCTACTACTAAACCTGTTCCATCTATCTCCCCTGAACATGTCTCACATACTCCATCTAATAATACACAAGATCCATTATCATCTGTAGCACTAATATCATAGTTACAAGCATTTGAATCTGTACAACCCATATATGAACAATCAACATCTTCACTTACTGTAATATAATACCCCAAATCCTCATATGAGTACCCAGAAAAATCGGTTGTAGGACACACATATTCATCAGGTGCGCTTTGATCCCAATCACCTACACATGGATTTCCACCAGGGTTTCCTTCATAATTTTCACCCCAATATATAGGATCGTTGGTTAAGATGGTTGAGCCTCCATATTCTATAGCATATTCCCATCCCTGCCATCCAGTCTCATAATCTGTGCCATTATATAGTTGTGCAATAAAGTAAGTAA
>Ga0115011_10001055_pt1 | contig 20264 bp, 21 predicted proteins | sample TroAtlMetagenome_2_FD_88705 | JGI IMG/M metagenome (GOLD analysis project Ga0115011, IMG submission 88705) | Marine eukaryotic phytoplankton communities from Atlantic Ocean - Tropical Atlantic ANT8 Metagenome | ecosystem: Environmental > Aquatic > Marine > Oceanic | place: Tropical Atlantic...
AATTCAACCTCTTCCTCAAAAGAAGATTCAATAGAAGACTCTTCTACATTCAATAATTCAACTTCTTCCTCAACAGAAGACTCAATAGAAGACTCTTCCATATTCAAGGATTCAACTTCTTCTTCAACAGAAGACTCAATAGAAGGCTCTTCCATATTCAAGGATTCAACTTCTTCCTCAACAGAAGACTCAATAGAAGGCTCTTCCATATTCAAGGATTCAACTTCTTCCTCAACAGAAGATTCAATAGAAGACTCTTCTACATTCAAGGATTCAATTAAATCTTGTTTAGATTTATCTTCATCTGATTTAAGAGAATCTATATTGTTCACATTCTCTTTTTTATTAAATTTTTCTTGATCATTTGAGTCATTAGAGAACTCGATATCATCAGACAAAAAACCAAAATCAGAATCTAGATTATTTTCATTATTAAATTTCATAAACTATTAATTTTCATTATTTTTTTTTTCATTAGCTAACCAACCAAGTAAGTCTACTGTCCATTTGTCAAAAATAGATTTACTTGTTTTTTGAGTCACTTCATCACTATGGAAAAAGTTTGAATCCATTTCATTTATATTTCTTAAAACAAGCCCTACTGCAGTGGCATATATTGGACTGGAAAGTTCTTCAGGAGATCCTGAAGACAAGTGCTCGTTTGAAAATCCAATCCGTGCTGACATCCCTGTCACAAACTCAGTTAATTGTTTAATATGTTTTAGTTTAGCTCCCCCTCCTGTTAAAACAATCCCTCCAATTAATTTATTTTTTTCACTCTGATCACTGTAAATTCTAATTTCTCTATTAATATCCTTCAAAATTTCTTCTAAACGCGCCTTAATAATTTTAGATAAATTTTTAACAGAAATCTCTTTTGGCTCCCTCCCTCTCAATCCAGGAATAGATACAATTTCATTGTCACTACTTTCAGTAGGTAAAGCTGATCCAAATTTTACTTTCAATTGCTCTGCTTGTTTTTCTATAATAGAGCATCCCTCCTTAATATCTGAAGTTATAATGTTGCCGCCAAAAGGTATAACAGCAGTATGCCTAATTCTACCATCTTTAAATATAGCGATATCCGTAGTCCCTCCTCCAATATCTACTAATACAACACCAGCATCTTTTTCTTCTTGACTTAGCACTGCACTTGAAGAAGCTAATGGTTCTAAGTTAATAGAAGAAATCTTAAGTCCAGAATCAACAACACATCTTTGTATGTTTCTTATTGCGCCAGTTTGACCTGCAACTACATGAAAATTAGCTTCTAATTTACTTCCACACATACCAATTGGCTCTAAAATATTAGATTCTTGATCTATTTTATATTCCTGTGGTATTATATGTAAAATGTCCTCTCCTGGCTCAAGTCGCAGTCTAGAGACATTCTGTTGTAATTTTTTTAAATCACTTTCATCAATATATTTATCTTCATCTTCTCTATTAATATAATCAATATGTTGAAGGCTTCTTATATGCTTACCAGCTATCCCTACCGAAACATTTTTCACTTCTATGTTTGCGTCTTCTTGTGCTAATTTAACAGCATGCTGAATAGAGTCAATAGTTTGCACTATATTAACCACAACACCTCTTTTTACCCCTAAAGATTGAGACTTTCCGTAACCCAATATTTTTAATTTACCATGTTCATTTTTAGTCCCAACTAGACAAACAATCTTTGTCGTCCCAATATCTAATCCAACAAAAAAATCCTGTTTTACTAATTGTGTTTTTTCTTTTTTTTCTCCTAACATTTACTAATTATACTTTAATTATTTTTCTGAACATATAATTTGATTTTCATATGCAACATTAACTGTTTTTATTTGCAAATTACCAGTATCATCTATTACCCTGCTATTTTTGGAAATCTTTTTATAAAAAGATTTTATCTTTTTAAATTTTATTTTTGAACCTACAGTGTCGCCAAATATTATCTGAATGTCAAATAGCCTAGGATGAAAAATATATCCTAAGTTATTATCATAATGGACTCCTTTAATTAAACTATTCATAAAAAAATCTTCATATATAATATTAGCTAACTCACATATTTCATTTTTATCAATAGTATCTCCACTAAAAAATAAAACATCTTTCAAATTCATACTAGTAGCCAACATCTGCCCCCCTTCTCGATTTAAATAATAAGATTTTTCAAACTCTTCAAATCTTAAAAAAGGAATATTTTGCTCAATTAAAATATGCAAACTACTATCCTTTAAATATACTTCAGCATTATATACATAATCTATATCATTAATAGAATCTTCTAACAATTTTGTGTTTATATCGACTGTATCTCTAGACTGACAGTAGTCTAATAATAAAGAACAGTCCTTTAAAATGTCCAAAGAATCAATATATTGCGGATGTCCATTTTCGATAAATTGTATTTTTAAATCTGTAAAATTATTATTCTTTTTGAAAACAAATCCCAAACAAAACACACTACTTATAAGTATAATTTTAAATAATATTTTTTTTTCTTTCATAACAACTGACTCTTTAAGTCTGGAACTAAATTAGATATATCGCCTGCTCCTGCTATAATAATTAATTCACAATCAGATTGTATTAAGTATTTACATACATCTTTTTTTTCTAAAAGTATTTTATTATTTAATGTGACACGAGATAATAAATCTTGTATGCCAAAATTTGTTATTGGAGACTCCCTTGCTGCATAAATATCTAATAAAATTAATCTATCTACTTTAGACAATACCATGGCAAATTCATCTAAAAAATCTTTAGTTCTAGAAAATAAATGTGGCTGAAAAACTAATGTTATTTCTTTTTTAGGATATAAAAATATAGTATCATCTATAAGAGACTTTAATTCAATAGGATGGTGAGCATAATCTTCTATTAATATTAAATTATTAGTTTTTATATGATACTCAAATCTTCTAAAAACACCTTTAAATGATTTAATTGCATCTATTATATTCTCATAATTAATATTTAATTCTATGGCTATAGAAATTGCGGCTAATAAGTTCTCTATATTATATTTTGGAATTAAATCAATATCTAAATCAAATAAAAATTGATTATCCTTCTTGATTTGTAAATTAATTAAAGAATTATCAAAATTATAATGTGCTAAAAGAGTATAACCTTCTATTTTACCCCCCAAATAAGAATAAGAAATTGTATTATTAATTTTATTTTTTCGGAAAGTTTTTTTAAGATTATTATGAATAATAATATTTTTACATTTTTTTGCAAATGTTGTATATGCAAATACCATATCATCATATGTTTGATATGTGTCTCCATGATCCTTATCTATAGATGATATTAATCCAATAAAGGGACTCAAAGACAAAAAAGACCTATCATACTCATCTGCCTCAACAACCATTAATTTACTGCTTCCAATTAAAATATTAGTATTATAATTCTTTGAAACTCCCCCTATAAAGGCATTGCAGTCAAAACCTGAATTTTTTAAAATGTGTGACAACATACAACTAATAGTAGTTTTCCCATGGGTCCCCGCAATTGCAATCACCTTATATGAAGAAGTTATTTCAGATAAAAAGAAGGATCGTTTTAAGATTTTGAAATTATTTATTTTGAAGAAGTTTAAAATAGGATGATTGTCTTTAAATGCGGAAGAATACACAATAAAATCTGAAAAATCTTTTAAAGTAATATTATAAATATAATTTCTATTAAAAAAAATATTAACCCCTTCACCTTCCAATTGGTCTGTTATGCTACTTCTTTCTCTATCATACCCTGAAACCATATAATCATTAAAAATAGCCCATCTAGCTAAAGCGCTCATACCTATTCCACCAATTCCTAAAAAATGAATTTTTTTCATACTACTTAAACATATTATTAAATACTAATTTGTCAATCTCTTTAACAATAACTTCTTCAGCATTATTAGAGCTAAATCGGTATGCATTTTGTGCAATTTTTATCCTATACTCCTCATTTTCAACTAAATACTTCAATTTATTCCAAAACACAGTATCCAAAGATTTTTCATTGATTAAACATGTTGCTTCTTGATCGTCTAAGTTTTTAGCATTTTTATATTGATGATTATCTGAAACATATGGACTGGGAATTAAAATGGAAGATTTTTTTAAAATACATATCTCTGAAATTGCTATTGCACCAGCCCTAGAAACTACAATATCTGAAACGTTGTAAGCAAAATTCATATTGTCAATAAAATTAAATACCCTCACATTAGGTAACTTGATATTTTTATATTTTTGATAATGTATATTTCCAGTTTGCCAAATTATTTGAAAACCCTCCTTTTCTATCAATTTTAAATTTTTGAAAATTATTTTATTAATTGGCTCCGCCCCCAAGCTTCCTCCTATAATTAGGATAATAGTATGATTGGGATTGAGATTAAAATATTCTGCTGACTTTTTTTTAGAGACCTTCTCTTTTAATTCTTTGCGCACAGGGTTGCCTGATAAAACAACTTTTTTATTTTTAAAAAAGCGAGTCATGTTTGGATAGGAAACACAAATCTTATTAACAAATTTTCCAAGAATTTTATTTGTAATTCCCGGAAAAGAATTTTGTTCATGTATTAAAGTTGGAATGCCTAAAAAAGAAGCAACAAATAATACTGGACCACTAACAAATCCACCTGTGCCTACAACAATATGAGGCCTGTATGAAATTAAAAAATAAAAAGATTGAAAAAAGCTAATTATTAATTTTATTGGAAGTAAAAAGTTCCTAATAGAAACTTTTCTTTGTAGTCCATCAATCCATATTTCAGATATTTTATAACCAGCTTTTTTTACCTTTTCTATTTCCATTCTATTCCTTGCTCCAATAAATAAAAAATCTGAATCATATTCTTTTTTTATATAATCAGCTATAGCAAGTGCAGGAAAAATGTGGCCTGCTGTTCCGCCTCCACTAATCATTACTCTCATTTTATTTTTATATTTATTTTTCATAAACTACAGAACTAATATTTAATATAATTCCAATTGATAATGACATTACCCATATAGAACTCCCTCCTCTACTTAATAATGGAAGAGTTTGACCTGTGGTTGGCAAAAGACCTAAGTTTACACCCATATTAATTAAAGCCTGAGCAACAAATAAAGTGCCTAAGCCTAAAACTACTAAATATGGAAACTGAAATTTAATTCTTCTCGAAATAGAAATAATTCTCTGGAAAAAAAATAAATACAAAAATAAAATAAACAAACCCATTATTAATCCATATTCTAATATTGAAAATGTATATATAAAATCTGAATCAGCCGCAGGCAGTAAATCACTTCCTTTTCCAGCACCAACCCCAAACCATCCGGCAGAAGAAATAAATTTTTGAGCTATCTCAAATTGATAATTTTTAGAATTTTCAGGATTAACAAAACTTACTATTCTGTTTTTCCAAGTTTGAATTCTGTTTTGCTTAGAAAATGTCAATATGATTAAAAATGAAAACACGAAAAATATAAAACTAAATCCCCAGAATTTTAACAACTGTTTAAATGGAAAATGAGAAATAAATAATACAATTGAAGACACAAAAAATATAATTAAAGCTGTAGAAGCATTTGATTTTATAGTTAGTAAAAAAACTAATAGTATGGGGAGAAATATTGGAACTATAGAATTTGTGAATGTAAAGTCTTCTTTTTTATTTAACGAAAGATTTCGGGCTAATAATAATATCAAACTAAATTTAGCTAGTTCAGAAGGCTGAAATGTGAATCCAAAAATATTAATCCACCGACTAGCATCAATTTGATTATTATAGTCATCAAAAACATATGATGGAGTTAAAATTGCCCAAACTAATAATAGCACAGAGGTTATAAATAAAATAAATGAAAAGTTTGTAAAGTATTTATATGGTATTTTGGATGCTATTTTAATTAGCAAAAATCCAAAGAATAAATGGATAGTATGCATAATTAAAATCTTTATTGATAGCGCACAACTAAAAACAAGCAAAAAAGATATTGCAAATAATATAAATACTATAATCCAAATAATTTTATCACCCTTTAACTTTCCAAATAAATCCATCAATTATAAATTAAATACACATTCTTTAAATATTCTTCCCCTTTCTTGATAATCTTGGAACATATCAAAACTAGAACATGCTGGAGAAAGTAAAATAGTATGACCTGGGCTTGATAGTTGGTTAGCTTGAAAAACTGCATCTTGCATTGATTTAGCTGGCGCTATATATGGGGCAATTTTTTTAAAATGATTTTCTATTTTTTTTGATGCTTCACCTATAACTACAATTGCATCCACTTTCTGCTTTACTAAATCATTCAATATAGAGTAATTATTACCTTTATCTATTCCGCCACATATCCAAATAGCAGGAGATTTGACAGTCTCTAAGGCAAAAAAAACAGAGTTACAATTAGTTGCTTTAGAGTCATTAATAAATAATTTTTTATCTAGTTTAAGCACAGGTTCCAGTCTATGCTCTACTCCTTTAAAGTCTGACAAACATTGTCTTAAAATATCATTATTAACTCCCAATATTTTTGCAGCAATACCTGCCGCCATAGAATTATAAACATTATGCCTGCCTTGCAGGGCCATTTCATGTAATACCATAGTAAAGATTTTTTTATGATTAATTATTAATTTTTTATTATCTAGCCATGCAACATTTTTTGCATGTTTTGAATTCCCAAAAGGCATGAGCGTAGCTTCAGTGCACTTATGTAGTCTTTTATTTATATTGCCATCATCTGAAAAATAAATGCACACATCATCTTTTTTTTGATTAGATTTTATAAGCGTCTTGGCATCATAGTATTTTTCTATATCAAAATCATATCGATCTAAATGATCAGGGGAAAGGTTAAGAATTATAGAAATATCTGGTTGAAATTCTATAATGTTTTCTAATTGAAAACTGCTTAATTCTAATACATAATATTGACTATTATTCTGTATTATTTTTTCAGAAAAAGAAGTTGAAAAAGAATTGCCACAAACCCCCACTGTAAATCCAGATTTTTTTAATATATAATAAATTAATTTTGATGTTGTAGTCTTTCCATTACTACCTGTTACAGCAATAATTTTACTGTCATTTTTTATAAAACGAAAAGCAAATTCAATTTCTGAAATAATAGATATATTTCTTCTTCTAGCTTCCTTAATAAAATCAATCTTATTTGAAATGCCTGGACTTTTTACGATATAATTTGCCCAATCTAAATGTGATAAAGAATGTTTGCCCTCCTCCCAATAAATATCATATTTGTTAAATAAATTTTTATTGTTTTGAGCTATCTTATTGGCATCTGATATTCTAATATTTATATTTTGATTTATAGCTAACTTACAAGCTCCCACTCCACTTAAACCTGACCCTAATATTAAAATATTATCCATTTAATTATCTTATTTTTAGAGTAACAAAAGCTATAATTATCAGAAAAACACAAACAATCCAAAAACGTGTAGTTATTTTACTTTCATGAATACCTTTTTTTTGAAAATGATGATGTATGGGGCTCATTAAAAATATTCTTTTCCCTATACCATATCTTTTTTTAGTGTATTTATAATATGAAACCTGCAAAACAACAGACAATGTTTCTAAAAAGAAAACTCCACAAAAAATAGGAATCATTAATTCTTTTCTGATTGCAATAGCGCAAACTGCAATAATTGCCCCTAACGACAAACTGCCTGTGTCTCCCATAAATATTTGAGCAGGAAAAGAATTATACCACAAAAATCCAACACAAGAGCCAACAAAAGCAGACATAAAAACTACTAGCTCTTCACTATTTGGGATAAACATAATATTTAAGTATCCCGCCGTTTCTACATTACTAGACACATATGCAAATAACGCTAAGCCACTGCCAATAATAGCACAAGTTCCTGCAGCCAAACCATCTATGCCATCAGTTAAATTAGACCCATTTGATACAGCTGTAATGACAAAGACAATAATTAATAAATAAACAATAAATGACCCAACATTATTTAAACCAAAAAATCTTGCTATATCATTATATGTGAACTCATTATTTTTATTAAATGGAATGGTCGTTTTTTGAGATTCATGCAGTGCTCCTGTTTCCCATTTTATTAAATTATTTGAATCAACTATACCTTCTTCTTCATTATATTCAACATATACTTTCTGATTTAACTCATGGGTGACTACATCTGAATTAAAATAGAGTATTCCCGCAACTAAACATCCTAAAAAAAATTGGCCAAAAATTTTAAATCTACCTGCTAAACCCTTCTTATTATTTCGAAATACTTTAATATAATCATCAATAAATCCAATAAAACCCATCCAAACACTTGTAATAATCATAAGTTGAACATATACGTTTCGTAAATCACATAATAAAAAAGTAGGAATAAGTATCCCTAATAAAATGATTAATCCCCCCATAGTTGGTGTGCCTTTTTTTTGCAACTGATTATTTAGCCCTAATTCTCTGATATTTTCACCAACCGATTTCTGTCTCAATAATTTTATTATATACTTTCCAAAATAATTTGTTACTAATAATGAAATGATAATTGCTAATGCAGATTTAAATGAAATGAAACTAAATAATCTATATATCGTATCTGTATTATTATTATTAATTAAAAGCTGAATAATGTTTTCTAACATATTATTGTAAAATTTTAGTTAATATTTTATGATCATCAAATGGATATTTTTCGCCTGCTATCTCTTGATAGTCCTCGTGGCCTTTTCCAAGAATTAATATAACATCACCCTTTTGAGCTAAAACGGTAGCCTTTAGAATAGCCTCTGCTCTATCCTTAATGCAAAATAATTTTCTATTATTTTCTATAACAATCTGTGATTTCATGTCTGAAATAATGCGATCTGGACTTTCATAACGAGGGTTATCAGAAGTAAATATTGAAACATTACTATTTAAATAAGCTATTTTACCCATAATTGGCCTTTTTCCCACATCTCTATTTCCTCCACAACCAAGAATAGAAATAACTTGTTGATCATCGTTTCTTAAATCATTCACCGTTGAAAAAACTTTTTCTAATGCATCTGGAGAATGCGCATAGTCAACAATGCCTATTATTCCTTTTTTGCTTTTTATAATATTAAATCTTCCGGGAACAGCTTGAAGGCTATTAAAAACAGAATGCAAAGCAATTTTATTAACACCTAATTCAGTGGCTACTGCATAAATTGCTAATAAATTATATGCATTAAAAAGTCCTGTAATTTGACTCCTAAATTCACAATTATTTATCATCAAATGTAAACCGTCTAATGTATTATGAATAACCTTGCCATAATAATCATATGATGGATGTAGCCCATAAAACTTCTTTTTTGAAATATTATCAGCCAACATAGTTTCAGAATATCTATCATCATGATTAACTATGGCAATAGATTCCTTATTTAGAAGGTCAAAAAACTTCTTTTTTGTTAAAACATATTCATCGAAATCTTTATGGTAATCCAAATGATCTCTACTAATATTAGAGAAGACGCCACAAATAAAATTTAATCCTTCTATACGGTGTTGAGATATTCCATGAGAACTAACCTCCATAAAACACACTTCACATTGGTTCGCCACCATTTTGCTCAATAAAAAATTAATTTCGTACGGATCAGGTGTGGTTAATTTAGATGGAAAAATATCTTTATTAACTCTATTTTCAATAGTGGAAATGAGGCCCGTTTTAATGTTTAATGACTCAAATAAATGAAATAATAATGTAGCTATACTTGTTTTGCCATTGGTTCCTGTTATCCCTACAAGCTTAATTTTTTTTGATGGATTATTAAAAAAGTTAGCACAACAAATAGCTAAGGCTAAACGAGTATTTTCAACTTTTATATAAACAATTTCTGAATTTATATTTTTTGGAATAGACTGACATAAAATAGCAGAAGCTCCTAAAGAAATAGCTTTGTCTATATAGTTATGTGAATCAAAGGAGCTGCCTTTAATAGCTATAAATAAGCTATCACTAGATAATTTATGAGTATCAAAAATGACATCTCCTATCAAAATATTAATATCGCCAATAATTTTTTTAATAGATACGTTATGTAAAATTTCTTTTAAAACTTTCATTTATTCAATTGATAGTAAAACTGTATTTAAATTATCTTTTTGATCAAAAGATTGACTTATAACTTTTCCATTATTACCTGATAATAGTTTAGCATTATAACCCCTTGATTCTAAAAAGTATAATGCATCTCCTACTAACATACCCTCTACATTTGGAACATCTTGATTTTGAATTGAATCAAAAACTAAAAAATTATCAGAATCACATGTTATTTTCATATAATCATTTATACTAGAAGATGATTGGAATTCATTATCTAACATATTTTCTATCGCAGTTAATTGATCAGGTTTTGCAAAAAAATTTATTTTGGATAAATCAGTATATGCATTAGAGTTTTCTAATAATTGTAACGGATAATAATATTGCTCCAATAAATCTTTAATTACTGGGACAGCAACTTTAGAGGCGTAATACTCATCTTTAGGTTCATCTATTAATACAAAAAAACTATATTCGGGTTCTTCTGATGGAAAAAATCCCGCAAAAGAAGACTGATACCACATTAACGAATCAATAGGTTGTGAATAATTAACTTTAGTGGTACCTGTTTTTCCAGAAATAGATATAGGAAAATCTGATAAAACATCTGCAGTCCCATCTTTAACTACAGATCTTAAAAGGTCTTTTGCTTGATTTATAGTTTTTGGAGAGCAAATAGGATCTAATGAATGGATATTTTTATTTAAAAGTATCTTTTTATTATTTTCTATATAATGTGTCACTAAAGTGGGGGGGACTCGAATACCATCATTGGCTATAGAATTATAAAAAGTTAAAATTTGAATAGGAGCAAAGCCCATTTCGTATCCATAAGCTAAAGAAACTAAACTTCCTGGCTCTAAATTAGAGGCATTTTTATATAATGTTGGAGAAGGCTCTCCAAATAAATCAATATTAGTTCTATCTCCCAATTTTAATTGATGTAAACCATCTAAAAACTTTTGCGGATTAGAGTTATAATTTTCATATATTAATTTGCAAATAGCAATGTTAGATGACTCCGCAAACGCTGTTTTTAAATCAATAACACCTAATTTTTTAGAATCTATTACTGGTTTTTTAACCCCTGGGAATTTATATGTTCCTTGCTCTGCATTAATTGTATCTTTTTGATTTCCTCCATGCTCAAAATAAACCATAAAGGATGCTAACTTAAATGTTGATCCTGGCTCAATTTTCACAGATGGCCTATCTGAAAAAGCCTTAGGGCCTCTAACTGCATAATTAAAATTTTCTACATAATTTTGATTTTTATTTTTTTCAAGATTAACAATACATTTGATATGCCCCGTTTTAACTTCCATAATAATCAGCACGCCATATCTAGCGTCATTATTATTAAGGTGATTTTGTAAAATATCATGTGCTGTTCCTTGTAATTCTAAATCAATAGTCGTGATAATATCTTTACCGGGAACAGGCCTTACAGAGCTTCTACTATATAAATTTTTATCAATATTACCTTGTAATTTTTTAGTTAGTTGAAACCCTTCCTTACCCCTTAATAAATAATCATAATACTTTTCTAGACCATATTTTGGCTCAGGCCTTTCTCCAAATCCAAAATAAATATTATTATCAGTTAATGTTGGATATAAAGCGCCTAAAACTACACTGGCTAAATCCCCATTTAATAATACTCTTTTAGATCTTGTGGGCTCCTCTATATACCCTCCTGGTATTTTTCCATCTTCAAAAAATGGAAAATCTTGAATCAATTGAAGCGCTGAGAATGAAATATTTTTTAATACAGGCACATATTTATTAGTATCACTTTTTGCTTTTTTAATTTTCATGCAGAAAGAAGCAGTGTCTTTTACCTGATTAGGGAAAAAAGAGTGTAATTGATTAGCTAAAAATGACAGTTTTTTATTAAAGTCATTATCGGCTGGAACAGTTGGGTCAAAAGAAATATTATAATTTATAGGGCTACTAGCAAGTAATTGCATATTTGCGCTATAAATATCCCCTCTATTTTGAGAATAAATTATTTTAGGAACAATTAAACTATCACTTTGTATAGATTTTATATAAATCAATTTATATATAATCAATAAGCTAAATATGAAAATACCTACTATTAATATGACTAATTTAATTTGCCTAAATTGATTCATTTAATAAATAATTATAACATCTTCTTTTTTAGGATTTATAAATCCAAAAGAATTTTCTTTTACTTGAACTAGTATCTGGCTTCTTAAATCATTAACCATTTTTTTATTTGACACAAAACTTGATTTTAATTGTTCTAAATACTTTTCATTTTTATGTTTTTGTATGATTTTCCTATCCATAGAAAATGAAGAGAAAACACTAATAAGCGCCATAAAGAATAATAAGACACAAAACTTCCATACATTAATTTTTATATTACTTTTTCGACTACTAATATTAATTTGTATTATATTTTTTATTCTTTTTCTCACCTCTTAAGTTCAGCTATTCTTAGTTTAGCGCTTCTAGCCCTATTATTTTTGCTTATTTCTTTTTCAGTTGCCTTAATAGGCTTCTTAGTAATTATTAAAAATGGAGATGGTTCATTTTGATAAATTCCAACTTTTGGAAAAGAATTAAAGGTTCCAAATTTGAAAAAGTTCTTTACAATTCTATCCTCTATAGAATGATATGATATAATCACTAATCTACCCTTCGGCTTAATTAACTTTAAAGAGTTAGTTAATAACTCTTTCAAACAATTTATCTCACTATTAACTTCTATTCTAATCGCTTGGAAGACTCGAGCCAAAAATTTATTTTGCTTAGGGCCCTTAAAAACGGTACTTAACAACTTTTTAAAATCTGATATATTTTCAAATTGTTGTGTTTTTCTGAAATTAATTATAGCCGATGAAATCTTAGATGGGTTTTTAAAATCTGCATAAAGCCTAAACAAATCGCTCAATTGTTCTTCTTTATAATTATTTAAAATATCTTTTGCGGTTAAAGATGATTCTTGATTCATTCTCATATCTAAATTTGAAGAAGAGTTAAATGAAAATCCTCTAGCATCCGTATCTAATTGATAAGAAGACAATCCTAAATCCGCTATTAAACCGTCAATTTGTTGAATACCTAAGCTGGCAAGTCCATTTTTTAAGTACTTAAAGTTTTGATTCAAAATCATTAAATTTTTATCTAATATTCTATTATTTAATATTGCGTCCTTATCTCTATCAAAAGCAATAACCTTTCCTGATGTTATTTTTTGCAAAATAGCTGATGTGTGCCCTCCTCCGCCAAATGTTGCATCAACATATATTCCATTTTTATTTACATTTAAACCATCAATACATTCTTGTAATAAAACTGGATTATGAAAATCATTCATCATTCTGTATTGTTAATATTACCCATAACATCTTCGGCCATACTAGAAAAGTCTAATTCAGAATTATTTACTGTAGATTCATAATCATTAGTGTTCCATAATTCAATCATATTTCCTGAACTAGATAATACTACTTCATTTTTAATATTTGCATATTGCTTTAATTCCTTAGGAATCAATAGCCTTCCATTAGAATCTAGATCTATCATTTTAACTCCAGCTGTAAACATTCTAATAAAGTCATTGTTTTTTTTAACAAATCGATTTAATTTATTTATGTCTGCCACTACATTATTCCATGAGTTCATCGCAAACAGCTCTAAACATCTATGAAACACACTTCTTTTTAATATAAAGGAAGCTCCCAATGAAGATGATAATTGTTTTTTTAGTTGTATTGGAATCATTAATCTTCCTTTAGAATCAACTTTACAGTTATAAACACCTATTAAATAATTTTCCACTTTTAATGTTTTTTTATAAAAAAATCTAATAAAAATAACCATTAATTACCACTTTTTACCACTTTTTACCACCATTTATTTGCCAACAATTAATTAACATTTGATTAACAATTTTTTAAAAACTTGTTAATAACTACCTGGTTGATAGGTAAAAAATGAAATTGTTAGCATTAACTTAGATTAAAAAATATTGTAAAAAATGATTAAATATGAGCTCTAATATTATATCAGAAAAACAATTTAACTATATAGACACAGGAAAAGGGAGGCCACTAATTTTATTACATGGATTAATGGGGAGTTTAAGTAATTTTAAAAACTGCATCAACACCCTGCCCAAAAAAGGGTTTCGTGTAATTATGCCCATTTTACCTATTTATGAACTTCCGCTATTAAAAACAAATGCAAAGCAATTAAGTCTTTTTTTAGAAAAGTTTATTAAACACCTGAAACTAGAAAATTTCTTTTTGTTAGGCAACTCACTAGGGGGGCATGTAGGGTTAATTTATTCCAAAACATTTCCTAACAAAATAGCCGGATTAATATTAACAGGCAGCTCAGGATTATATGAAAATGCGTTAGGAGGAAGCTTTCCTAAAAGAGGCGATTATGAGTTTATCAAAAAAAAGACAGCTGAAGTCTTTTTTGACCCAAAACATGCAACAAAAGAATTAGTAGATGAGGTTTTTGAAACAATAAATAATAAATCAAAATTAATTAAAATTTTAGCCATGGCTAAATCTGCAATACGGCATAATATGAAAAAAGACTTAGAGAAAATAACTGTGCCAACATGCTTAATATGGGGAGAAAATGACCAAATAACCCCACCAAATGTTGCAGAAGAATTTAACAGACTACTTCCTAATTCCACATTATTTTGGATTAAAAAATGTGGACACGCCCCAATGATGGAGCAATCAAAAGAGTTTAATGACATCTTTTTTAATTGGGCAAAGAAAATAAAAATATGAAAATTTCATCCGCTAAATTTATAAGTAGCAGCACATCTTTTGACCAATGCCCTAATCAAAAAAATATACTAGAATATGCATTTATAGGCAGATCTAATGTGGGAAAGTCTTCATTAATTAATTTTTTAACAAATAGCAAAATTGCAAAAATATCGTCAACACCAGGAAAAACACAATTAATTAACCATTTTTTAATTAATAACAAGTGGTATTTAGTCGATCTACCAGGATATGGTTACGCAAAAACATCAAAAAAAAATAAACTAGAATTCAACACCTTTACAAAAAAATATTTACTCAATAGAAAAAACCTAATGTGCGTTTTTTTACTAATAGATATTCGTTTAAGCCCACAAAAAATTGACATCTCATTTACTGAGTGGTTAGGAGAAAATGAAATCCCATTTATAAGAATATTTTCAAAATGTGATAAAATAACTAAAGAAGCAATGGATAAGACTATTATTCAACATGAAAAAATGCTAATGGAGAAATGGGAACAAATACCAGAATATATTATTTCTTCATCAAAAAAGAAAATAGGAAAAACAATAATCTTGGAAAAAATACAACAAATGAACGCGCTCCTAAAATAATAATCACTTCTTAAGAACATCAGAGATCTTTCCAAACTTTTTTATAAATCTTTCCATTTCTATAACTAATTTCTCCTCACCTGTTGATTTCTTAATCAATTCATTCATTTTTAATAAGGTTTGAAAAATAAAAAATTTCATTTCCTGAACAGTCATATCCTTGGTCCACATATCAATCGAAAGAGTTTCATTTCTTTCTCCATCCCACATAGAAAGCATCATAGCTTTTGCATTATTATAATCTTCCCCATAATCACTAGCAAACCATGCTATATTTTCAGATATATTATTTTCATTTAATCCTATTTCAATATTTATTTTAGCTTTTTTTAAGTCTTTGTTCATAACAATATAAATTTAAGGCTGATAGTTAGAATGGTTTAATATTTTCTGAAAATCAGATTCAAGTAAAATTTCCTGTAAAGACACATCATTGTTTATGAAATAGGAATCTAAAATTCTAAAACCTAACCATGTGCCAAGTCTAGTAGGGCAATTTAAATTTGGCCCTGGGATAATATATAAATCCTTAAGCTCTCTGTCAGAAGAATATATTAACTGATCTGTTAGTAAAATTTCTTTCCAAAAAAGAGCTTCATTCTCATAAGCAAAGTCCATTTCTTCTAAAGTAAATCCAAAAACTCTATAATCAGCAGCATCTGGCAACATATATTTAGCAAAAAAATAAGGCTTTGCCGTGCTTATCATAGAGGCCAATAATGTTTCATTTAATTCTTTTTCCCACTCATCTTTATCTAGTTTTTGAATGTGAAAATAACCTAGTTGATGAAATATCATAGGTGTTATATAAACAGAATCATATCGATTCCGTACATAATCTGGGATTGACTGATAAAAAGAATGTTGTTCGCCTAAAAACCAATTTAAACCTAACGATACCCAATATGTATTATCCTCATTATTTATACTATAGTCCACCGGAAAAAATGGTGGAGAAAAATCTGGATTAGCCACTTGAGTTATATAGTCATCTAAATAAACAATAATATTAGGATCTGGAAAACGTTCTTCTAGAAACTCTTCTTTATACCTACAAAAACCTTCATTAATCTCTTCTAGATACGGAAGTCTAGTATTAAAAATATTATATGTAGAGTCTGATATAATTTGAAAATTCTGATCTTTCATTAAATCTTTGTAATCTTCTTCTGAAAATGAAAAAACAGGATCCATGTCAATTTTAATTTTTTGAATTAATGAGTCTAAATTTTGATTAGAACCTGGTCTAAAAACTTTTAAATCCCATCTAAAAACGCCCAATTCAGTGTCACAATCATGACCTAAATCACTGCCTGGATAGAAAAAAAATAAAAACCCAGCTAAAAAAATAGATAGAGAAAAAACTATTATTAAGAAATATTTAATTTTATTTTTCATTATAAGAGCTTAAATTTATAACAAAATAAATCAACTATGAAAAAAACATTTTTTATTGTAATTGTTTTTTTATGTTTTTTTGCCAATTCACAAAATACAAGAATGGGCTTATATGTATCTCCTTGCATTAATTGGATTTCCACAAATGACAATACTGAAACAAGTAGTAATATTGGGTTCAATTATGGGTATGGCATTGAATTTTCAATAAGTGAAAATCATTTTTTAGAATCTGGCTTTGAATTTTCACATAGAGGAGGGGATCTTAATTCAATAAATTATAATTTACAATATTTCAATATTCCGATACAAATAAAAATGAAATCTAGATCAATTGGTTATTGGAAATATTTTGCTAAAACAGGCCCTTCATTAGGATTCCGCATTAAAGAAAGAGTCCTTCCAAATAATTTACAAGACAATGAAAAACATTCTAAAAGCGCTATATTAATAGTAAACATATCATTTGGAGCAGAATACTCTTTAGGTAATAATACTGCCGTACACGGCGAGCTTTTTTTTCAAAACAATATAACAGATGGTCTAAATTACACCAATACTGACAACTCATTATTAAACCAAATTGGACTTAGATTGGGTTTCTTTTTTTAGCTAAAGTCAATATGAAAGAAATTAAACTACACATATCAAATTGGATTAAAGATTACGCAAAAAAAAATAAAAAAACTAGTTTAATCATAGGCGTTTCTGGCGGAATTGACTCTGCTGTGACTTCCACATTATGTGCTGAAACAAATGTTCACACCATCGCTGTATCCATGCCAATAAATCAAAATACTAATCAATTAAATAGAGCAAGTGACCATATAAATTGGTTAAACAAAAATTATAAAAATGTTGAAAAAAAAGAAATTGATTTATCCAATGTTTTTCATGAATTTAAAAGTACTTTAGGAAAAGATTTTCAAAATGATTTAGCACTGGCAAATACAAAAGCTAGAATAAGGATGACAACTCTTTATCAAATAGCATCATCTAAAAATGGATTAGTTGTAGGAACTGGCAATAAGATTGAAGACTTTTGTATCGGCTTCTTTACAAAATATGGTGATGGAGGAGTAGATATAAGCCCAATAGGAGATTTAATGAAATCCGAAGTTTTTTCCTTAGCTAAAGAATTGAATATAATTAAATCTATTCAAACCGCAAGACCTACAGACGGACTATGGAATGACAATCGAACAGATGAGGACCAAATAGGCGCAACTTATATTGAACTTGAAAAGGCTATAAAAAACATAAAAAGCAACAACTCAAATTTAACAGATAGAGAAAAAGAAGTGATTCAAATTTATTTAAAAGCCCAAAAATCTAATAATCATAAAATGAATCCTATTCCAGTCTGTATTATTTCAAATGAAATAATAGGTTAATCTGCAGATGCAATTTGAATAGTAATATTATCTAATTCCTTTATTAATGGTATTTGACAGGCTAAACGACTATTTTCTTTAACTGAAAATAATTGATCTAACATTCCGTCTTCTTCATCTTCTTTATTGAGTAAATTAAGATTGTCCGATAATATATAACAGTGGCAAGTCGCGCATAAACACATTCCTCCGCAAGCGCCTTCAATAAAATCATATGATCTTAAAACGTCCATTAAATTCATATCTGGATGGATTTCAATATTTAATTTGTGACTATTTCCGGACTCATCAATAACATTAATATTTATTTTTTCCATTTTAAAAACCTTTTACACCACCCATAACTGTGGTATACTTAAATATTTTTTTTTGGTTTGGGAATACACGCTTGAATGCGGATTGTGCCATGATAGAGGCTTCATGAAAGCCACATAATATTAGTTTCAACTTACCGGGATAAGTATTAACATCTCCTATTGCATAGATACCCTCTATATTAGTACTATAATCCAAAGTATCTACTAATATTGCATTTTTTTCTAAATTTAAACCCCAATTTTGTATTGGGCCTAACTTTGGAATAAGTCCAAATAAGGGAAACCAATAATCTGTTTTTAAATTAATCACTTGTTCATTGGAAGATTTAATAGATACACTTTGAATATTATCATCCCCCTCAATCTTAAATACTTCTGATTCAGTAATCAAATTTACTTTGCCATTATTCGCCAATTTATTAATAGTCTCAACTGAGTCTAAATGACCTCTAAAAATAGATCGTCTATGTACCAAAGTCACTTCTTTTGCACACTTAGAAAAATAAATAGCCCAATCAAGTGCTGAATCTCCGCCCCCGGAGATTACAATTTTTTTATTGTGATAAATACTTGGATCTTTAATAATGTATTCAACACCCTTCCCTTCAAAAGAGTATAAATTATCAATTTTAGGTTTTCTCGGCTCAAAACAACCTAAGCCTCCTGCAATTGCAATCACTGGGGCCTCATGTTGAGTGCCTTTATTGGTTGTAACTATAAATTTATTATCACTTGTTTTTTCAACTAACTCTGCTCTTTCCCCTAATGTAAAGCCTGGTTTAAATGGCTCAATTTGTTTCATCAAATTTTTAATTAAATCTTCAGCTAATATCTCTGGAAATCCAGGAATATCATAAATAGGTTTTTTAGGATAAATTTCTGCGCACTGACCTCCTGGAATTGGCAAAGAATCTATAAAATGACATCGCATTTTTAATAAACCAGCCTCAAAAACAGCAAATAAACCACACGGCCCCGCTCCAACTATAATAATGTCTGTCTGAATCATAAAGTTTTGACTATTTTAATCTCTGGGGCGTATTTTTTTACAGTTTGTTCTATTCCATTTTGCAATGTCATTTGATTGACATCACAGGACTCGCAGGCTCCTTCCAATTTCACAATTACCTCAAAGTCTGAGGTTACTTTTATAAAAGAAACATCTCCACCATCTTTTTGTAAAAATGGTCTAATCTCCTCTAATCCTTTGTTTATTCTTTCTAATAAGTTAGCTTCATTCATACAATATCATATTTTAAGAACTACATCCTCTAGCATGTGTTATTTTCACTTTTTCAGTAGGTGCTAATAATGTATTTCGCTCATTTGTTTTTTTTATTACATTAGTAGTTATCTCACTAAAGTATTTTATTTTTTCTTTATTATTTTGTAAAAAGGCAGGCCGTCCCACATCTCCTGATTCTCTAATACTCTCTTTTAGTGGTATTTTCCCTAAAAAAGGAATTTTCAAATTTTCACTTAATACCTCGCCACCATTTCTCCCAAATATATAATATTTCTTTTGACTATCCTCAGGTTGAAACCAGGACATGTTTTCTATAATTCCTATCACTGGCACATTAATGGTCTTTAACTGAAACATGGAAATTGCTTTTTTTGCATCAATTATAGAAACAGGCTGTGGAGTAGTAATAATAATGGCCCCTGTTAAAGGAAGAGACTGTACTA
>Ga0115011_10001059_pt1 | contig 20232 bp, 25 predicted proteins | sample TroAtlMetagenome_2_FD_88705 | JGI IMG/M metagenome (GOLD analysis project Ga0115011, IMG submission 88705) | Marine eukaryotic phytoplankton communities from Atlantic Ocean - Tropical Atlantic ANT8 Metagenome | ecosystem: Environmental > Aquatic > Marine > Oceanic | place: Tropical Atlantic...
AAAATAACAACCCTGATTTTTTAGAAAAAATTCTTTTGGACTTTGGGGTGAGTGGTAACATAAAAAAAGTAAGTCATGGGCCTGTAGTTACTTTAAATGAATTTGAACCTGCTGCTGGAGTAAAAGTTTCAAAAATAATTAATCTCTCTGATGATATTGCGCGTAACACGAGTTCCGAGTCAGCTCGTATAGCAACTATTCCTGGAAGAAATACTGTTGGTATTGAGTTGCCTAATTCTTCTAGAGAAAATGTTTATTTAAGTGAAATACTCAATAACTTGGATTTTAAAAAAAAAGAAATAAAATTACCTATAGCCCTAGGAAAAAATATTTCTGGCACACCTATTATAGGAGACTTAACTTCAATGCCTCATTTACTAATTGCCGGAACTACTGGTTCAGGTAAATCAGTTTGTATAAATACAATTATATTATCTTTACTTTACAGACATACACCTGACAGATGTAAATTTATTTTAATTGACCCAAAAATGTTGGAACTATCAACCTATGAAGGAGTTCCTCATTTGCTCTGTCCTGTAATAACAGAAGCAAAAAAAGCTGCTTCCGTCCTAGGTTGGGTAGTTAAAGAAATGGAGAGCAGATATAAATTAATGACTAAAGAAGGTGTTAGAAACATTGACGGATATAATGCAAAACATAAACTTCCAATGCCTTATATAGTTGTTGTAGTAGATGAAATGTCAGACTTGATGTTGGTGGCAGGTAAAGAGATAGAGAACTATATACAAAAATTATCCCAGATGGCAAGAGCTGCCGGCATCCACATTATAATGGCAACACAAAGACCAAGCGTAGATGTAATTACAGGTACTATTAAAGCAAACTTTCCAACGCGTATCTCTTTTCAAGTAACATCTAAAATAGATAGTAGAACAATTTTAGGAGAACAAGGTGCAGAGCAATTATTAGGAAAAGGAGATATGTTATTTATGTCTTCAGCAAATAAGATTGTCAGAATTCACGCTCCATTTGTTTCTGAAAATGAAATTGAAAAAATTAACAACTTTTTAAGATCTCAAGCAGAACCAGATTATGTAGATGAAATTTTAAATTTTGCAGACGAGAAAGAAATGAACGAAGGTTCAAAAAATCAAAATGATAAAGATGAATTATATCAATCTGCTGTAGATATTATAAAATCTGAAAGAAAAGCATCAACATCATTTTTACAAAGAAAACTCCAGATTGGCTATAATCGTGCTGCAAGAATAATAGATATGATGGAAGATGAAGGAATTGTGAGTAAAGCAAATCATGTTGGAAAACGTGATGTTTTATAATGAAAAAATATCTTTCAATTTTTTTGTTAATTTTTTTTACTACTGAAACAACGGCAGAAATAAAAGAAAATATAATTCAAAACTTTTTAGCAATTAATAATATTTCTTTTAATTTTGAACAAAATATAAATGGAAAGATAGAAAAAGGAAATTGTATTATTAAATATCCTAAAAAAATTTATTGTAAGTATGACTTAGCTAATGAGAAAATTTTAGTTTCAAATGGAAAGTCACTAGTTATTAAAACCAAAACAAGTTATTATCTTTATCCATTAAAAAAAACTCCTTTAAATTTAATTCTAGATAAGAATTATTTAATAGATAAAATTAAAGGTTTGGAAGAAAGAATTGTTGAAGATAAATTTGTTAACTTTACTTTTAGTAATGATGATAATGAAATAAATATTTTTTTTAACAAATTAAATTTCGATTTAATAGGATGGCAAACTTTAGATATTTATCAAAATTTAATTATTACATTTCTCTCTTCTGTTCAAAAGAATCAAAATTTAAGTAGTAGTTTGTTTATTTTACCAAAACAAAATTAATTAGACTGTAATCGTTTCTTTCTTAAAAATTTTCATGCCCCTGTTAGTGTAATTTTTTAAAGCATTTTTATGATCTAGTGAACAAGTGTGCACCCACACTCTATAAGGATTAATCAAAAATGAATTCTTAATTGCTGATGATAAAAGATATGAGCCTAATTTTCTATTTTGATATTCTTCAGGTAATCCTAGATAAGCAATTTCTACTTCATTTTTATCCCTATGAGTAATAAGTTCAAAATATCCAGCTAAATCATTATTATTTTTTAAAATATAAGTTTTTACTTTTTTATCTGAAGTATATTTAATCCATTGTTTTTCAGTCCAGATCAAACGATCTACCCAATGATGCTTCTTGCCAACATTCTTATAGAAAAATTTATTAAGCTGAAAATCTACTGGTTGTACAAGTGTAATTGAAAAATCTTCTGGGGAAGTGTTTGAGTCATTTAAATCCGTTAACGAATTTATTTCTAAGTAATTTCTTTCAATTTTTTTATTCACTCAACCATTTTACCAACTCTTTCACCTCCAAATAAATGAAAGTGTAAATGAGGTACTTCCTGGCCTCCATGTTCACTTATATTAGCTAAAGCTCTATATCCTTTACCAGTATCAACTGATATGCTCAATTTTTTTGCGACAATGTTGATCCCTTTTAAAAGTCCGACCATTTCCTCTGCTGAAGCTTTCTCACTAAAATCATCAAGATCAACATATTTTCCCTTTGGAATTACCAGTGCATGTATTTTTTTTTGAGGATTTATATCATGAAAAGATAACACATAATCATCCTCATAAATTTTTTTGCAAGGTATTTCTCCTCTTAAGATTTTAGCAAAAATATTATTATTATCGTAACTCATTTTTTTCTTTTATTCAGTTCTTCCATTACATCCTCAATTTTTACATCATTTGCTTCTAGGTACATTATTAAATGATAAAAAACATCTGCTGCCTCATGAATTTTATTTGTATCTTTTTCTACAGCCTCTATTAATTCATTTATTTCCTCTAAAACTTTTGCCTTATTTAAAGACTTATCATTGAGTAATTTATTTGTATAAGAACCCTCTACAGGTTTAATTTTTCTTTCTCTAGCTAATTTAATTAAATCATCAAAAATATTCATAATTATTTATCTTTTAGTAGTAAATTTTCTAATTTTTCCTCAGTTTTAGCCATTGCCATATAGTCTGTAAATACTGTCATTCCTTCCGCTTCATGCTTATGTTCTGCCTTTAAATTTGCGTTAGAATATAAGCCAAATTTAAAATAGCATACATTTCTTCTTTTGCCCTTATGTTTTTTTTTACCCCAATTCGTTGGACCTTCATAATCGTATGAAAGTTTTCCATCTATCCAAACTTTAAGTTTGCCATCTGGTTTTTTTGAATTCTTGAAATTAATTCTAACTATAGTCCAGCTATTTGTTCCATAATTTTCATTTGCTGTAAATTTTTTAAGAACTCTCCTCTTTTCCATGCTACTAGGTTTCCACTCATCGTTATTTTTAAAGCTTGAAAATTCATGAGTAAAAACTAATTTTGCTGATTGAATAGTCATCATCCAAGTAATTTTATGGCCATCTGGGTGGCATTGCCCCACGGTATATTTTCTGTGTGGATTTTTTGGAAATAATATGTTGCGCGTTGGCATAAACGCGTAATTTATCCATTTCTCTGTTCCCTCTGTAAATGTCCAATCATCCTTGGATGTAAGCTCTGTCCTAACACTTCCAAAATGATGCGTACAATCATTTTGTTTTTCTTTTTTTTTACATTTAGAATAGTCAGCTGTAAAGGAATAGAAAGTTTTTCCGTTGTAAGCAAAATCTTCAGCACCTATAACTTCTGCCATGGCTCCATTATTTATTTTTACGTTCATTGATAATCTAGTCTTCCAACCTGGAAAAGAAACCTTGCCAGGTTTTAGTTCCACATCTTTACCAATCACTAGTTTGTGAATATTAGTGTATCTCTCAAGATCACTTACTTTATGATAAGTTTTTGCCCACTCTTTATGTAAATTTGATGCTGTTTGATACCAACTTTCTTCTGCTAACAATGGTTTGAAAATAAATAAGCTTATTAAAATAAATGGTAATTTGAATTTAGATATAACCATGATTTAAATTCAAATTCTAACAGGTATTCCTTTTGAGTCCAAATAATCCTTGGCTTCTTTTACAGAATGTTTTCCATAGTGAAATATAGAAGCTGCTAAAACTGCACTGGCTTTTCCTAATTTAATTCCATCAACTAAGTGGTCTAAATTACCTACACCACCAGATGCAATTACTGGAATATTAATCTGGGATGAAATTTTTGACATTAATTCAATATCATAACCAACTTGAGTACCATCTCTGTCCATAGAAGTTACTAATAATTCCCCTGCACCATTTTTTTCCATTTGTTCTGCATACTTCAATGCATCAATACCACTATTATTTCTTCCTCCGTGAGTAAACACTTCCCACTTATCTCCATTTTTTTTAGCATCGATCGCTACTACAATACATTGGGACCCAAATTTTTTTGAACTATCTATAATGACTTTTGAATTTTCAACTGCTGCAGTGTTTATGGAAACTTTATCAGCCCCACAATTAAGTAATTTGTTAATATCTTCAACGGTTCTGACACCACCTCCAACAGTCAATGGAACAAAACATTTTTTTGAAGTTTTATTTACAACATCATAAATAGTGTTTCTATTTTCATTTGAAGCAGTAATATCTAAAAAACAAATTTCATCTGCTCCACCATCGCTATAGATTTTGGCTTGTTCTACAGGGTCTCCTGCATCTTTTAGATCAACAAAGTTAATACCCTTAACAACTCGACCGTTTTTAACATCTAAACAAGGTATTATTCTATTTTTAAGCATCTTCTTTCACCAGTTCTTCTAATTTTATATCACCATCATAAATAGCTTTACCAACTATTATACCTTCAACATTTTTTAAATTCTTCGCTTTCTTAATGTCATCTATCGATGAAACACCACCAGATATAATCACTGGACAGTTCGACATTTCAGCAACTTTCATTGTTTCATCAAAATTTGGACTTTGTTTCATACCATCCCTGTTAATATCAGTGTAAATCAATCTACTAATACCATAGTCGTTAACTTCTTTTAAATACTCTAAAGTCAATTGATTAGAGCTTTCCTTCCATCCAGATACTGACAAATACCCATCTTTAGCATCTAAACCTAGAGCAATTTTATTTGGAAATTTTTCACACGTTTCTTTTAAAAAATTTTTATCTTTAATAGCAGCACTTCCTAAAATTACTTTATCAATACCAGCATCGATATATTTTTGAATACTGTCAAGATTTCTAATACCACCACCTACCTCAACCTTTAAATCAAATTTACCAACTATATCTTGAATAATATCTAGATTTACTGTTTCACCAGTTAAAGCTCCATCTAAATCAACTATGTGTAAATTTTTAAATCCATGATCTTTATATTTCCCAGCTTGTTCAACTGGGGAAATTTCATATTCAGTTTTATTATCAAAATCTCCTTTGACTAATCTTACGCACTTTTTATCTTTAATATCTATAGCTGGAAATATTTTCATTTTACAAATTTATAAAATTATTAATTATTTTAAGTCCCATCTTATCACTCTTTTCAGGGTGAAATTGAGTTCCAAAAATATTTTCTTTTTCAACAGAACAAACAATATTTGATGAATAATCTGTTGTTGCTGAAATCACATTTTTATCTTCTGGAATAAATTCATAACTGTGAACAAAATACATGTGAGAATTATTTTCAATATCTCTAAAAATTTTACTATCTTTTACAATGTTGATTTGGTTCCAGCCAATATGGGGCAGTTTATACTTTCCATTCTGATTATCTATTTTTAAAACTTTACCTGAAATCCATCCTAACCCTTTAGTTTCAGTTTCTTCGTAACCTATATCAGCAAACATTTGTAAGCCAACGCAAATTCCTAAAAGTGGTTTTTTATTATTTATTACAAATTCATTTAAAGTATCTGTAAGACCATTGATTTTGTTTAAGGCATCTACGCAGCTCTTAAACGAACCCTGCCCTGGTAAAACTACTTTATCACTTGATTTGATTTTATTTAGATCTGAAGTTACTTCAATATTTACTTTGTCTTTAGCAACTTCCTTAAAAGAGTTTATTACCGAGCTAATATTGCCCGAGTTATAGTCAACAATTGTAACGTTCATTTAACTTATAAAGAACCTTTAGTCGAAGGAATTGATTTTTTATTCCTTGGGTCCATTTCTAATGCAGTTCTTAGAGATCTTGCTAATCCTTTAAAGCAAGACTCAATAATGTGGTGACTATTATCACCATAAATATTTTCAACGTGTAAAGTGATTCCAGCAGCTTGTGAGAAAGCTTGAAACCACTCTTTAAATAATTCTGTATCCATTTCTCCAAGCTTCTCAACTTTTAGGTTAACTTTCCAAATTAAATAAGGTCTATTTGATACATCGATTGCAACCCTTGTTAATGTCTCATCCATTGGTATCATTGCGTGAGCGTATCTTCTAATACCTACAAATTTTTTCGACGCTTTTTTTAATGCCTCACCTATTGCGATTCCTGTATCTTCTGTTGTGTGATGAAGATCAATATGTGTGTCACCTTTAGCTTTAATATTCATGTCAATTGAAGAATGCTTGGATAATTGTTCAAGCATATGATTTAGAAAACCTATTCCGGTATCAATTTTATATTTACCATTTCCATCAATGTTTAAATCAACACTTATGTTGGTCTCTTTGGTTTTCCTGCTAATTTTACCTTTACGCTTCATAATTAAAAAGAGGTATACATATATTATTCAATTATGGCAATAATACTAAACCTGGTCTTGAACTATCAGATTTAATATCCATTTATAGGCTATGACAACAATTGTATTAGTTAGAAAAAACAATGAAGTTGTAGTTGCTGGTGACGGACAAGTAAGTATGGGTAACACTGTTGTTAAAAGTACTGCATCAAAAGTTAGAAAAATTGAAAAAAGAGATGTTGTGGCAGGCTTCGCTGGTTCTACAGCAGATGCATTAACTTTATTTGAAAGACTAGAAGCTAAAATAGAAAAACATGCTGGAAATTTATCAAGGGCGGCAGTCGAATTAGCTAAGGACTGGCGAACAGATAAATATTTAAGAAGACTTGAGGCATTAATGGCTATTGGCGATAAAGATAATAGCTATATTATATCTGGCACAGGAGATGTGCTAGAACCTGAAGGAGATGTTATTGGTATTGGTTCTGGTGGAAACTATGCTTTAGCTGCAGGAAAAGTTTTAATGAGTACAGATATGAGCGCTGAAGATGTTGCTAAAAAAGCCATTCAAGTAGCTTCGGAAATTTGTGTTTTTACAAATAATAATATTAAAATTGAAAAAATTTAATGGAAAAATCAAACGTAACACCACTTGTACCTAAAGATAAAAAAACTAATGAAAAAGAGTCATTAGTAAGTTCATTATCACCAAGAGAAATTGTCTCTGAGCTAGATCGTTTTGTTGTTGGACAAGATAAAGCAAAAAAAGCTGTTGCTGTTGCACTAAGAAATAGATGGAGAAGACAGGCTCTTAGTGGAGAAATGAAAAACGAAGTTTTACCAAAAAATATTTTAATGATTGGGCCAACTGGAGTTGGAAAAACAGAAATATCACGAAGACTATCAAAATTAGCTGAGGCTCCTTTCGTGAAAGTTGAGGCTACAAGATTTACTGAAGTTGGTTATGTTGGAAGAGATGTGGAACAAATAGTTAGGGATTTGATTGAAATTGCAATTTCAATGGAGAAAATAAAAAAAAGAAAAGAAGTCCATGCTCAGGCCCAAAAACTTGCTGAGGAAAAAGTTTTAGATGCGCTGGTTGGTAAAAAAGCAAGTTTAGCAACAAGAGAAAGTTTTAGAAAACGACTAAGGGATGGTGATCTTGATGAAAATGAAATTGAGATAGCAGTTAATGATACTGGAGGAAATAATACATCTTTTGAAATTCCTGGAATGCCTGGTGCTAATGTTGGAATGATAAACATCGGTGAGATGCTTGGTAAATCAATGGGCTCTAAAGAAAAAAAGAAAAAAATGACAGTAAAAGAGTCTCATGAAATCTTAATTAATGATGAGTCAGAAAAACTAATAGAGCAAGATAAAATAATTAAAGCCGCAAAAATTTCAACTGAAAATAATGGTATAGTTTTTTTAGATGAGATTGATAAAATTTCTGGAAGAACAGATAGAGTTGGAGGAGATGTATCTAGAGAAGGTGTCCAAAGGGATCTATTACCATTAATTGAAGGAACTACAGTTAGTACAAAGTATGGACCAATAAAAACAGATCATATTTTATTTATTGCTTCAGGAGCTTTTCAACTTGCTAAACCATCAGACTTACTTCCAGAACTCCAGGGAAGATTGCCAATCAGAGTTGAGTTAGAAGCTTTAACTAGTAATGATTTTAAAAGAATACTAAAAGAACCAGATTTCAGTTTAATTAAGCAATACGTAGCGTTATTAAAAACTGAAAATGTTAATTTAGAATTTTCAGATGATGGAATAGATACGATTGCAAAAATCGCCTCTGAAGTTAATGCAACAGTTGAAAATATTGGCGCAAGAAGATTGCACACCATAATTGAAAAAATTTTAGATGAAATTAGTTTTACAGCAACTGATAGAGCTGGAGAAAAAATAATAATAAATAAAGAATATATAAATAAAAACCTTGATAATTTAGTAAAAGATACAGATTTATCTAAATTTATTTTATAATTTTTTTTTTAAAAATATATAAAAAGCACCACTACCACCATCTTCTATACTGGCATTTTCAATGCTATTTATTAAGCTCATTAACTCTTGATTGTTTTTTATATATTCAGGCACAGAATACTTTAAAATTCCAAGATCTTTTGAAATATAAGGATCTTTTTCATTTTCAGAATGAATCCCTTTCCCAGTAACAATAATTAATTTCTTTACACCATTTTCATAAGAATTGTGTATTAAGTTATTTATCTTTTTATTAGCTTCATCTAAAGAATATCCATGAAGATCAAATACTTTTGGGATTGATTTTTTTATTTTTGAAATATTTGAGTCTTTATTTGGCAATCTTTCATCTTTAGATAAGAAATTTTCCCAATCTTTCTTATCTTTATCTGAAATGCCGTTATTCAATTAAGTTAATGTATCTATTAATTGCCAATTCGGATTATTTGATCTTATATCTCTAGAAAAAATCCATGTATCATATATTTTTTTAATCTTATCAGGATTTCCTGAAATAATTTTTTTTTCTTTATCTCTAATGCAGGTTATTACCTCTCCAACAAAATCAACTGTAACTTTTAAAACACTATTAATCTTTTTATGTTCTTTTATATTTGCTGAATTAATGCCTATAAAGGTTATTTCTGCGTAATGACCTCTTTTACTTCTCTCTTGAAGAGCTAGGTTGAATTGATCAAAAATTTTTTTACTTAAAAGAGGTTTGCTAGTTGTTAGTTTATTATCATTATCACTAAAATCTGTAATAATAGTTTCATATGCAATTTTAGCCCCATTTAAAAATTCTTTTTTAGCTGTCTCATTAAAATTTTCTACGTTTGAAATATTTTTTTCTAAATTAACATCTTTTAAAACTTCTTGAAATTGAGATGATACTTTTCCTTCAAATCCTGATCTTTTTCCCATAATTCCTCTTAACCTCAAGAAAATAAAACCAGCAATCATCGCTAATAAAATTATATCAATATATTCAAAACTATAATTCATGAGATAATAGTAATTACTCTGTTGATTAATTTCAACCAACAATTACATTAAAGACAAATGAACACAGTACTTTTATCAATTATTTTAGTTCCAATAATAGAAATTTATCTATTTATAAAAATTGGGTCTCAAATAGGAGCGTTTAATACAATTTTATTAGTTTTTATAACAGCTGCTACTGGAATTATTTATGCCAGATATGAAGGTTTAAATACTTTAAAATCTGGATTTTCACAAATGATAAAAAATGAAATACCTGCCTACGAAATGATTTCTGGTACTGCAATAGCATTCGGAGCACTTCTTTTAATAATTCCTGGATTTGCAACAGATGTACTTGGTTTTTTAATTATATTACCAACAACTAGAAAATTAATTTTTGGAAAGATTTCTACAAAATTTAAAAATAAAAAAAATGAAAAAAATCATTTTATTGACGGAGAATTTGAAGATATAGATGATGACGATGACAGAAAAATTTAAAATTTTAGCTAAATATATCAAAGATGTATCAAGTGAAACACCTGATATAGAAACATTTTTGTTTGTGAAAGAAAATATTTCAAAATATCAATTAAATATAGATATCACATCTAAAGCTTTAAAGAATAAACTTATTGAAGTTAATACAACATTGAAATTTGAAGACAAAGAAGCAAATGAAAAAAAATCTTATTATGAAATAGTTTATGCAACTATCATAAAAATAAGTGATGATGTTAAGGAAAAAAAAATTTTAGAAAAGATAATTTTATGTGATGTTCCTACTGTAATATACCCAGATTTAGAAAATTCATTTTTAAATTTGATCCATAATTCTGGACATCCTAGTATTAAATTGGAAAAAAAAGTAGATTTTCAAAAACTTTATAATGAAAAGTTTAATTAAAAAAATTTTTTTTTAAATCTTTTTTTAAGTATGCTTTATGATTTTGAATCTCTTGTGTGTTAGGTCGAATAACTTTTTTAAAATAAATAATTTTCATTTCGTCAGAGTTCTTTGTAAATACTTCTTTAGATTTAAAATCTAAAGTAGGTTCTTTCTGATCAATAAGATTGATGTAAACTTTTGCTAATAAATCACAATCAACTAAGGCGGTGTGTTTGTTTCTCTCAGAATTATCTATTCTATATCTTTTACATAAAGCATCTAAGCTTACTTGTGAACCAGGAAATTTATCTCTTGCTAATTTTAATGTATCAATTACTTCATTTTTAATTTGATCTTTTCCCATTATTTTTAACTCATTATTTAAATGACTTAGATCAAACTCTGCGTTGTGAATAATTAATCTTTTATTCTGAATAAAAGCTAAGAACTTATCAACTATTTCACTAAATTTTTTTTGAGAAGATAAAAAATCATCTGTATACCCATGAACCTCCAAAGCTTTTTCGGATACTTTTCTTTCAGGATTTAAATAACAATGAAATGTTTTTTTTGTTGAAATTAGATTATCTAACTCTATACAACCTATTTCAACAATTCGATGCCCATCTCTAACTGAAAGTCCAGTTGTTTCGGTATCTAATATAACTTCTTTCATACTATAATCTGTTCAAGAATATTATTAACATATTTTTTTATGCTTTTGTTTTTAAAATTATTTTTAATTATAAAGTTAGATTTTTTTTTTTTATAATCGAGTGGTAGTTGAATATTTTTAAATTTGGAATATATCTCTTGATTAAAATTTTTTCTTTTTTTTAATCTTTTTGCCACTTCTGTTTTATTAGACTGAACAAATATAAGTATATCGCCTTTTTTATTAATTTTATTTTCCAAAAAAAGAGGTATGTCTAAAATTACAATCTTTTTTTTTCTATTTTTTTTTAAAAAAACAATCATCTTATTTCTTATTTTTCTATGAACTATTTGAATAATCTTTTTTAAATTGGAATTATTAGCCAATATAGCAATAGAAACTTCTCTTTTTGTTATTGGAAATTTTGTAAAATATTTTGGTAGTTTTTTTTTTAGTTTATAAAAAATTATTTTATCTTTTCTATATAACTTACTTACCTCCTCATCGGCGTTAAATACTGGATATCCAAAATTTTTAGCCACATAGCTTTTGCCCGACCCTATATCTCCTAAAATTGCAATTTTAATCATTATTAAATATTTTTAAAACCTGATCATCAATAATTGGCTGAATTCCGTGCCAAATTTTAAATGCTGCTGATGCCTGATAAATAAACATTTTCTTTCCATTTTCTATTTTATTTTTTAATTTCCTTCCTTTTCTTAAAAAATCTGTTTCTTTAGGGTTATAGATCACATCATAAAAAAACTTATCATCTCCAACTTCAGAGAAGTCTAAATTTATTTTGTCATCTTTCTTCAAACCGATGCTTGTTGCATTAATAATCATATCAAAATTTGTTATTTTCCCCCAATCTAGAATTATTAAATTGTTAAATAATTTTTTAAGAATTTCGGCATTTTCTCTAGTTCTATTACTTAAGGTAATCTTGGAAACATTCATTTTAAGAAGTGTAAAGATTAAAGAAGAAACCACTCCCCCAGCTCCCAATATTAAAATTTCCTTTTTAGCTACATTAAATTTAGACTCTTTAATACTATATTCAAAACCTTCTATGTCAGTGTTATGTCCAATTGTTTTATTCTTGTCCATATAAACTGTATTTACCGATTGTGTTTTTTGAGCTTCTTTGCTTAATTCATCTAGGTAAGGAATAATTATTTTCTTAAATGGAACTGTAACATTTATTCCACTAATTTTTTTTTCTTTAACCTGTAAAACTAAATTTTTTAATTCATGTTGTTCGATTTTTTTTTTTTCATAAATAGCGTCAATATTATTTTTTTTAATCCAATAATTATGAAGCGCTGGTGACAGCGAGTGTTCAATAGGATTTCCTACAACTAAATATTTTTTCATTTATAATTTCCTAAATATTCTTTAATTTTTTTTATTGGTAGGCCCATTATTGTATTTTCATCTCCTTGAATGCGTGAAAATAAATTTTTACCCTCTCCTTCTATCTGATATACATTGTACGAATAAAGGGCTTCATTGGATATTTTAGATAAATAACTATTTAGATCATTTTCAGTCATATTTTTCATGGTTAGCGTGGCTTTATCAGTATAATTCCAAATCATTGATCCATTCTTTGAGATGCAAATTGAACTTATTAAATTGTGTTTCCTTCCATTTAATTTTTTTAAAATTTCGAATGCTTCTTTCCTATCTTTTGGCTTTGATATCAATTCACCATTTAAATCGATTACACTATCTGCTCCCAAAACTAAGATGTCTTTTTGTTTTTGACTGACTTTATTAGCTTTAAGCTCTGCTAAATTTTTTGAAATAATTTCTGGCATTGCTTTTTCTTTTAACAAACTTTTTTTAACAATTTCTTCATCTACATTTGAAGGTTCTGCTTGGTTGGGAATATTGTTTTTATCAAGTATCTCTTTTCTTACTTTGCTTTTTGAGGCAAGTATTATTTTAATCATTTTGTTTATATATTTCGTATATTTTAATTATTGATGCGGCTGTTTCTTCTACCGATTTTCTTGTAACATCAATTACTGGCCATTTATATTTTCTAAATGTATTTTTAGCCTCATCAACTTCTTTTTTTATTTTCTCTAAATCTGTGTATGACTTATTTTCTGTTTCTTTAAGAGAGTTCATTCTATTTTTTCTCAGATCCACAAGTCTTTCTGGATCTGTATTTAGACCAACTACACAAGTAATTTTGGGGTTGTCTTTTAAAATTTTTGGAACAGAATTTTGATTAACTAGGGGTATATTAGAGGTCTTAAAGCCTTTGTTAGCTAGATAGATTGCTGTAGGAGTTTTGCTTGTTCTACTAACACCTAATAATATTATATCTGATTTATTAATTTCTTTAACAAGATTTCCATCGTCATGGTTCATTGTAAATTGTATGGCTGCAATTCTTTTATAATATTCATCATTTAGTGCGTATTGTCCGCTTGGTTGGTGTGATGCTTTTTGATTTAAAAGTTTAGAAAAACTTAATATAAGATCACCCAAAACTCCGAAACAAGGAATTTTTTTTTCGTCACTGATATTTGCTAAATATTTTGCTAAGTTGCTATCAACTATTGAATATAAAATTATTGAATCTGGAAATTTTTCAGCTTCTGATAAAATTTTAAAAATCTGATTTTCGGTTCTAGAAAATGAGTATGTGTGAATCTTATATTCGATATTTTTAAATTGAGCCTTAATTGCTGTAAAAATTCTATCTAAAGTTTCACCCGTTGAATCCGAAATTAAATAAATTTGATATGTATTGCTCATGTATTAAGTGTTAATAACTTTTTATTATTTAAATCATATTGAAAGATTTTAACATTTTAAAATTTATGTTGTAAAATAAGGTTTTTATTAACATTATTAGACAAGTGTATAAATTTTAGTTAGTATTTGGTGTTTTTCTTAATAAGCTTCAATTTTTCATATATATTTAATAAATTTTAAGCTCTAAATGTTTATAAAGTGTTTATAAAATGTTAACTAAATTTAATAATCATTATTCACAAGTTATACTACTAATACTATTAATTATATTTAATTATTAATATGTCACCGATAAAAAAAGTAATAATTAATAAAGATGCTAATATTAATCCTATTTGGATAATGAGACAAGCTGGTAGATACTTACCAGAATTTAGGGAAATTAGAAAAAAAAATACTGATTTTATAAAATTATGTTTAAATGAAAATTTAGCATCAGAGATAACTCTACAACCATTAAAAAGATTTGATTTAGATGCTGCTATAATTTTTTCTGATATTTTAATGGTACCTTTTGGTTTGAATCAGAAAGTTGAATTTAAAAAAAATTTTGGCCCATTATTAGGTGATTTAAATTTAAATGAAATTTCTAAATTAGATGAGATTGATTTTGTAAAAAAAATTTATCCTGTCTATAAAGCAATTAATTTAGTTAAAAGCAATGATCTAACTAAAAATAAAAGCACAATAGGTTTTATAGGTGCACCGTGGACATTATTAGTTTACATGATAAATAAGCAGTCACCTAAAAAAAATTTAAAAAAAGATTTTTATAAAGATAATTTTTTAATAAAAAAAATTTTAATTATTTTAGAAAAATTTTTAAAGGTGCATATTAGAAATCAAATCGAGAATGGAGCTGAAATTATTCAAATATTTGATAGTTGGGCTGGTTTATTAGATGAAAAGGATCTACCAAATTATGTTTATATACCAACTTTAAATTTAGTAGAATATGTAAAATCATTAAAAGTTCCTGTTATATGTTTTCCGAGAGGTATTCAAAATTACAAAAGCTATTGTGATCTTGTTAGGCCAGATGCAATTTGTATTGATTACGAAATTGATCCTTTAAAAATTCAAAAAGAGATAAAAATACCAGTCCAAGGTGGATTAGATCCCAAAATTTTATTAACAGATAAAGAAAATATTAAGAAAGAGGTAATGAAATATCTAGATATATTTAAAGATCACCCTTATATTTTTAATTTAGGCCATGGTGTTTTGCCTGAAACTGATCCTGGCATGATGGATTATTTAGTAAAAATGGTAAAAGATTATTAGATGAAAAAAGCTGTAATTTTATTTAACCTTGGCGGACCAGATAAGTTAAAAAATGTTGAACCTTTTTTATTTAATTTATTTAATGATCCGGCAATTTTAAACTTACCAACCTTTTTAAGATTTCCATTGGCAAAGTTAATAGCAAATAGAAGGGCTCCAACGGCAAAAAAAATTTATAAAGAATTGGGAGGTTCGTCACCAATCCTTAAGCTTACTGAAGAACAGGCCGCTGCTTTAGAAATAAACTTAAATAATAATAATGATTTGTCTGTCTATAAATGCTTTGTAGTTATGAGATGTTGGCATCCGAGAGCAGAAAATGTTGTTAAAGAAGTAATTAATTATAACCCAGATGAAATTATTTTAATGCCATTATATCCTCAATACTCAGCAGCAACATCTGGTTCATCCATAAAGGAGTGGAATGATATTTGTTTAAAAAATAATTTAAAAGTTAAGACAAGCACGATTTGTTGTTACCCAACGGATGAAAGTTTCATTGAAGCTCATAAGGATGAAATATTGAAAAAAATCGAAAATTTAAAGAATTTTAAATTGATATTTTCTGCACACGGACTCCCTAAAAAAAATATTAAAAAAGGTGACCCATATCAGTGGCAAGTAGAACAGTCAGTTAATAAAATTGTTAAATTACTAGATATAAAAGATTTAGACTGGATATTAAGTTATCAAAGTCGAGTTGGACCATTGAAATGGATTGGTCCATCCACTGAGGATATAATTGTCGAAAATTCAAAATTAGGAAAACATATAGTTTTAGTTCCAGTCGCATTCGTATCAGAACATTCCGAAACACTTGTTGAGCTAGATATAGAATATAAAGAATTAGCAGGTAAAAATGGCTGTAAAAATTATTCAAGAGTACCGGCCCTAGGAACAAATAAAAATTATATAAAAGCAATGTCTAATTTAATTATCAATAAACAGGATTATAATTTTAATGGAGAGCTTTTTCCTCCAAAAAAACAATGCCCAACTCAATTTAAGAAATGTCCATGTTTAAGTTATGAATAGTTATTTATTATTTAAAAGTTTACACTTAATAGCCGTTATTTCTTGGATGGCAGGCCTTTTATACCTTCCTAGAATTTTCGTTTATCACTCTGAAAACAATAATGAAATTATTTCAAATGTATTTAAAACAATGGAAAGAAAGTTATTTTATTATATCATGACACCAGCCATGGCATTAAGTTGGCTATTTGGCCTAACACTACTCCACGAAATAGATTTTGAACAATTAGCCAGCCTGTGGCTTCAGTTAAAGCTCATTTTCGTGGTATTATTGACGGGTTATCATTTTTATCTCGGATTGTTACTGAATCAATTTAAAATGGACCAAAATAAGAAGTCTTCAAAATTTTATCGTTATATTAATGAAATACCAACATTACTGTTAATTTTAATAGTTTTTATTGTAGTTTTTAAGCCAATCTAGGGTTGAACTATTCTAAATAGTATATATATTAAGATTCTTACTTAAGTCCTTAATAATTTCCAATCATGAATATACAAGAACTAAAACTTAAATCATCAGAACAGCTTATTACGCAAGCTGAAGAATTAGGCATAGAAAATGCTAGCACCCTAAGAAAGCAAGAAATTCTTTTTGCCATTTTAAAAAAAGTAGCTGAAAAAGAAGAAATTACTGGCGCGGGTGTCTTACAACTTTTACAAGATGGCTTTGGGTTTCTTAGAGCGATGGAGTCAAACTATTTACCTGGACCGGATGATATTTATGTCAGCCCAAGTCAAATTAGAAAGTTTGGTTTAAGAACTGGTGATACTGTAGAAGGTCCAGTTAGAGCACCCAAAGAAGGTGAAAGATATTTTGCTCTACTTCAGGTAAGTAAAATTAATTTTGAAGAACCCGACAAATCAAGACACAAAATAGCTTTTGATAATTTAACCCCACTCTATCCCGACAAGCAATTAGTAATGGAAGTAGAAATCGCAAAAACTGAAAAGAAACCTGACTTAACTCCTAGATTAATAGATTTAGTTAGTCCAATAGGTAAAGGACAGAGATCAATAATTATATCGCCCCCTAAAGCGGGTAAAACAATGATTTTACAAAGTATTGCTAACTCGATAGCAAAAAACTATCCAGAATGTTATTTAATGGTACTACTAATTGATGAACGACCTGAAGAAGTTACAGATATGCAAAGAACAGTAAAAGGAGAGGTCATTAGTTCTACTTTTGATGAGCCAGCACAACGTCATGTTGCTGTTGCTGAAATGGTAATAGAAAAAGCAAAAAGATTAACAGAACATAAAAAAGATGTAGTTATACTTTTAGACTCGATTACAAGATTGGGAAGAGCTTATAATGCAGTAATACCAAGCTCAGGAAAAGTTTTAACAGGTGGTGTAGATGCCAATGCGCTTCAAAGACCCAAAAGGTTTTTCGGTGCAGCAAGAAATATTGAGGAAGGCGGATCTCTAACAATTATATCTACTGCGTTAATTGACACAGGAAGTAGAATGGATGAAGTGATTTTTGAAGAATTCAAAGGGACCGGTAATAGCGAAACAGTACTTGATAGAAAAATTGCGGATAAAAGAATCTATCCAGCAATTGATATAACTAAGTCAGGTACAAGAAGAGAAGAATTATTGTTTAATAAAAATGATCTCCAAAAAATGAATGTTCTTAGAAGAATTATAGCCCCAATGGGAACAATGGATGCAATTGAATTCATTAACTCAAAATTAAAAGACACAAAAAATAATGCAGAGTTCTTTAATTCAATGAACAAACCCGCATAAATTAAAGATAATCCAACTCCTCCATTTCTTTAGTAAATTTTTTTTCTATTTTTTGAATCTGATTTTTATTTAATATTTCTTTCCATTCACCAATCTGTCCTTTTCTAAAAAAAGGTTTAATACTTGGATTTTCTCTGAACCCTTCATTTTTTTCTAATTTCCTTAAATTTTTAAAAGATGTAAGATTAATGGCATCCATCATTTTTTTTTGATTAATTTCTACATTATTAATCTTATTTAAATATTTCAAAATTTTTAAAAAAGTTTCATTCGTTTTAGTGATCATGTCTTCATACTTAATTATAATTATTTCTTTTGATTTGTAGTTTTTCCAGGAATTATAATGGTATGCCCAATTACCCATTATACTCTTTTTGTATAATAAATTTTCAAAAAAATCTTGTTCAAAGCAATTATCAGAAAGAATATATTCAATTGTATCATCAATTTCTTTGTTTAGAAAATTTGAATAAGAGATCGCAATATCCCTAGGGTCTCTTACAACATAGATTGCACCAATAGTATTTTCATCATTTGTAAATTGATAATTATTAATTGAACACATGGCATTATGTGTTTTTAAATAGTTTGGCTTATTATTTAAGTTGATTAGAGATTGCATATTAATCCAGTTTTTTGCTATTTCAGCAAAGTCCTCATATTTTATATCCAAATTTTTAAATTCTTTTGGTATTGGAAAAGTTTCGATCGAGAAAATATCATCTATTTTCGGATTTATAGAAAAATTAGTATTTGATGAATTAAAATATGACTTTAAAAAAAGTTTTATCCAAGTATTTCCACTTTTAGGGTAGGAAGCAATCCAAGTGATCATTATTAATTAATTATATCCAATAAAAAAAATCTATATATAATAAATCTATGACTATTTATGCTTTATCTACTGGTCCAGGTGTATCTGGTGTAGCAATAGTGAGAATTTCAGGACCAGAAGCATCTAATGTTATTAAATCCCTTACAGGAAAAGAAATACCAAAGCCTAGAATGGCTACCCTTCGAAAAATAAACAATATCAACACTTCTGAGCTTATCGATGAAGGCATAATTATATGGTTTCCAGGACCTCAAAGCTATACAGGTGAAGATATGGCCGAAATTCATGTTCATGGTGGCAAAGCTTTAGTATTAGCTGTTCAAAATGAGATCGCAAAAGTCGAAAATTGTAGATTAGCAGAACCAGGTGAATTCACTAAACGAGCATTTCAAAATGGTAAGATAAATTTGCTAAAAGCCGAGAGTATAGCTGATTTAATTTCAGCAGAAACTGAAATTCAACGATTACAAGCTGTTAAAATTATGGAAGGGAAGTCATCAGAGAAATTTAATCAGCTTAGAGACAAATTGTTAAAACTCTTATCATTTATTGAAGCTAAAATAGACTTTCCAGAAGATGATTTGCCAAATGATAATATAAAAAAAATAAAAAAAGACTCTACAGATGTTTTTAATGAAATTAATAAAATTTTAAATGATCAAAAGACTGGAGAAATTATTAGGGAGGGTTTTAAAATTGCTATCGTAGGTCCAACTAATGCGGGTAAATCAAGTTTATTAAATAATTTATCTAATAGAGAGGTGGCTATAGTTTCAGAAATTGCAGGGACAACACGAGACGTAATAGAAGTGCATTTAAATATAGATGGTTATCCAGTTACTCTTTCAGATACAGCCGGCATAAGAAATTCAAAAGATGAAATCGAAAAAAAAGGTATTAAATTATCACTCGATAAGGCAGAAAATGCTGATCTAAAACTTGTTGTAGTTGATGCTAAAAGTATTGATTTAAGCGGTTTTTTGAATGATTTGTTAAGAAATGACGCGATATTAGTAGTTAATAAATCAGATCTTCTAAAAGAAAAATTAGACCCAGAAATTTCTAAACTGAATCATGTTTTAATCTCAATAAAAGACAATTTAAATATAGATAAGTTAATTTCAAAAATAAAAAATAATTTAAAAAATAAATTTATATCAGAAGAAGATATTTTAATAACTAGAGAAAGACATAGACAACATTTAATACAATGCGTAGATCATTTAAAAAATTTTTCAGATAAAAATGTTAAAAAAGATTTTGATGAAGCAGCTGAGGATTTAAGGCTAGCCACCAGGCATTTAGGTATGATTGTAGGTAAAGTTGATGTAGAGGAGATATTAGGTAGCATTTT
>Ga0115011_10001061_pt1 | contig 20218 bp, 14 predicted proteins | sample TroAtlMetagenome_2_FD_88705 | JGI IMG/M metagenome (GOLD analysis project Ga0115011, IMG submission 88705) | Marine eukaryotic phytoplankton communities from Atlantic Ocean - Tropical Atlantic ANT8 Metagenome | ecosystem: Environmental > Aquatic > Marine > Oceanic | place: Tropical Atlantic...
AAAGCTCATAGTTGTTCTTCCGACAAACCACCGTAACGAGATGCCACTCTCTCGGAGGCAACGAAGCCTTTCCCTCACGTCCCGGAACAATTGTCAAATGGGGACCGCCCAAAAGTGCTTCATCCAAAATTTGCAACTGAAAGCCTCCAAACTGAGCGACGTTAATACCACCAACCAGTGGCGTTTTGACCACACCGTTCCATATCCAAAACTCGACTGAAAACTCTTCTGAAAAGGGCACCTTGGCGACAACCCGACCTCCAGCAAAATGGGCTGCACGGGAGTTGTGATTGGTTTTGGTGAATGGATGCTTATAGCCGGGCAGATGGAACATAACCCCTGGTTCGTAATGGGCGTGGTTGCCGTTTCCTGTCGCATCTGCAGCAATCGGACCGGCCTGTTCGCCCAAACGCCAAAACGCAGTAGGCTTAGAGTCGATGACCATCTTGGCATATGACGATACCGGCTCTATATATTTTTTGCGTGCCAAGCCTGAGGCTTGCTCAAGCAGCCGGGTGGTCTGCTCAACAATGCGAGGCTCGGCGTTGACCTCGAGTCCGGCGGTGCGCGCCGGCCAAGTGGTATAGCCACCGATGTCGTATTGCTCCGGAGGCGGAATGTAGCCGCTCGCTCCGTTGGCTAAACTGATATTGAAAGACAGAGGCAGTGGGCTAGCCGACTTGAGTTTAAGGCCGGTCAAAGCGTAAACTTCACACGGAATTGCTGTAATTCCGAGATCGCCAATACGCAGTGCCTGCAAAGGGATTTCTTCCATCGGGTTTTCATGTATCCAAACCGCCTGCTCGGCGTAAACCTCGGGACGATTTTGAGGTCGCCTGCCATTCATCTTTGTGAGCATGTCGCGAGCCCACTTGAGCCGAGCGGCGCCCGGTGTGCGGCGGTATAATTCCGGCCGTGCTTCGGCCATGCTCAGCGGTACATCCGCCGAGTAATCGAGCTTACCCAAGCGATTGGCCACCATCTCCACTAGTTGGTCGGTATATTCCTGCATCGACCACACTCGGCGTTTATCCCGACTATAGTCTCCCCACCAGGAGTCGCCGCTCGTTCCTTGCGACATGATGCCCACGAACGTCACATCGTCCGGCGCGAGTCGCTTAGCCAATCTCTCCGAGAACAGCCCTGAGTAATCGGCCGATACGCCGGGATGCCCGGCGAAGTAATGCATCGAAAAGTTGGCTAGCACCGACAGCGGTTTGCCATCCGTTCTTTGTACGCTCAAAAAACTCAGCCACGGATCAGCTGGACCGGTCGGGCCAACGGTATTTTTATTGCCGTACCCGGGATGCATATTGGCGCGGACGGTTTTTTTGCCGAACGGGTCGAGCAATTCGTTTCCTTTCAAGAAAGACCACCGGCGACAAGCGGTGAACTCACCCGCATCCACCCTGCCCCACGCCGCAATAGCTGGCTGCAGCTTATTGTTTGCAGCGACGATCGCCTCGACGATTTTGCCCGGCAGGAAAGCTCGGTAGCGCGGATCAGCCCGGCTCCCAAGGCAGTAGTCCATCGAACTGGGGGCGCTGTGGCAGTGCGTCGCCGAAATTAAAATGCGGTTGAAAGGGATGCCAGTTTTGGAGGAAGCCGTGCGCTTGGCCTCGTCGCACAGTTCTCGCGGTAACATACAACTATCGACCACCACGATAGCCATCCGCGTCACGCGATCATCAAGCACTAGGCAGCGTGCATGCAACCGATCAACGACCTTGTTATCACTGGCCTCAATGAAGCCGCCGTTGCGGATCACTGGCAGCACTAGTGGCGTCACATCGATTTTGGCCGCACCGGCACGGAACTCCGCGTGGGTCTCGGCAGGCGCGAATGTAACGAGCAGCAGAGCCACGACGAATGGAAATGGTTTCATGTATGGGCGTAACTATGACTGTCACTGCAAGTGGTGCAAGCCGCCGCTTTGCCAAATACTTCTTATTTTTGGAATGATTTTTTTGGATTGACCAACGTAAAGCATCGAGAGTAATATTAGTCTTCTTTCCACTTGTGGATTAAATCAAAAACAAACAAGAAATATGAGTGATAAAATCGTCCCCTTAATTAGTTCCGGAACCAAAGGCCCACTGGGTGTGCTGCACCTGCCCCGCCTTTGGCAAAAAGTTTCCCTCGAGGCAGCCGGCAAAATAGCCGACGGCTACCCGGGAATTGGCGCGGGCTACGACGCGATGGTGATCGCCGGCCTCGGACTGAATACTGATGCGGTTCGTGCGCACATTACCAACGACAAGCCAACCTACCCGCAGTTCGAGGCGTGGATTCAGGCTCAAGAAGGCGCCACGCTGGGTGCCGATGCCATCGGCGCGCTGAACGACTCTATCGTGGGCTACAACCATGACGACGAAACCCGCCAAGGCATCCTGAGCGCCAATGGCCTGCCGGATGGCAACCCACAGGACGCCGTGAACCTCAACAACCTCGACGATTGGCTGGAGTTTCACACCGCCGAAATTGCTTAATTCCTCTTACTTTACCCCAAACCGCAGCCGACTTGGCTGCGGTTTTTTTTTGCCCTCATCATGCTTGGCAAAAGTGAAGATAGGAGTTGTCCCACAGTGTCCAGGTGAGTAATTTGCCTGCGTTCCCAGCCAAGGATGGCCAGAACAACGCAACCCTAAATCCAGCAATTATGAGTAACATCAAACAAACCATCATCGCTGCAGCCGTTGCTGTGGCGTCCACCACCTCCACACAGGCGGATGGCCTCTCCGATTCACTGCCGCTGGGCAAAAGCCTCGCTGCCGGCGTCGAACTCCCGCTGTCGCTCGGCGTCAGCGCTAATGTGTTTTTCATGGAACAGGACATGGCGGCCCAGTCGATCTCGATCGACATACCGCCACTAGCCCTGCCCACCGGTCCGGTTGAATTGCCGCCCGGCCTTCCCGCCACGGCAGACAACCTCGAAAGCCGTGCCACCAGTACCACCGCCAAGCTCGACGCATGGCTGCTCCCGTTCCTGAATGTGTACGGCGTTGCCGGCTACGTGGATGGTGAAACTGTCGCAAGCGGATTCTCCATCAACGGACTGCCGCCGGCGATGGCCAGCCTTTTGCCCAACTCTTTCTCCATCGCCTACAGCGGCCCCATTTACGGTGCCGGCATTACTTTGGCAGCCGGCTACAACCAGTACTTCGCCTTGTTGGACGCCAACTACACCGAGTCCGATCTCGACATAGGCGAATCCACCATCGAAGCGTTTGTCGTCTCGCCGCGCATCGGCATCACAGGAAACCTGGGCGACCTAGAAGGATCGCTCTACGTTGGCGCCATGTATCAGGATATCGATGAGAACCAAAATGGCACCGTCAACTTCCCTATCATGGGACAGGCCGTGCCAGTCGGATACAATGTCATTTCAGAAGCTGAGAACAAGTGGAATTACCTCGTAGGCGCAAATCTCAAAATCAGCGAAAGCTGGAACTACGGCATCGAGGTTGGCTTCTCCGACCGTACACACGCAATGGCCACGCTCAACTACCGCTTCTAGGCCAAGCGCGAACCAAACTATCTAGGACGGGCCAAACGCCCGTCCTTTTTTTGTCCCGCTTAGCCAAGCGATGGCCCTTGCCTCCGCTCCCGCTTCGGTTCATAAATCGGCTGAACCATGAAAGTTGTTGCAACACTCTCCTTCTCATTTCTCAGCTGGGCCGCACTTGGCCAAGCCGCCGATCTGCCCAAGTTCCGGCACGTCACAATCGATGCCAATGTCAAGATCGGCTACGGCACCGCTATTGCCGACATGAACGGCGACAAAAAACCCGATATCATCCTGTGCGACGCCCGCAACATCGCCTGGTATGAAAACCCGTCGTGGAAAAAACACATCATCGTCGAGAACCTCACCGCGCGCGACCACGTCTGCATCGCCGTACGCGACATCGACGGTGACGGCAAGGCCGAGATCGCAGCCGGTGCTCAATGGAATCCGGGCGAAACCAGCGACATCTCCAAATCCGGCGCCGTATTTTATCTTATCCCTCCAGCCGATCGGACGCAAAAATGGACTCCGGTTCAACTCGAGCACGAGCCGACCACCCACCGCATGCGCTGGTTTGCCACACCCACCGGGAAGTTCGACCTCGTCGTGTTGCCGCTGCACGGGCGCGGCAACAAGGGAGGCAAAGGCGACGGCGTCCGCACGCTCGCCTACCACAAGCCAAGCGACGCCAAGGCCAAGTGGAGCACCACCGTCATCGATGACCTCATGCACATGAGCCACAATTTTGAGGTTGCCCAGTGGGACAAAGATCTCGCCAACGAAATGCTACTCGGCGGCCTCGAGGGCTTATTCCTTCTCAATCCGGCGAAACACGGCGCTTGGACTCGCCAACAGATTTCCAATAATCCAACCGGTGAAGTCCGACAAGGCGCCGGTATGAATGGTCAAAAATTCATCGCCGCCATCGAGCCGATGCACGGTAATCAGCTTTCCATTTACACAGCGGGTAAAGGGGGGAAACTTTGGGATCGAAACGTCATCGACGACTCACTCGATCAAGGCCACGCCCTCGCCACCGGCGACTTCCTCGGCAATGGCAGCGACCAAATCGTCGTCGGTTGGCGCGGCACACGCCGCACAGGAAAAGTCGGCGTGAAACTATTTTATCCCACCGACAAAAAGCATACGGAGTGGAAAAGCCTTTTGATCGATGACAACCAGATGGCCACCGAGGACATCCGTGTCGCCGACCTCAACGCCGATGGAAAACCCGATCTCGTAGCCGCCGGCCGTGCCTCCCACAACCTGAAAATTTACTTCAACGAGTAAAGTTTGGAGCATGTGAACGTTTTTGGAAGTTTAATAAGTTACCCAAAGTCATCACACCTGCTCAACACTTCCAGTAGACTCTGAACATCGGCACTGGTGTGGTTCGCGGAGACCGTCAATCTTAACCGGGCCTCGTTGCGTGCCACGGTCGGGTACCGAATCGCCGGGATGAAGAATCCCGCCTCACGTAATCGCTCCATTGTGGCCACAGCCATGGCTTCCCCTCCGACAATAAGCGGCAGTATGGCGCTTGCTTTTGCTGGCGTTTTCCATCCAAGCGATTCGACACCTCTCCTCATCTCGTCCACCCGTTGCCAAAGCTGCTCACGCAGCGACTTTCCTTCCTCGGCTTGGATCAGTTCCAGACCGGCACGGGCGGCGACGCTGATCGCCGGGCTCGGCGCGGTCGAGAAAATGAAACTGCGTGCCTTATTCACCAAAAGTTCGGTTAGTTGGCGACTGCCGCAGATGAAGCCACCGGCAGAACCGACAGCCTTGCCCAGCGTGCCCATCTTGATCTCGATGCGCTCGCCAAAGCCCTCGGCCGTCCCTAACCCCTGACCAAGCAACCCGTATAGCCCGACGGCATGCGCCTCGTCGAGCATCAGCCAAGCGCCGTAGCGTTCCTTCAACTCGACGATCCCGGCAATCGTCGCGTGATCGCCGTCCATCGAGAAAACGCTCTCAGTCGCTACCAGCACACGCCCTCCCCGGCCGGCAGCCCACTGTAAAATTTTTTCGAGATTCTCGAGGTCATTATGCCGAAAAACACGAATCGTCGCGCCGCTCAGTTTTGCGGCATCAATCATTGAGGCGTGTGCTTTTTTGTCAATGACCACTACGTCACCCAGTCCAAGCAGCGATGTCAAAACCCCCTGTGCCGCCGCAAATCCGGTTGAGAAAACCAGCGCAGCCTCGGTTCCCTGCCATTTCGCCAAGGCCGATTCTAGTTCGTGATGCGGGTGCATAGAACCACAGATGAGCCGCGATGCGCCGGAGCCGACGCCGAACTGTTCGACCGCCTCTCTCACCGCCCGGCCAAGCGCTGGATGCGCAGCCAAACCGAGGTAGTCGTTGGAGGAAAAGTTGATGAACTCGCGGCCACCGAACTTGATTCGCGCCGACTGCGCCGACTCGATCTCCCGCAGTTCACGCCACAAGCCGGCATCGCGGATTTCGTCGAGCTCACGGCCGAGTTGTTTGTCAAAGTCGGCCATCAATCTTACTCCACAACAAGCCGGTAAAAAACCGGCTTACCGTTGTCGATCCTAAGGTCGGCGTGCTCGAGCGAGTCGAATCTCGCCGTCAAGCCCTTGGCGATCGACTTCCATTCGGTTGGGTCACCATTGTTGCTTTTTTCAACGCGATAACGCCGTCCTGGCACGCTTTGCCAGCGCAGCAAGACAGTCTGGTTTTCCACGTCGATTGGCGTATCGAAGCGAAGGGATGAACTGCTGTCTTTCGGGTCAGTACCGGCGTGCTGCTCGGAAAAATCTGGAAAGCCGTCACCGTCAAAATCGCTGTTGACACCGGCGACGCTGAGACCGGAAAAATGAAGTTTCTCCCAGTTGTCCGGGATGCCGTCGTTGTCGGTGTCCGGCCCCTCCTGGTCCAGTTTCACGACATCGAAACGTGCGCCCGACTCGTTATGATGAAATAATAGAAGCGCCTTTGGCAGCGTGTTGCTTTCGTACCCGTTGCCCGACAGCGCTTCACTGTCAACAGCGACCACCAGAGGCAAATCCGGAGCGTGATACGGCGAGTTCCCGAGTGACGGGTTGGCGGTGCGCAAGGCAGGGCGGGCGGCGTCGAACCTGATCCAGCGCGTGTTCTCGAGGACATTATGAAATCGATATTGAATCCGCGTACTTTCCTTGGCTAAACCGAGGTCGGAGGCCCTGACCGAGTAGATCATTACGCTGTTGTTGAGCAGTGACGTTTCCTGTTCCGCCGAGGAAAAAACATTCAGAATACCCCCCAGCTTCGGCTTCTCAAAATCGATCGAGTCGATGATGGTGTGGTAAGCGTCGTCAGCCAGTTCGCGCTCGCTAATGTCGCCGGTCACCAGCACGTCACCGGAAGAACCGTGAGTCAACTCGTAGTCGGTGACACCGTCGAGGTCGGTGTCCACGTCGATGCCGATGTTGGTGAGGAAAGACTGCGGGACGATCCAAGGCCCGTCCATGGCGATGCCGAAAAATAGGGTGGCGTCGTCGATGACGCCCAGTTCCGCCGCGTTGGAAGCAGCCCCCACTGCCCGCAAATCACGAGCTGCCCGTTCGCGGTCGCTATAGCCGCGCGAGGGACTTTGGTAGCCAAACTGAAACACCGACACCAGCGGGGCGCTGCGCGGATTAGTCCCGACCACGGGAAGCTCAACCGGCGCGACGCCCTCCCGTTGCCGAACAGCCACGCTCCCGGCCTCCACGCGATGATCCCCAACCGGGCGCAGCAGCATGTGAAACGGTACGTGCACCGAACGCGACTCACCGTGAAACCAGACTTGTCCCGATACTTCGTGGACAATATGACGTGGCCCGCCCTTGACCTCCGGCGTCGTGGTAGGGTCGAAGGTGAACTCAACCTTGGCAGGGTCGATGGCCAGCTTCAGCTCAACCATGGCTTTGCCCTTGGCCGGGACGGTCACCGTCAGCTTGTCCGGAGTGAGTGTCACACCAGCATTGGCCAAAGTATTGCTCACTGCGATGGAGCTGGTCCACGCTTGGTTCTCAAAATTTGTCAACTCGATATTGCGCTTGGCCAAGTGCGGTTCAGAAATCTCCAGCAGACCAAAGGACAGCGATACCCGGTCCGGCGCATCAGCATCGGCTGCAACCACCGGCGTATCGATGGCCTGGGCTGGATTGACGCGGCCAGCCCCAGTACGCGTCTCCGGATATGGCGCCCCGTTTTCGTCCAGCATTTGCACGGCGGTGTTCATCAACGTCGCCTTGATGATGGAGGGCATCCAGCCCGGGTGCCGCTCGATAAGCAACGCAGCCGCACCGGCGACATGCGGCGCCGCCATCGAGGTGCCGCCGGAGAGCATCGCTGCTTCTCCCCCACCAGCCAATGCTGAATGGATGTTGAAGCCAGGAGCCGAAATGTCCGGCTTGAGCAGATGTGTCTCGTACTCAGGCCCGCGGGAACTTCCCGGCGAGAGTTGATCGCCCAGTTGTGCACCACCGATCATGACATCACCACCAAGCCTCACGAACAAGCCGGCCGCCAGTTGTTCCTTCAACTCCTTGCCGGTCCGAAGCGAGATCATCATGGCCGGGATATCCACCTTGCCGCCGGATGTCCCCATCGCGATCGGTGGCCCTCCCTCGCTGTTCACCACGATCACCGCCACCGCACCAGCGTCCATTGCGCGCTGAATTTTATCGACAAAAAAACAGACACCGCGATCGATCATCGCGATGTTACCCTCGATTGCATCGGCATTTTTCAAATCTTCGCAGGCCCGCGGCGGATCGGCGTAAACCACCCGGCCAGCGATCTCTCCGGCAATCTTAAGTTCCTTCGTGAATGACGCTTCAACCGCCTCGTAATAATCACGAACCACCGGCGGATCGGTGACCTCGATGCTGTTATTCTCGATGCCGTCATCCATCGAGTTGGCGACGGTAATCTCGCTGTCTTCGTACGAATTCAACGAGTAGAAATTGTTCCCGCTGTTGCCTGCGGCGCGCACCACCACACAACCTAATTTTGACAGACGAGCTGCAACATTATTCTCGAATCTCGGGTAGCTGTACGAGTTGCCCAGCGACAGATTCACCACGTCAAGCCGGTCGATGAGGTCGCCGTTCGCGTCAGGGTCGGCCGCCCATTCCATCGCGTCCACCGACAGGCCCGTGGTCCCCTTGCAGCCGAACACCTTCAACGCGTACAGTTTTGCTTCCGGCGCCACGCCGGGGCCAATCAGGAACTTATCCATATTCAGTACCTGCCCGTAACCGCCCGAGTACGGCATGCCATTGGTTAACACGCCCATGCCTGCCGCGATCCCAGCCACATGCGAGCCATGGCTGTTCTCAGCACAGTCGATAGGATCCCGATCAGAGCGCGGTGTCTGTGTGCCGTCATAGGCATCCCCGGCGAAGTCATAGCCGCCCACCACTTTTTTTGTTGGAAAGGTGCCAGACTCGATGCGCGCCGGGTTATTTTTGGTATAGGCCTCCTCATCACCACTCCCGCCGAACATCGCATGAGTGTAATCAATCCCGGAGTCGATGATGCCAATGCGCACCCCCTTGCCGGTGGCAGAGAAATTACCGCGGTTCCAGACATTAGTCGTCCCAATGAATGGCACACTGGTGGACGTAAGCGGGCGGAATTGCGCCACCGGCTGGACATCAGACACGCCGTCGAGCCGACGAAGTCGCTCCACCTGGGTGAGCGGTAGTCGCACCTTTAGTGCATTGGCCAAGCGGCTGAACCGCGCCTCGACCACCCCGCCGACTTCTCCAAGGCGGCCAATGAGAGCCTTTTGCTGGATGGCGATTTCGCTGATACGAACACGGGTCAACTTGGCGATTTCGCCCGCGGCCAAGCCTTGTGCGCGGAGGCGCACCGCAACGTCCGCCGCCGGTTCGCCGGAGAGCTCTAAATAAACCAACCGGGTTTCGGCCAACTGCTCAGCGCCGAGCATCTGACCAGGCGGCAGGCAAACACCGACCGAGCCGAGGCAAATTATGAGAAAAAAACGGCCCCATCCAAAGCCACTCGTCATGCGCAGAGCATGCCAGTTTCCAACAAACGAGGCGAGCCTCGCTCGCGGATGCTCAAGCTGGATCGTAATTGAGATTCGGGGCAAGCCAACGCTCGGCATCGCCAAGGCTCATGCCCTTGCGCTTGGCCCAGTCCTCCACCTGGTCACGGTCGATTTTACCGACACCAAAATACTTGGCACGCGGATGCGCGAAGTACAGTCCGCTCACCGAACTCGCCGGCCACATCGCGCAACTCTCGGTGAGACGGATACCGGTGTGCTTCTCCACGTCAAGCAACTCCCATAACAGCCGCTTCTCGGTGTGATCCGGACAGGCGGGATAACCGGCGGCGGGGCGGATGCCCCGATATTTTTCCCGAATCAACTCCTCGCTGCTCAGAGATTCGTCAGCTCCGTAACCCCACTCGCAGCGAACACGCGCGTGCAGGCACTCAGCAAACGCCTCCGCCAGACGGTCGCCAAGTGCCTTGGCCATGATGGCGTTGTAATCGTCGTTAGCAGCCTCGAACGACTTTGAAAGTTCCTCCACACCGTGACCGGCCGTGACGGCGAAAGCGCCCAAGTGATCAGCCAAGCCGGTTTTCCCAGACGCGATGAAGTCGGCCAAGCTATGGTTCTCCCCGGAAGCCTTGTCGTTTTGTTGGCGCAAAAAATGGAACTTGGCCAAGCGCTTGGTTCTCGTATCGTCAGTGAATAATTCCACATCGTCTCCAATGCGGTTAGCCGGAAAAAAACCGTAAGCGCACTTGGCCGTGAACAATTTTTCGGCGATGATACGGTCGAGCAATTCCTTTGCGTCGTCGAACAACTCCTTCGCCTTGTCGCCGACGATCGCATCGTCGAAAATTTTTGGGTATCGCCCCTGCAACTCCCACGCGTGAAAAAATGGCGACCAGTCGATGAACTCAACCAGCGTCTCCAGCGGGAACTCGTCCTCCGAGCGGACGCCGGTAAATTCGGGCTGAGGGATATCCTCCGCGCACCAGTCGATTTGAGTCTCTCTCGCGCGCACCTTTGCGATCGGCAGCAGCGGCTTAGCTTTACGCTTGCTGTAATGCTTTTCGCGGAGTTCGTCCTGCAACGTTGTATTCGTAGCGATGAAATCGCCTCGGCCGTTTTCGCTCAACAACTTGCCGACGACACCGACAGCGCGGGAAGCATCGATCACGTGCAGCGTTCCCTGCTCGTAACCGGGAGCGATCTTCACTGCGGTATGTTCGCGACTGGTCGTCGCCCCTCCGATGAGCAGCGGCAAATCAAATCCCTCTCGCTGCATCTCCTTCGCAACGTGGGTCATTTCGTCAAGCGACGGCGTGATCAACCCGCTGAGGCCAATCACATCCACGTTTTCCACGCGGGCGGCCTTCAAAATCTTGTCGCACGAAACCATCACGCCAAGGTCGATGACCTCGTAGTTATTGCAACGCAACACCACGCCGACGATGTTTTTACCGATGTCGTGCACGTCGCCCTTGACGGTCGCCATGAGGATTTTACCACGTGACGACGAGCCGGTCTCAGCCTTCTCCTCCTCCATGAATGGTTGCAGGTAAGCGACTGCTTTTTTCATGACACGCGCACTCTTGACAACTTGCGGCAGGAACATTTTTCCAGCGCCGAACAGATCGCCGACGACGTTCATGCCGTCCATCAAAGGCCCCTCGATGACGTGAATCGGGCGACCGAGTTTTTGCCGCGCTTCCTCGGTGTCGGCCTCGATGTGCTCTACGATACCCTTGACGAGCGCATGGCTCAGTCGCTCCTCGACGGTTCCTTCGCGCCAGACATCGGCCACCTTCTCCGACTTGCCCTGCTGCTTAACCGTCTCGGCAAACTCGACGAGTCGCTCGGTGGCATCTGAACGGCGATTCAGTAGAACGTCCTCAACTCGCTCAAGCAAGTCCGGCGAAATTTCCTCGTACACCTCTAGCATGCCGGCGTTTACGATGCCCATGTCCAGCCCGGCGCGAATCGCATGGTATAGGAACGCTGAGTGCATCGCCTCGCGCACGCCGTTGTTTCCGCGAAACGAAAAAGAAATGTTACTGACCCCGCCGCTAACCTTGGCCAAGGGCAGCGTCGACTTGATGATGCGCGTAGCCTCGATGAAACTCACTGCGTAATCGTTGTGCTCATCCATGCCGGTAGCGACGGTAAGGATGTTCGGATCAAAAATAATGTCCTGCGGTGGAAAACCTACTTCGCTCGTCAGCAGATCGTAGGAACGCGTACAAATCTCAACACGACGCTTGGTGCAGTCAGCTTGGCCCTGCTCGTCGAACGCCATCACTACAACTGCCGCGCCGTACCGGCGGATCAGGCGCGCCTGCTTGAGGAACGTCTCCTCACCCTCCTTGAGGCTGATCGAGTTGACGATTCCCTTGCCCTGCATGCATTTGAGACCGGCCTCGATGACTGACCATTTCGAGCTGTCGACCATGATCGGCACGCGCGAGATGTCCGGCTCAGAGGCGATCAAATTCAGGAATCGTACCATCGCCTCCTCGGAGTCGAGCATGCTCTCATCCATATTGACGTCGATAATTTGCGCACCGTTCTCGACCTGCTGCAGGGCGACCGCCAGCGCCTCCTCGTACTGATCGTTCTTGATCAACTTGGCAAAACGCGGCGAGCCGGTAACGTTATTTCGCTCGCCGATGTTTATGAAATTTGACTCGGGGCGAACCGTCAACGCCTCCATACCACTGAGCCGCAGCCATGGCTCCGGCTTGGCCAAGCGGCGCGGCTCACAGTCCCTGACCGACTCGGCGATGCTGCGAATGTGATCCGGCGTCGTGCCACAGCAACCTCCGACGATATTAAGCCAGCCGTTGACCGCCCATTCGCGCAACTGCGGCGCGAACGTCTCGGGTGTTTCCGGAAAACCGGTCGGCAGCAGTGGGTTCGGCATACCTGCATTCGGGTGCGCGCTGACATTGACCGGTGCGATGCGCGAAAGCTCGTCGATGTACGATCGCATCTCCTGCGGGCCAAGAGCGCAGTTGATCCCGACGCTGACCAGGTCAATGTTGGCAACGGAATTCCAATACGCCTCGACTGTCTGGCCGGAGAGGGTACGGCCACTTTGGTCGGTGATGGTGAACGACAGCATCACCGGCAGCCGTTGCCCAAGCGAGTCGAACACCGTCTCAAGCGCGAACAATGCCGCCCTAGAATTGAGCGAGTCGAACACCGTCTCGACCAGCAGCACGTCCGCTCCACCCTCGACAAGGCCTTTGGCCTGCTCGAAGTATGCCTCGACCAACTGGTCGTATGTCACGGCGCGAAAAGCCGGATCGTTGACATCCGGGGAAATGGAGGCTGTCCGATTTGTCGGACCAAGCGCACCGGCGACAAAGCATTGCCGGCCAGGATCCGCCACCATTACATCATCGGCGGCGATGCGGGCCAACTTGGTGTTGGCCACATTCAGTTCGTAAGCCAGCGACTCCATCCCATAATCTGCCAAGGCAATACTGGTGGAGTTAAAGGTGTTCGTCTCGATGATATCCGCCCCAGCCTCGAGATAGGAGCGGTGAATGGAACCGATCACCTCCGACTGGGTTATACCCAATAGGTCGTTGTGCCCCTTGAGATCGCGCTCCCAGTCAGCAAACCGTTCGCCCCGGAAATCAGCCTCCTCAAGTGTGCGCTGCTGGATCATCGTGCCCATCGCACCATCGAGAATCACGATGCGCTTGGCCAAGAGATCACTCAGAGCTAGTTGCCTATCCTTGGGACGATTGATGTCCATAAATAAGTATTTTACCGCCCAACCTCAGGAGAGTCAACTTTCACATCAACATATCATGATATGTTGATATGTTTGTTTTTATTATGAAATAATCAATTTATGACGGTGTAAATTGAATTGTTATCGCTAGTGTTTATTGAGACAACACTATGAGGAAAATACATTGAATGAACTCACACGGGAAAAATCTTCGCGGCTCGATTCAATCTCTAATTGGTGGTGCTGATCTATAAACGATAATTCCCATCGCTAGCAATTCGTAGTTATGCCTAAAAATGTTGATATTCTTTTCTAGTTTGATCAGGAGGAAGGCGAAGCAAGGCAGCCGCCCCACAGAGGGCTTCGCGCCATACTCATTATTCCAGATCCCGAGTTAATCGGCATTTTTACCATAAAACGGCATGTTGGGGTTAAAAATTCCCGTTCCGTCAACGATACGGAGGAAATGTTCAAACATAAATTCACTGTCCTGGATGGGAAGGTAATTGTTCCGATTCCCAACCATGTACTGAAAGATAAACTTTTCTAATACGACGGCGAGTAAATCTAGATCCAATGTCTCAGTGAACTAGTCATCAACTACAAACTGACCCGAAAGAGACCTAGGTTCAAAAGAATCTCCCGTTTGAAGCCCTCCAAAAACTGGCTGTGAATAACAAAAACGATGATCTGATCGAGCCAAAGGATATTTTTTTCTTTTCAAAAAACCTGATGACGATCACCTCGCATAACAAGATTGTCACCCTTGGATTGTTGATCGTTGGCTTGATTGTGGTGAATATGCTGATTGGGGTACGCGGTGAATTTTCACTGAGGCACGCCAACTATATTTACTCATAAGTTGACAGCGACGGAGATAGGTCTTCTCCGATTGGCAAAGCCTTGTCCGGGTGCAGTGCCATTGATGCGGCGATCTGATATGCCATTCAGGGACAACAACGCAAGTACATGACATTTAGATTAGGATCCATTAACCGCCAAAGCGAGTATACCGTCAGTGACCTGATGCATGGTGTATCACGGACTGATCTCGATGACGTCACATTGCGCATCGTGCCTGCAACATGAAGAGAGGGAAATACTTGCGCGGTTCAGGCAGTAACCGAAGGAGAGTGATTTTCAGCACACAGGTTAGTGGTGTTCTGCTCTACTCAAAGAAGGTGATGCTCATTCCGAAAGACCAATCATTAGAAAATTATTTTCAGGATTCAATGTCATTTGAGCGGATGTTCAAGACCCTCTATCCGCCTAGCGAAGTTTCCGAATCGCACGGCCTGTTCATTTACTGGGAGTTACATCTAATCCATAATGATTTCTTGGATCAGGAAGTGGAGAGGGATACCGCTCATGCCGGTTATTGAAGACACCCATAAGCCATTCGAGCACGCTCCTTACCTCAGTGCCAATTCTATAGGCATCATGCGGAGGGTGAAATCTAGGGCGCTTTCGAACTCGTTACTAAGCGAGTCGAGTTGCTGCTGGTAGGGATTGTTGACCATGTCATTGAATACGCGATTGGAGATCAGGTTAGCCATTTGCTCGTCGCTGTTTGCGACCAAAACTATCCACTCGGACACTTTTTGGGGAGCGTCGGCCAACGGTTGAGGGGCCGGGGCCGGCCAGAGGGCCAGGACAATGCAGGCCAAACCACCGGCAAAAATCCAACGCCACAACTTGGCCAAGCCGACCGTTTGGCGGGGTTGTTTTTCAGCCTCTGCGCGGATGGCCGCCATAATCCGCTGGTGGAGAAACGGCGGGAAATCTTGTGCATCCCGCTTAGCCTCATCACGGAGTTGCGACTCGATACCTGGCCAAGTACTTGGTTTTGCTTCGTCTTTCATGCTTCGGTTTGTTCGTTTATCCCCTCAATGGTTGTCGCTCGTCGGTAATACTTCAGCAAGTTTTCGCCGGGCGCGATGCAACAGCACTTTCACCGAGCCTATACTCTTGTTCATTACGTCTGCGGTTTCGGCAAGGTTTCGGTCTTCGGCATAAAAATGCCACAAGGCGGTAAACTGGCTCTCGGAGAGCAGCGCCCTTGCATGCTCCCAGACGCACTCAGTCTTTTCGCTGGCGATCAACTCACTGCGGGGATTGGTGTCGGTGGCTCGGTCCACGTGCTCTGACTCTAGAACGCGCTTTCGCCGGAAATGGTTAATAGCCAACCTTGATGCGATGGTATAAATCCAAGTCGTGAAGGCGTATTGCGGATTGTATTGATGCAGTTTGCGATAGGCTGTCACAAAAGTGGATTGCAGCAGATCCTGCGCGATATGATGATCTGAGGTTTTTTGGTAAAGAAAAGCGAACAACCGGCCTTCGAGCCTGGAGACAAGTTGCTCGAACGACTCCATGCAGCCTTCTTTCGCGGCGACGGCTAGGGCGAGCTCCTCCGCCCGGTCTCTGTCGCGCTCCGTGGTGTCTGGAGCCGGGGTAAACTCACAGCTTGAGTCAGGTTGGCCCTGTGTTGGTGCCGCCATCAACGAAACTGTGGCATACTGGATCAATACTAGGGAAGATCAATGTCGATCTCCTTCAGCGCCGGGTCGATCAACTCGAGAAACTTGTTCATTTCCATGGCGAAATTAATGGAGATGGTCGCCTCGTTGCGTTTGACCTTCATTCCCTTGAGGATGTCCTTAATTTCCGGATTCTCCTCCTGGCCCAGTCTCGCGAATCCTATCAGGCCGTTGACCATCGCCTCCATCTGCTCGGCGGTATCGGCGGAATAAGCATCGACTTCAAGGGAGAGAACAAGGTTCCCGTCCGACCCGCCCAGGACGAGGGCGACCTTCTTGGCCATTTGGCTCACGTTTACATCGTCGATGTGCTCTTTTAGCGACTCGACATCGGCATAGGCCATGAGGAAGACACTTTTCGCTTCCTTGCTTATCATATCGAGTCTCGGCGGTACTTGTGTCGCCGCACCCTTGCCATTGACGAGGTCGATGGCCTTGGCTGCAAGTTCGCGGCTGGGAGCCATCACTGCGGTGGTGGTGTTCACAAAACTGACATAACCTCGCTCGCCGTCGCGCCGGTCGCCGACACCATGAATCTCATGTTTGCCGTGCTCGGTTTTACGGTAATGCTCATGCAGCTTCATGAACGCTAGCAGCTTGGTGCTGTCTCCCTTGTGCCTCATGGCAAGGACAGCGTTATCCTCCTCCCCATTGCCTGACAGGGTGGCACTTTGAATGGCGGTCAGCGGGTCAAAGCCAATGATCTCGATCAGCGCATCGAGCTTTTCACTGCCATCCGGCAGTGAAAAGTCCTGACGCATTTTTTTGAGCATGGTAGTACCGATTTCAGAGGCCCGAAAGGCGTCCAAATCCAGATGCGCCACGAATTTGGCGTCCTTGGAGATATTGATTTTATCAACTTTTTCCGCTTGGCCGGTTGTTATGGCCAATGTCAGGATCAACAGTGTAAATAGTGCTGTTTTCATCTTTCCTGTTTTAATTGAAGCCGCTATGACGCTTCATTATTTACTCTTAATTATTTTTATATACACGCCGCTGATTCCAAAAGTTACGCCCCCTGCAAAAAAGAGCGCCGCTACTCCCTTATGATGGTGATAAAGCCGGCCTCCTGTGTAGGCTCAATGTAAAGGTTTACCGTGTTGCCGTTTCCGCCGATGCTGGTCTTATTGAGCGAACCGCCCGGCGAAAGGGAAAACTGGGTCTTCACCGACTCGCCGCTACCAACCGTGCCCCGAACCTGCACCGAGTAGTCCATCCCAGAGAGCGTCTTGAACTCCAGCTTCACCCGCCCCCCTGCACCGGCATCGACAAAATCCGTCGCCACCGAGTAGCCAAGGTTCGGGAACTCGACGCTCACGGCGTCACTCCCGTTGTAAGTTGTGTTGTACGACTTGAGCGAACTGCGAGCAGGGCTTTTCACCATCTTCCCGTTTGCCTCAAACTGCGAGCCGTGCGCCGTGCAGAGCAGCCCGACCCCCTTCTTAAATGCGTTCACAGCAACACCCCTGTGTGTGCACTTGGCCGACACGGCGTAAAACTGGTTACCCGGCATGCGTGTCACTACGATTTGGCTGCTCGAGGACGGGATTCCCGGGACGCGTAGACGCACCGAGCCATACGACTGCTTGAGCTGCGAAAAGTCGTCAAAGCTCATCCGGAACACCGCCATTTCCCCGGCCTGCACCCCGGATAGAAACCACCGTCCGGGCCCCAATCCGCAAGCACCCCCGCACACAGAGGCAAAAGCCAGGGTCCGCAAGGCGCCGCGCCGATTCATTTGCAAATTCATCTCACTATACATACATGAACTAGCGCGCCGAGGTTACGGAAATGCGCTTCGCCAAGTGAATCAAAAATGCACGACTGGCCAAGCGGTAGGTTTGTCGTTTGACAGCCGTACCGGTTTAAGGCTTGCTCCCTACTCCGCTTGGCTAAGCCAAGGTTAATTTTCCTCCATGGCAAACGACCCCGACCAAATCGCCCGCATCGAGGCGTACTTGAGTGACAACCTGTCACCCGCCCGCTTGAAGCACATATTGGGCGTGCGGGAAACAGCGGTGGCCTTAGCCAAGCCGCTCGGCATCGACACCGCCCAGGCAGAATTGGCCGCCCTGCTCCACGACTGCGCCAAGGAACGCCCCGACGACGAACTAGTCGCTTTGGCCAAGTGCCACGGGGTGGATGCGGACGAACACGAGCAACACACACCCAGCCTGCTGCACGGCAAAGTGGCGCCGTTCGTCGCCGCGGAACAATTCGCCATAGACGACGCAACCGTGTTCGACGCCATCCGCTGCCACTCCACCGGAGCGGTGGAGATGGGACCGCTCGACCAACTGCTGTTTGTCGCCGATTTCTGCGAACCGAACCGCCCTTACACGGCAGCGGCAGAAGTGCGCGAGTTAGCCGGGCGCGACCTCGAGGCGGCTACGCTCGAGGTGATGCAGTTCAAGCTCCGCAAAACCCTACTCAAGAAACAGCCGGTGCACCCCGACTCACTCCACGCCTACAACGCCCTGATTAACAAACGTACCCGCGATGGCAACCATTGAACCGACATATTTTCTCCTATGAAACTTTGTGATCTCAATCCCGGCCCCGGCATCGGTGCCAGCTCATGGCACGTCGAGATGGACGGCCACGGCCTGTTGATGGACGCCGGCACCCATCCCAAGCTGGAGGGCTCGCCAGCGTTGCCGCTGTACGACTCGATTCGCGAACGCCCCGTGGATGCCATCGCGTTCACACACTGCCATCATGACCACGTCGGCTCGCTGCCGGTGGCGCTGCGGCTCTTCCCCCGGGCGCACGTGATGATGACCGAGCTGAGTTACTTTATAATCGAGCGCGTGCTGCACAACTCGGTCAACGTAATGAAACGACAGGCCGACGAAAAAGGGATCCCCGAGTACCCTCTCTATACCCACCGCGAGGTGGACGAGTTAGCGCCGGTTTTCCAAGGCTACCGCTACAACCGGGAGATCGAGTGGTGCGCATTTGAGAAGGCAGCTAGGGGCCAGAGCTCCCCGACGCTCGAGTTTCACGACGCCGGCCATGCTCTTGGCTCGGCAGGTATCATGGTACGAGGGAAAAGTGAGACCCTCTTTTACACCGGTGACGTCTGCCTGCACGACCAGACTATTCTCAAGGCGGCCCGGTTTGCCGAGGTGCAGGCTGACGTGATGATCATGGAGACCACACGCGGCACCCGCAAAACGCCCTCCGACTTTTCACGCTCCGGTGAGATCGAAAAACTCTCGACTGCCATCGAAGCCACGTTCGAGCGCGGCGGCAGTGTTCTGATCCCCACCTTTGCGCTGGGCCGGACACAGGAAATGCTGGCCATCCTCGCCCTGCTCATGAAAGAGGGCAGGTTGAAAAAACAAACAGTATTTATTGGGGGGCTGGGCCGGGTATTCACAGAGATTTACGATCTGCAATCCCATCGAGCCAACCGGCAGCACACCAATCTTCAATTGAACGAAGCGCTGGATCTTCAGGTGCTAGACCGCGATCACGCAGCCAAAATCAAGCTCAACAAGGGGCGCTTGTTTGTGATGACCGCCGGCATGCTCACCGAGAATACTACCGCCTACGATTTGGCCAAGCGAATGGTCGAGGATCCGAAGCAAGGCATCTTCTTCGTCGGCTACGCCGATCCCTCGACACCCGGTGGCCGCCTCAAGGCAGCCGCAACCGGAGAAACATTTCATTACAGCGACAGTGCGGGCAACTTGGAAAAACACTGCGACGTGCGTGACTTTGACCTAACCGCGCACGCCAACCGCGAGGCCCTGCTGGAACTAGTCGGCCAAGTGGAACCGCGCACACTCATCCTCGGCCACGGTGACCCCGAAGCTCGCGCCTGGTTTGGAGAACAGGTGCGGAATCGCTGGCCGAAAATAAAAATCCTACAGCCACAACCGGGCGAAACCGTAGAAGTTTGAGGCAAATAAAAACGGGATTAAAAACTCACTTGCATGCCACTAAACCACTTTTAGTACCGCAACCTGAGCAAACTACCATTTCCCGTTGCTCAAGACCTTCGATTAAATCTTTTTAGTGATGAATCCCGCCTTGTAAACGAGTCGCATTATCGTTGGGTATTGCTGCCCCTCACTTTGACTCCCGTATTGCCTTCACGTAAAGAGAGACGTCTACAACTTTATGAATTGTGATAGGTGCCGCTTCGCAGCCAGACACGGCAACAGTATAGCAGCGAGTTGTGTGAGCAGGAGGTATTTCATACTTTTACGGATTCAACCTCACATTAATATTCACATATTACTAGTTGCCTTTACCCAGAACCGTCACCAATCACTGTGATTTTCATCGTACCATCTCCTCATCTCATTATACTTGTCAACAGGACACTCGTAAAGCCGGCCAAACCAATTTTGAAAACAACTCATTTGTTTTTCACTCAGTACATCATCCCAGGCGTCTTC
>Ga0115011_10001063_pt1 | contig 20203 bp, 14 predicted proteins | sample TroAtlMetagenome_2_FD_88705 | JGI IMG/M metagenome (GOLD analysis project Ga0115011, IMG submission 88705) | Marine eukaryotic phytoplankton communities from Atlantic Ocean - Tropical Atlantic ANT8 Metagenome | ecosystem: Environmental > Aquatic > Marine > Oceanic | place: Tropical Atlantic...
CTCCTGCGCCGTGCGACAAAGGGCATCGATGGGCAAATGGTCGAACTGTTCGACGAAACTCACGGAGCCAAATTAGCGAAGACTCCGCGCTTGGCCAAGCGTGGTTGTTTTTTCGGCGTGAACCGAATACCGTTCGCGCCCTTGAGCGTCAGGCCAGCGCACATGTTTGGATTCGGGAAAAAAAGATCAAGCGAAGGAGGCGAGGAGCATCGTTACTACCTGCTCCCCGGCATGGGGCGCTCCAATCGTCGTCGGCACAAGCTGGTTTTCCTGTGGAGCATCCTCGCCGGTGTGGCCGGCTCGGGACTGATCGGGCTGATAATTTGGTTGATCAACCGCTGATCAATCGAACAGGAACCAAGATTTCACGGATTCACCAAAATTAATCTGTGAGAATCTGTGAAATCCGTGTCTGAAAATCACCCTCCGTTTTTCAGCGCTGCCAATTCCTTCCGCAACAAGTCCGCCATCGGGGCGACGGTGTCCCGGCTGAGGTCGAACCGAATATTGCAGCGCTCGAACAATTCCGGCAGCGGCCTCGAGCCACCCAGCGCGAGAGCGGCCTTGTAGTCGCCCAGTGCCCTGGCTCGATCCGCCTTGCTGTTGGCCCAGACCTGCAGTGCACCGAGCTGTGCGATGCCGTATTCCACGTAGTAAAACGGGTGCAAAAAAATGTGCAGTTGCTTGTGCCAAAACTTGGCCTTGGCCTGCTCGTGGCCGGCCCAGTCGACGTTGCCGCCGAACCGGTTCATCAGGTCGCTCCACGCCGTGTCCCGATCGGCAACGGAGTGGCCGGGGTTGAGGTAAAGCCAGTGCTGAAAGGCGTCGACTGTGGCGATCCAAGGAAACACAAAAACGATCCCCTCAAGGTGGGCGATTCGTGCGCGGCGCACAGCTTCCTCGTCGTAAAACTCCTCGAGAAATTCGCCACCAAGCAGCTCCATCGCCATTGAGGCCACCTCGCAAAACTCGATCGGCGCGTGGCGGTACGAGTGCAGTGGCTCATCCTGACTCGCCATCGCGTGAAAGGCGTGGCCGGCCTCATGCAGCAGAGTCTCGACATCACGCTGTACGCCGACGGAGTTCATGAAAATAAACGGCAACCGCGCCTCGTCGAGCGAGCACTGGTAGCCGCCCGGCGCCTTGCCCTTGCGGTTGGCGAGGTCCAGCAGGTCGAGGTCCTGCATCGTCTGAAACCAGCCGGCAAGCTCGTCGTCGACCTGATTGAAAATTGACTGCGAACGACTGACGAGGTCGGCCACTTCCTCGAATGGCTTGAGCGGCGGGCGGCCCTGTGGGTCGGTGGCGGTGTCCCACGGTTTGACGGAGTCGATGCCCAGCGCGGCGCGGCGCTCGTCGTGCAACTCACGGAACAGCGGTACCATCTCCTGTTCGATGGCGTCCTGAAATGCGATGCAGTCCGCCGGTGAATAATCGAACCGCCCACGGCGTTGGTGCGCGTAGTCGCGGTAATTGCTGAAGCCGGCGTTGTCGCTTATCTGGTTTCGCAAACCGGCGAGTTCGTCGAGTTGACCGTCGATTGTCTCGGCCTCCTCGAGTCGGCGGTTGGCCACCAGTTCCCATGCCTCCCTGCGTCGGTCGCGGTCGGTCTCCTCAAGGTATCGGCCCATCTGCACGAGCGTGCGTTCCTCCCCGTCGAACTGCACCGTCAGGCCGCCGATGACTTTTTGGTACTGCTGCCCCAGCTTGGTGGTCTCGGTTTCCAGCGCGACGTTCTCGCTTCGGAACAACTCGACCTCGAGTGCGGTGTCGCGGGTGAACACCTCGTAGCGCCGAGCATCGAGCCCGGCGCGGTGCGGGTGCTCAGTCAGCGCCTTGGCCAGTCGGAAATTACGCTGTTTTTCCTCCGGTTCGATTTTCTCGACGAACTCAAGGTAGGCCGTTTCAGCGGCCTTGTCCTCGGTTTGGCAGGTCATCGCGATGTATCGCTTGGAGCCTTCCTCGGCGAGTGCGGCGGAGAGTTCCTCCCAATTCAGGATGGCCTGCTCGAGTTGGGCGGCATCGGAGGCGTCAGTGAGTTGCTGCTCGAGTTGGTCGAACAACGGCTCCAGCGAGGGCCACTCGCCGGGGTTTAGCTCGGTCGGGACAAACTGGCGCGGGGTATGGATGGAGATTTTTTCAAACATCGATCGTCGCGCTGACGATGCGGGAAACCGGTCAAAAATCCCAGCCTGATTACTTGGCCTTGGCCAGGCGCGACATCGGGCCGCCCGGGAAAATCAGATGACGAATCTCCGCCATGGGCAGCAACACGCGAAAACTGCCCTGCGTGTACGGGCCGACGGTGTAGGGGTGGTAGTGAAATTCGAGCCCCTTTTTGGAAAACGTGAACGCGCCTCCAAGCAATTCCTTCCGGGTGACGTCCTTGAGCCAGAGTGCCTTTTGAGCCTTTAACTCATGCCGGATGAGTTGCTCGACCCGCTCCTGCCGCAGGTACATCGGCTTGAAAATTTGACCGAGCCGAACCGGTTCGACCCTGCCGTTTCGGATCCAGAAATTTGCGTTGAAAAACGTCGTGTTGCCGTGCGCTCCGCCGGTGTGCTCGTAGTGTTTTCCGCTGATGCTGACGACCCAGCGCGAGAGGTGCGCAGTCTTGTAACTGTCCTCAATGACCCAGTCGTAAAAACTCGCACCGAGGAGAGGCGGGTCGCTCGAGGCCTCGTTTTCTGCATCCGCCGCCTGCCGGAAAATTTCTGTGAAGGCCGGCTTGTAGTGGCCGGCGAAACGGTTCTCGATCGCCTTGTTGAGCTGCGGATAGGCGGTCGAGGCCCTGGCGCGCAGCGGGCCGTCCGCCTGCATGCGGAATTCCTCGACCTGCTGCGGCTTTGTTGGTGCATGAACCGTCTCCGGTGCGTCCGGCCAGTGCAGGCAACCGGCGAGCAATAACGCGCTTGGCCAAGCGCGTTATTTCACGAGCTTCATGTGTCTGTTTCGCGCAGCACAAACAGCAGTGTGCCCTGTCGGTCGGAGGAGACGTTGCAAAGGTGAACATCGTAACGGACGGAAAGTTCCTCCGTGAGAAACTTGCGGACGGCGATGCCGTGGTACTCGACGAAAATATTATGGATCGGCACGTCCGGTGAACCTGTCAGCACTTCCTGCAGAATCTCGGTCTCTGCCGTCTCGGCATCGACCTTGAGGATGCGCACTTCCGTGAGGCCAAGCCGGGCCAGTTCACTGCTGAGAGTCCGGGTGGTTATCTCCTCACCGGGCAGGTCGCTTGGCCAGTTGTCGCCGGGCCGAAGCGTGGCCGCCCCGGAGTGTGCGTTGGGAGCGTGGTGCAGCCGAAATGTGCCCGCCTTGTCCCAAATGCCGCACTGGTACGTCTCGATCCCATCGATCCCCTCCACGTTTTTGTTGAGCAACTCAAAGGTGGAAGCCGAAGGCTCGTAGCAAATGATCCGTGCGCCGGGATGGTGTTTTTTGAAAAAAACCGCCGCCGCGCCGCAGTTGCTCCCGACGTCGATGATGACCGGCGCATCGCTCCCGACCCGAGTGGCTGCCAGCGGATAATCCTCCCCGCCGAGCACGGAGAGGATCATTTCCGCCTCCTCCGCGGGATGAGAGAACGGGAGTTCACGGTCACCGAATGGGAATTGGATCGTTTCGAGAGTCATCCTTGACGGCGCATGGACGGATTAAATGGGCACTACCCGGGGCACGCCAGAAAAAAGGCAAATTTGTTAAATCATTATTTCGTTGAACAGCCGAGATGGTTGTGACCCCACTTGCGGAAATGAAAAGTTCGTCCACTTTCCGATTTATATTTATGGCCACGGTTTGCGCTGCATTCGTCAATCTGCCGGCGGCAGATGAAAAGCGGGCCCGGCCGTTCGTGAGCTACGAAGAGCCGGTGGCTTCCTATTTGAAACGCATCCAAAAGGGAAAACAGCAGCATGCGTTTCACCCGGCGGTGGACGTCGCGGCGTGGCAGAAATCGGCACGAGCTGCGTTGATAAAGCTGATCGGCCTCGAGCAAATTCGCGATGAGCTGGCCGGGTTTGAGATAACGGTAACACAGGGCGAAGACCGGACGGTGGACGGAGAGATTACGCGCCGGCTTTACACCATCGAAACCGAGCCGGGAATCCGGGTGCCATTTTACTACCTCACCCCGGTCGGGGGGAAGGGACGCGCCCCGCTTTTTATCGCGCCCCATGGTCACGACAAAATTGGGCTGCACTCCTACTCGGGGGCGTTCCGGAACGAAAAGCACCGCGAGGAAATCCTGGCGCGGGAGGGTCACATCGCCGAGCAGGCGGCGCGGCGCGGGTTCGTGGCGATTGCCCCCGCCACTCGTGGGCTGGCAAATGAAGTGCTCGTGCCCGACCCCAAGGGGCGCCACGGCAACCGCCCGTGCCGAGCCCAGCTCGTCCACTGTTTGTTGTCCGGGCGCACCCCGACTGCGGAACGGGTCTGGGACATGCAGCGCATTCTCGACTGGGCGGTGAAACAGCCGGAGGTGGATCCGAAAAAAATCGTCATGACCGGCAACTCCGGGGGAGGCGTACTCACGGCCTACACGGCGGCGATCGACACACGGGTTACCGTGGCGATACCGAGCTGTTCGTTCACCTCCGTGACGAGCGCCGAGGGGTATGTTTTTCACTGCGACTGCTGCCTCGTTCCGGGATTGCGCAACTGGGGCGACTGGAAGGAATTGGCCGGCCTCATCGCGCCGAGGCGGCTCCTTCTGGTTCACGGGGAAAAGGACGGCCTGCACCACCGCCCAACGGTCGATGCGCTTGGCCGGGAGGTGAAGACGATCTTCGGCTACTCAGGCTCGGCCGCCCACACGGAACTCAAGTGGGGCACCGGCGGCCACCGGTTTTACCCGGAATACATGTGGCCGTTCATCGCCCAAGCATTCGAGCCGAGCCCCCGATAAACTAAGCGCAAAGTAGGGACGGCTGTCCCAGCCGTCCTCGGATGGGATCTCGGTTTCGGCGAATCATAGCGAGACACAGATTTCACGGATTTTCGCAGATTGTTTTTAACTGTAAAATTTGGTCAGGGGAGCACACGCCGCCGGACGCTGGTGTTTTGTTTTTGGCGATCCGCCAATAACCGCACGCGAGCCGCGTGCGCTCTCTAAGGGTTCAGCGGAAACTTAAATGCAGAGTCACTGAGCACGCAGAGCTGTCATTCAAATTTCGTATTTTAAATTTGTTCAGGATTTCGAGCTTAGAATTTCGAATTTAAAAACCAAGCGCTTGGCCAGCGGCCTTGTTTTTTGGGGAGCGCTTGGGCTAACTTGGTCTGCCGGTTCGCCGGTTTTCCCATGGCATTACCACAAGTCAAACTCGATCAGGGCATCCACGTGATGCACTTGTTTTACTCGGTCGACCGCCAGCTTTGGGAGTCGCTCCCCGAGGGCGCTTCCGCTGAGGCACAGGCCAAGCTGCAGGCGCTCTGCGAGGCCAATGCCAACGCGAGTCATCCCTGCATCCGCACCTACGCCAACGTCGGCGGCAAGGCGGATCTAGCGTTTTTCGTTCTCGGCGAAGAGCTTGGCACGGTGGCGCAGTTGCACCGCGACATCGAGGCCTGCCTCCCGGGAGGCGCGCTGGTGCCGGTGTACAATTATCTCAGCGTAACGGAGTTGAGCGAGTACATGCCGACGGAGGAGGATTCTAAGCGCCGGGTGATGGGCGAGTTTCGGCTCGAGCCGGGCACGCCTGAGTTCGACGCGAAGATGGAGGAGTTGGCCGGGATGCGGAAGGACTACTTGCGCTATCGGCTGTACCCCGAGATGCCGGATTGGGAGGTCATGTGTTTTTACCCGATGCTCAAGCGCCGCGATGGGGCGGACAACTGGTACTCGCTTGATTTTGATGCGCGTAAAAAGCTGATGGCCGGTCACGCGCGGGTTGGGCGCACGTACGCCGACCGCATCAAGCAGCTCATTACCGGCTCGACCGGGCTGGACGACTGGGAGTGGGGCGTGACGCTGATGGCGCACCAGACGGATGCCGTGAAGGAGATCGTTTACGAAATGCGTTTTGACGAGGTGAGCGCACGCTATGGCGGGTTTGGCGAGTTTTACATCAATCTCCGACTGCAACCGGCCGATCTTTGGGAGCACCTGCGGCTGTGACGGATTGAATTTCCGCTTGGCCAAGGGCGTTTTTTACTCGGAGGCCGCTTGGCCAAGTTGTAAATTCCGCGCGACTCAAGGTGGATATTAACGAGCAAAACCAGCCCGACAGCCCTGCCGTGCCCGAGCAACCGGCGGCGGATGGATCGCTTGGCCAAGCGGAGCCGCAGCCTGCTCCCGAGGCTCCCGCCGGAGAATTGGCACCGGTCGTCTGCCGGATCCCCGAGGTTGAGGCGCCAATCGAGCCGGAGCCGGTGGAGGAGCGTCGTGGGTTCATCAAGTTTCTTTGCGTCGCCATTGGCGGGCTAGTCAGTGCGCTCCCATTTGGCGCTGGCATCTGGGCTTACCTGAATCCGCTTACCCGTGAGCAAAGCAGCTCCGGCGACGGGTTCATCCGTGTGACCACGCTCGACGCGATCCCGGCTAACGGCATCCCGGCCAAGTTCTCTGTGATCGCGGACAAGGAGGATGCCTGGAACAAGTTCAAGGGCATCAGCATCGGGGCGGTGTACCTGCGCAAGGTGGATGGCAAGGTGAAGGCGCTGCACACGGTTTGCCCGCATCTGGGTTGCTTCATCGATTATCGCGCGGGTAAAAATGATTTTTACTGCCCCTGCCACAACAGCAATTTCAAGTTGAACGGAGACATCCTCTCTGGGGTGAGTCCCCGCGCGATGGATCCGCTAGAGATTGAGGTGCGCAACACCTCGGAGGTCTGGGTGAAATTCCAAAACTTCCAACCCGGCCACGACCATCCGGTCCCCGTGTCATGAAGGCGCTCTTTGATTGGATTGATCATCGAACCGGCATTCGCAGCCTGACGAAGGACGTGTTGTTCGAGAACATTCCGGGCGGCTCGCGCTGGCGTTACGTCTGGGGCAGCACGCTTACGTTTGCGTTGTTTGTGCAGTTCGTCACCGGGGCGTTCCTGTGGATGGGTTACAGCGCCAGCTCCGGGGATGCGTGGGAGTCGGTGAATTACATTCAAAACGAGATGACCGGCGGCTGGTTGCTGCGTGGCATCCACCACTGGATGGCACAGGCAATGCCGATCCTGCTTTTACTGCACTTGATGCAGGTGTTGGTGGACGGCGCCTACAAGGCGCCGCGTGAGGTGAATTTTTTGTTTGGCGTCATCCTGCTCAAGCTCGTGTTGGCACTCTCGCTGACTGGCTATCTTTTGCCGTGGGACCAAAAAGGGTACTGGGCCACGAAGGTCGCGACGAATCTCGTGAATCTTGTGCCGTTTATCGGGCCGGAGTTGCAGAAACTTGTCGTGGGTGGCACCGACTACGGCCATCACACGCTGACCCGGTTTTTTGCGCTGCATGCTGGTGTGTTGCCGGCAATGATCGTGTTGCTGGTCATCGGGCACATTTACCTGTTCCGCCGCCACGGCATCACGCCGGCCGAGCCGAAAAAGAAAAAGGACGCCTATTTTTGGCCGGATCAGGTTTTCAAAGATGCGGTTGCCTGCCTTGCGGTAATGGCAACCGTCATGTTTTTCGTGATCTGGTATCACGGTGCACACTTGTCGTCGCCGGCTGACCCTTCCGAGCCGTTCTCTGCCGCCCGGCCGGACTGGTATTTCCTGTACCTATTCCAGTTTCTCAAGCTGCCGGCTTTCGCCGGGAATATGGAGGTCTGGGGCGCGATTTACATCCCTGGGATGTTCGTCGGCCTGATTTGTTTGATGCCATTTATCGGCAAATGGAAGGTGGGACACGCGTTTAACATCGGGATCATGTTCGTGTTTCTCGGTGGGGCCGGCGCTTTAACCTATCTGGCCAAGCACGAGGATGTGGCCGGGGGGAACAGCTCGACCTATCTCAAAGCCCTGCTCGACAACCATCGCGATGCTGAACGGGCAATCGAGTTGGCCAAGCACGAGGGGATCGATTCCACCGCGCTGAACCTGCTCAAGACCGACCCCAAGACGCAGGGCGCCAAGCTGTTCGCCCAGCACTGTGCGAGCTGTCACCGGTACGGAGGGCACGATGGCCTGGCAAATGAGCTTGCAGCGGCAGAAAACCTCGCGGACTTGAAGGCCCGCACCTCGGCGTGGGAACGCTTCGCCTCATCGGAGGCGGTACACCCGGAATGGCTGGCCCGGAAGGAAAACTCGACCAACGAGTGGGCCACCGTTCAGGCGATTCTCGACGCAAATGAGGAGGCGGAATACGAGATCATCGCCAGCACCAAGTTAAAGGATGCTGCAAGTGCGCCGGACCTGAAGGGCTTTGCCTCACGCGAATGGATTCGCGAGTTGCTCACGCCGGACATGTACATCAGCCACAAGTTTTTCGGTGGCTCCGCTCACAAGGACGGCGACATGTACCGCCGCTTCCTGAAGCGCAAAGTCACCAAGTACGACGAGGAGGAAAAAGAGATGCTCGATCTGGTCGTACTCGCGCTCTCCGCCGAAGCGAACCTCCCGTCACAGGCCGAGAAGGACAAGGCCGACGCCGAGAAAATCAAGCGAGGCATCGACCACCTGATCGACGATATCGCCTGTATCGACTGCCACGCGTTTCAGGAGCCCGACCCCGATGTCGACGGCCCGGACCTCACCGGCTACGGCTCGCGCCAGTGGATCATCGACTTCGTGAAAAACCCGGAGCATGAGAAATTTTACCCCGAGAACAACGACCGCATGCCTGCCTTCGGTGAGAAGGAAATCCTGACAGATGACGAGATCGGGCTGATCGCTGACTGGATTCGTGGGGACTATTTCATCAAACCGAAGGAAGCGGCCGCAGCCGATTGATCCATCCCAACCCTGCGCCCGGCCGTGGACACCGCGAAAGCCATCCGGCACCTAAAAAAAGTCGACCCCGATTTGGCTGAAGTCATTCGCCGTGTCGGCCAGTGTGATCTCAAGCCGGACAAGAGCCGCACCATTTACGCCTCGCTCGTGCGGTCGATCGTCTATCAGCAACTGACCGGCAAGGTCGCGGGCATCATCTTCGGCCGATTACTCGACCTGTTTCCCGGCAAAAAATTCCCGACGCCGGAGAACATTCTAGCGTTGCCGGTCGACACGCTGCGCGGCGTCGGTTTGTCCAACCAAAAGACGCAGTACATCCGCAACATCGCGCAGGCGACCATCGACGGTGTTGTCCCGGACTCCCGCAAGGCCAACCGTATGAGCGACGATGAACTGGTTGATCAGTTAACCTCCATCAAGGGCGTCGGTCGCTGGACGGTGGAGATGCTGCTCATCTTCCGGCTTGGCCGGCCGGACGTTTTGCCGGCGACCGACTACGGCGTGCAAAAAGGATTCGCCTTGGCCAGGCGCTTGACCGACCACCCCAAGCCGAAGGAACTCCTCGCCGCCGGCGAATGCTGGGCACCACACCGCACCGTCGCCGCGTGGTACCTCTGGCGAAGCGCCGACACCGCCAACTAGAATGGAGGGGCGAGCCTGCGAGTCCGCTTGGTTAGTTTTCGTCCCGGCGGATTTGTTTCCACGTTTGGCGGATGGTGGGGATGAGCAGAGCAGCAGAGAGGATAATCATTCCGGCGCTGATGTAGCTGAGGCTGCCGATGGTCAGGCTGGAGGCCAGCACGCCGAAGCCGATCAGCGGCGCCAACACCCCGCGTACTCCCGTAAAAAACGTATGCACCGACATGTAGTCGGCCACCCGGTTGGCCGGGGCGAGTTTGGTCACCCACATGCCCCAGGCGATGTCGCCGCCGGCATGGGCGATGCCAAAGAAGATCTGCCCGACGATCATTCTCGTGAGGCTTTCACTGCTGAAAAAGACGAGGATGCCAACGGCAAAAAACAGGTTTAGCACCGAGCGTAGCAGGAAGAAATTGATGCGGTCGAATAGCCAACCCCAAAGCGGGTTGAGCAGCAGCCGGAACACGTTCGGGATGACCAGCGTGAGGATCGCAATGGTGAGGTCGGTTTTTTGCAGGCCATAGACCGGGTTGGTGAGGTACTCGACGCGGATGGGGATCATCATCAGATTGCCAAATCCCATCAGCATCCAGCAGATGAGAGCGTGCCGGAACAGTTTGTCGGTTTTCGCAAAGCGCAGTGTGCGGAACGGATGGCTGCCCATATCGCTCTCCAGTGGTCGGGAGGGGAAGTGTTTCAGGAACCACCACGACGCCAAGAACGCGCCGCCGAAAATCACAAGCAGCCAGCGGTAATGCCCGAGTCCCTCCTGCGCATCGGCCCCGGTGCGGGTCAGCACGTAGCCGGCGATAAAGCTGAACACCCCGGCCCCGATCACGCGGAACCAGACCGTGCGCGAAAAGTAGTGGCCCCGTTTGTCTGCCGGGTAGTTGTCACGGTAAATCTGCGTGAGCAGCGGGATCGCCCCGGTGGAGCAGGACATCGCCACGATACTGCCGACAAGAAACAACGGCAGCGACTCGACGGTGGCCATCAGGAAAAACAACGCCGCCCCAATCAGTGACATCCGCCCGGCAGCCACCGCGGCCGGTAGCTTCAGGGTTTGCACGAGCGACACCACCACCGGCGTGAGCAACAGGCCCATGCTGGCGGCGGTCGAGACCAGTGCCTTGGCGATCGGCCCCGGGTCACCGAAGCCCTTGACCACGGTGAGAAGGAGAAACGTGGTGCCTGCGGTTTCGAGGATGCCGTTGCAGACGGCCCGGCGCTGCTCGAACTTGAAGGTGACCTTGGTCCGTTCGGCGAGATCCATCTGGGGCGGGCATTATCCAGAGAACCGACCGGTTGGCGATTCCTAAAACCCCGCCTCGCAACGGTTCATCAAACCGGTTACAACCACCGGCGTGTCGGGAGTGGTAGCCATCGTCGGCCGACCCAATGTCGGGAAATCGGCCCTTTTTAATCGAATCGCGCGCAGGCGGATTGCGATCGTGCATGATCGCCCCGGTGTCACGCGCGACCGGCTCAGTGCGGAGGTCGAGTGGCAGGGGCGGCCGTTCATGCTCGTCGATACCGGTGGCATTGGCCTGTTGAAGGGCGAGCAGGGCGGGGACGATTTTGCGCAGGAAATCGTGACGCAGGTGCAGGTCGCGCTCGATGACGTGGACGTGATCTTGTTCGTCGTCAGCGTGCATGAGGGCATTGTGCCGATGGATCTCGAGGTGGCCGGGATGCTGCGCGAGGCCGGCAAGCCGGTTTTGTTGATCATCAACAAGGTGGATACCGTCGGGCACGACAAGGGGGTTGACGAGTTTTCCGAGCTTGGTTTCGAGCACATGTTCCCAGTCAGCGCACTGCACGATCGCGGTGTCGACACGCCGCTTGGCCAAGCGGTGGGCCTGTTGCCTAAGCCCTTGGCCAAGCCGGTTGAATCCGGCGACGAGGAAGACCAGGCGGAAGCCGAGCCGCCGATGAACATCGCCATCGTCGGCCGACCCAACGTGGGCAAGTCGTCGATCATCAACGCGCTTACCGAGTCGCAACGGGTGATTGTCAGTGAAATCTCCGGAACCACGCGCGACGCGATCGACGTACCGTTCGAGGTTGAGACCGACGGCGTCCGGCAGCAGTACAACCTGATCGACACGGCGGGCATCCGGAAGCGCCGGCGCATTAAGGATTCGGTGGAATTTTTCAGCGTCAACCGCTCCGACAAGGCGATCGAGCGCTGCGACCTCGCGGTAATGGTGCTCGATGCCGCCGAGGGTGTCACCGAGCAGGACAAGAAGATTTGCGACAAGATCACCGAAGCCGGCTGCGCCTGTGTCGTGGTGGTGAACAAGTGGGATCTCTATCAGGCCGCCGCCGAGAAAGCCCGGAAGGTCGCGGCGAAAAAAGCGAGGGAGCAGGGCGGAAGAAAGTTCAGCCGCAAAAAGCAGGAGGAAATGATGTTCGAGGAGTTCGGCCAGTGGGTGCAGTCGAACATGTTCTTCCTCGATTATGCGCCGGTGATTTTCACCTCCGCGCTGGATGGGTTTCAACTGGACCGTCTGCTCGAGGCGATTCGATACGTGTCCGGCCAGTTGAACCAGACGCTCCCGACGAGCCTGCTCAACCGCGCGTTGCAGGAGGCCATTGAGCGCAATCCCGCGCCCAGCTCAAAGGGGCACCGGTTCAAGCTCTACTACGCTACGCAGGTGGGGACGCGGCCGCCGACTTTTTTGCTGTTTGTCAACCGAAAGGAACTATTCAGCGACAATTACTCTCGCTACCTCACCGGCGTGCTGCGCAAGGCGTTCGGCTTCGAGGGGTGCAACATTCGGCTGGTGGCCAAGCCGCGCCCGAAGAGTATCGACCCCATCCGCCGCACGTCGGTCAAAAAGAAAACCGGCAAGAAGGCATCACTCCGTGAGCAGTCCCGCCTGAAGGGAATCAAGGCGAAGAAAAAAGCGACCAGGCGTGACGACGCCAGACAGGCCAAGCGCAAGACTCAGCGGAAAAAGCAGGGAACAAAAGCCAAGGGCCGCAGCCGCTCAACGCCCGGCAAGCCGCGATAATTCCGCGCGAACCTGCTCGACCACGCTCACCCAATCGCCGGCTGTGGGCTGTCGGAAAAGCCGGCTGTTCGGATACCAAGGCGAGTCGTCGCGTTGCAGCATCCAGCGCCAGTCGGGCGAGTGCGACAGCATCACCCACGTCCGTTGGCCAAGCGCCCCGGCCAGATGCGCCATCGCCGTGTCGATCGTCATGACCAAATCCATCGCATTGACCAGCCGTGCCGTTGATTCAAAGTCGGTGATCTGCGAACCCATCCTTGTGACGTTCGGCGTGGCCGTGATGATTTCGGCGGCCTCAGTTGGTTCGTCCTTTTGTAGGCTGAACCACTCAACGAACCCTTCTGTTTGCTGAAACAGTTCCGGGAGCATCGCGCTTGGCAGTGAACGGTTGTTGAGCACCGAACGATCCCTTCCTGACCAAACCAGCCCGACTTTCAGTCGTCCTTCCGAGCGAATACCCTCCGCTGCGGGGGCAGTGAGATAACGACCGTCGCTGCCGTTGAGAATGTTCTCCGGTGTAATCCCGAATACCAGTGGCGCGGACATCATTGGCAGTTTGAAATCCACTGCGGGAATCGCTTCGCCCTGCTCGACGACCTGTTCGACGTTTGGAATCGATTCCAGAAGCGATTTCAAACCGGGCTGGCACTCGATGATCACGGTTGCCCCGGAGCTCGAGAGCAACGGGGCAAATCGACAAAACTGGAGCGTGTCACCGTAGCCTTGTTCAGCGAAAAACAGCAGTCGCTTACCAGACAGCGGTTCGCCGTTCCAAGCCTGAACGTGGGGATGCCTTGGGGAAAATACCGGATTGTCCGTGCCCCAGCGCGCCTCGTAATGCTGCCAGCCGGACTGCCAGCGACCGGCCATCAATTCGGAGAAGGCGATGTTAAATTGTCGATCCGGATAATCGGGATTGTGCGCGACAATCTCCTCGTAGGCGGCTATGGCATCGAGCGTCCGGTTTTGCGCCTGCAACGCCACGCCAAGATTGAGCAGTGCCTCGGCGTGGGTGGGATGCACTTCGAGCACCGAGCGGCAGGCCGCCTCCGCGGCGGGAGGATGGTTTTGTTCGAGGTGAAATTTGGCCAGATTGACACCGGCCATCGGATGCCCGGTCTGTTTTTGCAAAATCAGTTCGAAGCACTCACGGGTGAGTTCGGGCTGGCCAAGTTCCTTCAGCGTCAGCCCCAGATTAACGAGGGCATCGACGTAGTGGAAATCGAGATCGACTGCCCGTTTGTACGACTGGGCCGCCGCGAGGTGGTCGCCCTCGTCCTGTGCCACTTGGCCAAGGTTGAAATGCGCCGCCGCCAGTTGCGGGTCGAGCGTTGTAGCTGCACTAAACGACGAGCGGGCGGCCGGCGCTTGGCCAAGCGCATAATGCGCGTTGCCGAGGTTGAAGTGATAATCGGCACAGGCCGGGTTTAACTCGATGGCGCGTTGGTAGGACACGATCGCCTGCTCCGCTTGGCCAAGCCCGGCGAAGTGCAGCGCCAATTCGTGATGATTCTCCGGGTCAGTCGGCTGAAGTTCGAGTGCGAGTTGCAGTTTTTCTTGGGCAGCTTCCGCTTGGCCAAGCACGCCCAGCGTGTTACCGAGCAGGCGCAGGATGAGCGGGTTCTTCGGATTGGTTTCGTGTGCCAGTTGGTATTGTTCTGCGGCGCGCTGCGCTTGGCTTTGGATTAGTGCCGCCTCGGCTTGTTTGAGGTGGTGTGCCGCCGTCGGTGTGGGGAGCAATCGCAGTGCCTCTTTGACGGTTGAGAGTACCGTAACCCAGTCGCCGGGTTTGGGTTGGCGAAACAATCGCATGGAGGGATACCACGGGCAGTCGTCCCGGTGTTCCAGCCAACGCCACTCTGAACCGAAAGGCAGCAACAACCAGGTTGGTTTACCCAGCGTGCCGGTCAGGTGCGCCACCGCAGTATCGATGGTGATGACCAGATCGAGTTGTTGGATGAACTGTGCTGTTGCCCGAAAATCCGTCAGGGATTCGTTTAACCAGATGAGGTCACGCGTGAACGCAGTTTCGCTGTCGACCTGTTCAGGCTGTAGCGAGTAAAATTGAGCTGAGCCGGGCCGAGTGAGTTCCGGCAGGAATGCGGCTGGGAATTCACGAGGCTCGGGCGTTTCGTGCCTGCGGGAACCACGCCAAGCGAGCCCGATTTTCAGTTTGGTTTGGTCCGCGCCCGGCAATGATGGTAGCGCTGAACCCAAATTGAGGCCGGCCGGTTCCGGGATCGTCTCCAATGTGGTACCAAAGATTCGCGGCAGGCTGAGCAGGGCACATTGCAGATCGTGCTGTGGAGGGTGCTCTCCTCTTTTGATCACTTCGATTCCCTCAATGGAAGTCAACAGAGAGCTCATCTCGGGAGGGCACTCAAACAGCACCCGGCCGCCATCACGGTCAATCAATCGCAGGAAGCGGCAGAACTGAATTGTGTCGCCAAAGCCTTGTTCGGCCCAGACGACCAGGGTTTTGCCGGCCAAAGACTCGCCCTGCCACTTCGGTTGCTTCATGCGGGATTGGAACACTTCATAATGGGGTAGATAGGTGCGGTGCTCGTATCCTACCCATCCGTTTTGAAAATCTCCCGTTTTGAGGAGGGCAAGGGATCGATTGAAAATGACCTGACTTGAGTTCGGGGCGAGTTCTTGAGCGGCGGAGTGCGTCTCGATAGCCTGCCCAGTTTTGCCGAGCGCCAGAAGCACGTTACCCAAGTTTGAGATGGACTCCACGTGCTCCGAATCGTGTGTCAGGATTTTTTCAAAAAGCAGTCTGGCCTTTTGCAGTCGCCCTTTTTTCTTCGTTTCAAGAGCGTATTTTTCCAAACAGAATACGTCGACGGGAAGGGTTGTTATTTCCAACGATTCGACAACGTTTTGAATGACAGTCTTCCAATCGCCCGGCTTGGGTTGTCGGAAAAGTTTCATCGTTGGATACCACGGGCTGTGATCGCAGTTAGTCATCCAGCGCCACTCGCCAGCGAACGGCAGCAGTAGCCAGACCGGCTTGCCGAGCGCTCCGGTCAGATGCGCCATGGCTGTGTCGACGCTTATCACCAAATCGAGTTGATTAATGATGGCCGCAGTGGCGGCGAGGTCTCTGCAATGTGCAGTCGCATCAATCGCGTTGGGCGACTTGGCGATGGCTGCATTCACCTTGTCGCTGGCGTTGAGTTGTAGACTGACAAATTGGGCGAAATCCGTTTCAAGCAACCGCTCGCAGTCGGTCCATTGCATCGAGCGAAACGCATCATTTCGGTGCTGCGGATTGCCGGCCCAGACCAGACCAACGTTTAGTTTTTGACTCGATAGCTGAGTGTCAATCGGACTGGCTTGGCTGGATGGTCTGAGGTACGGGACGCCTTTCGGAATGTTTTCAAGAGTCGCGCCAAGCGCTTTCGGGAGGCTAAGCAGGGCGATTTGAAAATCGAACGGGGGAGGTGTTCTATCGGCCGTGATGATCGTCAGTGATTCGACTCGAACAGTCCGGAACAAGTCTGCCGCCTCGGGAGGGCACTCGAGGATAATCGAATCAACACGCTCGGCGGCATGAGCCAGAAAGCGGACGAACTGGATGGAATCGCCGAGCCCCTGTTCGCAGTAGACGAGCAGTGTTTTGTCGGGAGTCGATTCGCCGTTCCACTCCTGTTTGCCCTGATGACGGCGCTTGTTTTGTTGTGCGTTCTGCCAGCGCCAATCGTAGTTTTTCCAGCCGGCCTCAAGGTTGCCAGTTTGTAACTGCAACATTCCCAGCCCGTAATGGGCGTCCGGCAGCATGGCGTTCAGTTGGATGGCCTGCTGGTAATGGTACTGCGCTTGGTTGAGTTTACCGGCATCGACCAGTGCGCCGGCAAGGTTAGTGTGATAGGCGGCGTTTTCCCGGTCGGTTTCCAGCGCCAACCGAAAGCAGGCCTCGGCCTTGTCGATCTGTTGTGTGGCCTTGAAAATCGCGCCAAGGGCGTTGTGCGTTTCGCCATCGACCGGATCGTGCTGTGCGGCTTTGAGCGCGTGTTGGAGTGCCTCGGCGTGGCGGTTTTGCCAGAGGAGAATCGAGGAGAGATTCCGATGCCCGGTTGCCATCGTTGGATCGAGGCGGAGTGCTCTGCGGTAGGCTGCCTCCGCTTCGGGCAACCGATTGGTTCGCTGGAGAATATTCCCAAGGTTCAGGTGTGCCTCGGGTAAATGGGTTGCGGCGGCGATGGCTTGCCGCAAACAGGCCTCCGCTTGGCCAAGCGCTTGGTTTTGTCCGTGGAGCAGGCCAAGGTTGATTTGGGCTTGGGCGTGGCACGAATCAAGCTGAACAGCCTGCTCGTAATGGTGTTGCGCCTGGGCGGCGTCACCGGATTCCTCGTGAAACAAACCAAGCGCAAACTGCAAATCCGGGTTGTTTGGTGCCAATTTGCTGGCTTTTTGAAGGTGCAAATCGGCCGTCTCCAGTGTGCCCTCGGTGATCAAGTCGAGAGCCTGGAGGATCAGCGATCTGGCTTGGTCGGACGCAGTTTTCGAACTCAAGCGGGGAGAATCTGGGCAAATCGTGTTGGCCAAGGCCATGAGTCATAGCAACAAACAAGCCAAGCATGGCAAAATTAAACGAATCCAAATTGGTGAATCATAGCCCGAATTCAAACAGCCACTTGAACAACTGGCTGGGCCTGAATTGGCAATTGTCGCTTTCCTCTGGTTGGGGGATTGCGGGGCTGAATGTGTCCCGTGAGATTGAGATGGACGGCCGGTATCGGGCGGTACCTCTTTATCCCAGCGCACAACTGGATCATGCCTCGGAAAAATTCACGTCGCTCGTCGATAAACTGAAGCGGCGGGAAGAGGAAGTGGCCAAGGTGGTGGGCAGCGGGGAAGGCGGCTTGGTTTGCGGTTTTCCGGTGATCCATTCGCTGGACAATTGGCTGCATGACGACAATATGCACGATCCGGCCAAGACGCTGTGCCGAGGGAGTCGCGATTTCGCCATAGTCTTTTTTGAAAACAACACACCGAACGATTTCACCACCCAAAATGCGAAACAGTTTGAGATACTTTTTGGCGGTTCGACATGGAATACGCGTGTGCTCCGGGAACATGGACTGACCAATGTGGACAAGTTCATTCAAGGAGTGGATTTGAATTTATTCCGACCGATTCCACGCGGCAGAGGCGAGCGATTCATCGTCTACTCCGGAGGAAAACTGGAGCACCGGAAAGGGCAGGACATTTTGGTGACGGCATTTCGGGAATTCGTAAAGACCCACCCGGATGCTGTATTGGCAACGACCTGGCACAATCCGTGGCAGGAGTCGATAATGGGAATTACGCTTGGCGGCCATGTGGCGAATGTTCCCCGGATTGATGATGCAGGGAATTGCGAGATTGTGCGATGGATAGCTGAAAACGGTGTGCCGGAAAAAAACATCCACGACTACGGCATGGTTTCAAATCACCTTATGCCGGAGGTTTTTGCTCAGGCGGATGTGGCCGTGTTCCCCAACCGCTGTGAGGGGGGGACGAACTTGGTGGCAATGGAGGCAATGGCCAGCGGTGTGCCGTGCATCCTGTCAACCAATACCGGCCATCTCGACTTGATTGAGGACGACAATTGCTATCCGATAACAAACCAAGCTGAGATCTCCAGCTTGCCGTACGCCAAGGACTGGGGGGAGTCGAGCGTGGATGAGATCGTGGAACTTTTGTGTCGGGTTTATGCAAACAAGCACGAAGCCAGACTACGCGGGGAACAGGGAACCAAGTTCATGCAGGACTGGTCCTGGGAAAAACGGACGAAATATCTAATTGATCGAATCAGTGAATAGGAATTTTGATTTTATAACTCGAGCAGATTTTCCGGCTTATCTCAATCGTTGCGGGTTGAACGGAAAAGGTGCAGAAGTCGGGGTTCAGCATGGGGAATTCTCTGAATATATTCTAACAAATTGGAAGGGAAGCACTCTTTTCTCGATCGATGCTTGGCAGAATTTTGATGAAAAGTCTTACATCGATATTGCGAATAGATCGAACGATGAACAAATTCTGATTTACGCCAACACATCCGTGAGGTTGGCGCCTTACGGTCAGCGGTCGATAGTCTGGAGGATGACATCGGAGCAAGCTGCACTCGCAATGCCTGATGAGACCTTGGATTTCTGTTATATTGATGCTGATCACCGCTACGAGGCCGTCAAACGGGATATCGAGATGTGGCTGCCGAAGGTCAAACCCGGCGGTGTAATTTGTGGGCATGACTATGTAACCGATGGCGAAATTTATAATAAATCAGATGGATCATTGATCGGATTATTTGGTGTAAAAAAAGCGGTCACTGAGTTCGCGGAGCAATATGGATGGAAGGTGCATGTGACCCACGAGGATGACTGGCCCTCTTGGTTTGCATACAAGTAGTGATTCGAATCTCTTAATCTTGCCATTAAGCGGGTTCGAGTAGAGCATCCGCCTCGATTGATACCGAGGTCATGGAGGCATTGATTTCCCCCGATTTGATGAAGCGTCTTGAGCAGTTGCAACTGTTGGCGCGTCGCCGTTCGAAGAGCACGGCCAAAGGGGAACGGCGCAGCGGTGCACGGGGTCAGTCGGTTGAATTTGCCGATTACCGCACTTATGTCCCGGGGGATGATTTGCGGCGGATCGACTGGAATCTTTTCGGCCGATTGGAGCGCCTTTTTCTCAAGTTATACGAGGAGGAGCGCGAACTTCCTGTCACTATCTATCTCGATTCCAGTGAGTCGATGTCATTTGGCCGGGTGTCCAAGTTTGATTTTGCCCGGCAGGTGGCGGCGGCGGTCGGCTACGTGGCGTTGTGCGGATTCGACCGTGTCACGGTGGAACCTTTCCCGTTGGCGGACGACCAGGCCGGCTTGGTTGGTGAGCTTCGGGCCGTGCGTGGGCGGCGGTCGGCGATGCGTTTTTTCGACAATCTCAACCGACTGAAGGCCGGGGGCACGGCTGATTTCAATCAGGCGCTTCGGCTTGGCGCGATGAAGCACCGCGCGCAGGGAGTGATCGTGGTGCTGAGTGATTTTTTGGATCCCGCTGGGTACGAGGACGGCCTCAAGTCGCTGGCCAGCCGCGGCTCGGAGGTGCATGCCGTGCAGATTCTTGCCCCGGAGGAACTGGAGCCCTCGAGCTACGGTGACCTTCGGGTGATCGATTCCGAGACCGGTGCGGAGCAGGAGGTGACCTTCGGCAAATATCGGCTCAAGTCGTATCGTGCCACGGTGCAAAACTACTGTCGCCGCTTGCAGGAGTATTGCCGGGTGCGGGGCATCCGTTACCAGTTGGCGCAGTCGGACACACCGATAGACGATCTGCTGCTTAAGGCCATGCGGACGGGAGGCATGTGGCGGTGAGTTTTCTCTCGCCGGAAGCATTGGCGTTCGCCGTGACCCTGCCGGTGGTGGTGGTGTTTTATCTGCTCAAGCGCCGTCGCGTGGCACGGCTGGTTTCGAGCACGCTGCTGTGGCAGCGATTTCTCAACGAGACACAGGCCAACTCCCCGTTTCAAAAACTCCGGCACAACTGGTTGTTGATCATCCAGTTGATCCTGCTGGCGCTGGCGGTGTTCGCACTCACACGCCCGTACTTCGCCGGCAAGATGGAGAGTGGCCGGTTTCTCGTGGTGGTGTTGGATGTGTCTGCCTCGATGCAGAC
>Ga0115011_10001064_pt1 | contig 20197 bp, 17 predicted proteins | sample TroAtlMetagenome_2_FD_88705 | JGI IMG/M metagenome (GOLD analysis project Ga0115011, IMG submission 88705) | Marine eukaryotic phytoplankton communities from Atlantic Ocean - Tropical Atlantic ANT8 Metagenome | ecosystem: Environmental > Aquatic > Marine > Oceanic | place: Tropical Atlantic...
ACATTGAGATCTAAATTAATTCCATAAACTTGATTTGCAGCTTCCATTACAGATGGAAGTGAATTTACATGCCCATGCCCATAAACATTATTTTGACGATTTTTTGGAAGCAAATCTTCAGGACAAGGTTCATTACCCATCAAAGCCCACTCTTCCAAACTAAATGGGTAGTGACATGGCCTAAATGTTGCAGTTTCTTGCATAATGTTTCGAACATCAAATGGAGAAATATCAGGGTTTGCTTGGTACATTAAAGCCGCTACTCCTGCTGCACCTGGAGTCGCCATACTTGTTCCTGATTTCCCTGTATATCCGTCTCCAGTGTTAAAATCTGGAGCCATGACATCAGAACCAACAAAAGCCACATTAGGTTTTATTCTACCTTCTTCTGTGGGTCCTTGACTAGAATATATTGCGATTGGGTTCTCTCCTGGATCTCCTTCATTTTTGTCAAGTGAACCTACTGTAATTACATCTTCAGCAGAACCTGGAGTTCCTATTTGAAAACTTACAGCACTATTTCCTGCAGCAATAAATAATGCAACACCTGCACGCATCATCTCATTACCCATTCTATTAACTGATTCTTCTTCAGAACTCGTCCATTCAATAGCTCCTGGTCCACCTAAACTCATACTAGCAGCACGAATATTGAAATCATGCTTCTTCTCAACTGTCCACTCCATTCCTCTCATTACTGTAGCAAAAGAACCTGATCCGCCTTCATCTAGTACCTTAACGCCGACTAACTGTGCTTGTGGAGCAACTCCTACGTAAGCATGGTCTGGTGCGCCTGTTCCTGCTGTAATTCCTGCACAATGAGTTCCATGCCCTTGATCATCATAAGGAAAAATTTCCGTTCCATTTTCTAATTCGGGAGTATTTACAGGATCATAAAATGCAATAACTTTCGGATCATTGGTTGAATTATCATCATCTAAATCATCTAAACCTACATGTGAACCATCAATTCCAGTATCTATTATTGATACTACGCTACCTGCTCCAGTATACCCCGTATCTTCCCAAACCTGAGTTACTCCATGACTTTCTACAACATGGTCCATGGCAATTGTTAATCTACCATCTAACTCTACAAAAACTACACCTGGAAGTTCTACTAAATCATTTACATATTCTAATGGGATTCTTCCAGCCATTGAATCTATCAAATGATAACGGAATTGTGTTTGAAAATTTAATCTTCCTTCCAACATTAATTCATCATCTTCTGTAGGAGTATGATCAAAATCAACAATTACACTAATTGTATTCTCTTCGTCTAACCAGCCTCCGCCGCCTCCTCCTGAAGCAGCAATAGGGATTGCGTCATGTATTCTATCTCTATTTTCGTCCATATTCGTAGTTTCCCACCAAGGGGTTTCAGCAACTTCTTCAATTACCGAATCAGTAGTTGGAGAAACTGCAACAACAATCGGAGGTAACAAAAATACCAGTACTAATAATAAAGCTAAAATTGGACTGCGGGCCATAAGTAACAACCCCTTGAGATTGATTTGTTTTTTAGTTATAACCCTTCTATTAATCACTACACAAATAAAAGAGTGATTATAGGGAGGGTTTATGCTAAGGCATTTGAATGCAATAATTCTTGTCTCATTAATGATTTTTTCAGGCCTTGGTGGATGTTTTGGAAATGAAGAAATTGAGATAATTGAGCCTGAAATAAATGAAGGTTGGCGGCCATTTAGTGTGGTTGCACCCATAGATACTGGAATAAATGTATATCATGATCATTTTAGAACAAATGAAACATTTCCTCAAGAAGTTTTAGATGGCCTAGGAGTAAATAAATGGTGTAACCTTACATTTGAAGGTAGTTTTTCAGAACGATATGAAGCGGATAAAGAAACTTGCTGGGATAATTTAACTACCTCAGATATAGTTTACTTTCCAGGAACAAAAATCATAGGCACATCACCTGATGGTGAAACGGACATTCATATTTTAGACGACCCCAATGATGGACATGGAACTGCAGTAACTGGGGCTGTTTTAAACGCAAACCCAGATGCAATTATTTTCTTTGTAGAGGGTTTCAGTGACGCTGCAGTACTAGCTGCTGCAAATCAGCCATTAGTCGATATCATAACCACATCATTTGGCCCTATTGGTTCAGTTCCAGTCCCTGGAATCGAAGATGCAACAAAAGTGGCAGTGGTTACCAAGAAGAAAATACACACTGGGGCTGCAGATAATACTCCAAGCCCTGCTGTACAAGACAGTACTGCAGGACCGCCATGGAGTATAGGAGTTTCTGGATATGCAGAAGAAGGTGATGATCAAAAGGAAACCATGAGTGGTTCATACCCTGATGTCGCTGCTGATTGGACTCAAGTTTTACCAAATCATGATGATATTGATGGATATCATGAAACTTCAGGAACTAGTTTTGCCACACCAAGAACTGCTGGTCTATTATCAAAGGTTATTCAGCACCTGAGAACAGAATTTAATGATGATTCAGCCGGAGCAGATCCAATAACAAGAGATGGGCTTCTTGTAAATGGCACAATGGGAGAAAATGGAACATTTACAATGACAAATGATGACATTAGAGATGCATTAAATTTATCTGGATGGTATCCAAGTTTTACCTCTTGGGATCCTACTTCTGGAACCACTCCAATGTCTCCAATCTTACCTTGCACACAAGTAGGTTGGGGAGTAGTTAATGAAGAAAATGTTATTCCAATGATAGAACATCTGAATGGCACTAATTCAATGCCAAATAGATCCTCTGATGTTGTTGCTTGTATGGATGCAAATCAACAAATCAGAGAAGCATATTGGGGTTAATTTCGAAGGTTTCATTGGCAAGACTCAAGTGTTTACTCTATGTGGTATGTATGTCTGGAATGTCGAACACACCTCACGTACCAATGATTCCCACAGGGGAAAAAACTAGTTGGAATGCCATAATTAATAGTAGAATTTTTGATAATATCAACATTGATTCAAACGCTATTTTACTAGATGTTTTAAGAGATTCAACTGGAATGTTGGGGGTAAAAAGAGGGTGTGATTTAGGCACCTGTGGTTGTTGTGCAGTACTTATTGATGGCGTTCCAAAATTATCTTGTTTAACCTTGGCTGCAGAAACAAAAGGAAAAGAAATTACTACAGTTGAAGGGTTAGCAGATGGTGCACATCTACATCCAATTCAAAAAACATTTGCAGAATGCGGTGGAAGTCAATGTGGATTTTGCACACCTGGTTTTCTTGTGGTTATTTCAGCATTACTTAATGAGAATAATAATCCTGATGATAAGGAAATTAAAGATGCAATAGAAGGTAATTTATGCCGTTGTACTGGATATCAACAAATTATTGAATCAGTGCATGCTGCTGCTAATATCTTAAATTCCAAAGAAGAAGTTGAAGATAACACTACTGCAAAAGTAGATCCACACCCAGGGATTGATCGAGTTCAAGAATGAGGCTTATTTATGTCAAAAGAAATCAAAGGTTACCGACAACAACCTGGAAAACTTCCATTTGCAAAACCAGGTAGTGGAGGGAGGGAGCCTTTCAGTAAATTAAGAGATTTAGAGATGATTCCTGAAAGTGAAGGTGGCAAAAGACTCCAACCTAAGGGGAAAAACAGACATGATCATCTTCTAACAGGAAGTTCGGTAGGAAAAAGAACTCCATTAGTTGACTCAAATTGGAAGGTTACAGGACAAGCAAAGTATGGAGATGACATTAGAATTCCAAATGAATTAATTGGACGTATTTTGCGTTCACCTCATCATTACGCAAGAATTCGAAGCATAGATACTTCTGAAGCAGAAGCTATTCCAGGAGTATTAGCAATTGAAACTGGGCAGCAACATACAGATTTGTTTGGTGTATTGCCAGTAACCAAAGATGAACATGCAATGGCTGTAGATAAAGTAAGACATGTGGGGGATTTAGTGGCATGCGTGGCAGCTGAAAATGAAGCAACAGCACTAGAAGCATTACGTAAAATAAAGGTAGACTATGAAATTCTTAAGCCAATACATAATATGAAAAAAAGTTTGGATAATGTAGAGGAACCAATACATAATAGAGGGAAATACCATATTGGTCAAAGTAATGTCCAAAAAAGAGTCTTTCAAGAGTTTGGGAATTTTGAAGATATGAAAAAACCTCATGCATCATCTAAAGAAAAATGGAAATTTGCTGGTGTTAATCATGGATTCACAGAACCACATGCCGTAGTGGCAAATTGGGAACCTTCTGGAAGGTTAACACTCTATACTCCTCAGCAAGTACCTCATTATGTACATCGATCTCTTGCAGATGTCTTAAAAATTCCAATGCATCAAATCAATGTCCATAGAACATTCGTGGGCGGTGGATTTGGAGGTAAATCTGATCCTTTTCCCCATGAAATGTGTGCTGCAATATTAGCGAGAAAAACCGGTAGACCTGTAAGAATTACATTTGATAGAGATGAGGTTTTCTATACCAACAGAGGACGACATCCATCACAAATTGAGATGAATGTACATGTTGATGATAATGCCAGAATTTGTGGCATTGAAACTGATGCTTTAATTGATGGAGGAGCATTTGCATCTTTCGGTCATGTAACTACTTATTACAATGGAGTTTTACATACTGCCCCATATGAAATTGGCTCATTTCATTATACTGGTGCTCGTGTTTGGACTAATAAACCTGCATCTGGAGCAATGAGAGGCCATGGTGCAGTTAACAGTAGGTGTGCTGTAGAATTAGGAATTGATGATATATGTACACAACTAGAAGTCGATCCTATCACATTTAGATTAGCAAATTTGCTACCACCTCATTCTTCAACAATTACTGGATTTAGAATTACCAGTATAGGAATGAGAGAATGCCTTGAAAGAGTTAGAGAAGCATGTGATTGGGAACAAAAATTCAGGAAATTACCCTTAGGTCATGGAATAGGAATTGGTTGTGGTTTTTTCATATCTGGTAGTGGATTACCAATTCACTGGGATCCAAACAAATTCCCTCATGCAACGGTTCATTTGAAAATTGATATGGATGGAGGGGTTACAGTACATACTGGTGCTGCTGATATTGGTCAAGGCAGTGATACGGTTGTTGCACAGAGTGTATCTGAAGTTCTAGGAGTTCCTATTGAAATGATCAGAGTTAAATCAAGAGATTCAGACACATCACCTGTAGATTTAGGGTCATATAGTTCCAGAGTTACTTTCATGAATGCTAATGCTGCAATTTCTGCGGCTATAGAAATTAGAAACGAATTATTGAAAGCTACAGCAGAAATTTGCAACGTTAGTAAGGATTCTTTAGTAATTGGAGATAGAAGAATATATCAGAAAAAGGATCCTGCTGTTGGTGTTTCTTATTTAGAAGCCCTACATAAAGCACAAGAAGATAGAGGCGCATTAGTAAGTTCTGGTGCTTATAGAACTCCTCCAATGGGTGGAGTTCACAAAGGAGCAGCAGCAGGATTAGCACCAGCATATTCGTTTTCAGCCTATGCAGCAGAAGTGAAAGTAGATCCTGAAACTGGAATTACAAAAGTAATCAAAGTTTGGGCAGCACATGATTGTGGAAGAGCATTAAACCCATTATCTGTTGAAGGACAAATAATCGGTTCATGCCATATGGGATTAGGCCAAGTTCTTACTGAAGAAATGAAATATGGGAGAAATGGAAGTTTATTGAATCCAAATCTTCTTGATTATAAAATTCCAACAGTTCATGAAATGCCAGAAGTAGTTCCAATTATTGTTGAAAGTAACGACCCAGAAGGACCATTTGGAGCAAAAGAAGCTGGAGAAGGACCACTACTACCCATATTACCTGCTGTATGTAATGCTGTTTACGATGCAATCGGAATAAGAACAAATGAATTACCCATTACACCTGATAAATTGTATAAGCAAATAGAAAAGAAAATGAAAGTTTTAGATATTAAATCACCTCTTGATTTACCAAATCCTAAATTGAATCATAGTGAATTACAAAAAACATTAGATGAGAGATGTATTCAACATAAAAAGAGGGATCAAGAAAGAAAATTAAATACTGAACGTGAACCATATTATAATGGCACATTATTTGGTAAAGTTTCAACAATACCTCCTGAAGAACAAGATGAGAATTGGACTCTTTCTGTAACTCCCTCCGAAGAATACCTCACTAAACCTAGATTAGCAGGAAGTGCTTGGAAACATCAAGAAGTTAGGCACATGAAAAAAGGAGATGATGCTTAATGAAGACACCACCATTCAAGTTATTCCAACCTACTACAATTGAAGAAGCAATTGAAATTTCTTCAGGATTTATCGAAAATAATGAACAATTTGATTGGATTGCTGGAGGGACAGATTTGCTTCCAAATTACAAATGGCATTTGAATACTAAACCAAATGTAATTTCTTTAGCACTAATTGAGGATTTATTCCATCTAGATTCAAATCACATTGGTGCAATGGTAAGACTACATGATTTAGCTAATTTCGAAGATACACATTCAATCATAAGAAAAGCGGCGGCAAGTATTGCATCTGTATTAATTAGGCAATCTGGTACAGTGGGAGGGAATATTGCTCTTGATACAAGGTGTTTTTGGTATAATCAAGCAGAAGAATGGAGACGAAGTATTGATTGGTGCCATAAATGTGATTGCGATACCTCTGCAGATTGTAGAGTAATTGCTAATCAAAATGAATTATGTGTTGCTACTTATCAAGCAGATTTAGCACCTTCTTTGATGGTATTAAATGCTCAAATACACTTATGTGGGCCTGATGGTTCACGCAATATGCCTTTATCTGAATTCTTTGAATTAGATGGAATAAAACGAAACGTATTGAAACAGGGAGAGATCATTACCCACCTCACTATAAGTGAAGATGCCAATACATGGAAAGGCGATTATCAAAAATTAAGTTTAAGAGATAGTTGGGATTTCCCTGAAGCAGGAGTTGCTGCTGCTTGGAGGTATTCTTCTCAATCTCCTAATGATGGTTTAGACTTACGTATTGCCACTACTGCACTAGAATCAATTCCAAGATTACATGATAATATTACAAATGAGGCTTTAATCAATAAATCTACAATTGATGAAATTGCGATTAAACTTCGACTTGATGTTAAACCTGTAAATAATACTACATTTCCACCAAATTATAGGAAAAAGATGGTTGAAGTCTTATGTAAGAAAGCATTGGACGGATTAAAGGGGGAATTAACATGAAGTCTAGTAAGCTCATTTGTGCAGTTCTAATCTTAATACCTCTTTTTAGTATTCAACCTGTTTCAGCACAACCAGACTTTGATGATTTATTCTCTGGTGGAGACTGGAGTATTGGATTTAATGATGGTGAAAATGTCACTATAGAACTAGATGAAGATGGAGATGCTTCGGTAGATTTTTGGGTACATAACGAATATCAAGTTGCCATAGATGTTGCATTTACATTCGATGAGGCATTTGGAGCAACGACAGAAGAAATTAGTTCAACTTCAATTTCTGCTGGATCAAATGATTCATTCTCCTTAGATTTTAGTGATGTAGATGTATTAAATTTTAGAGCAGAAAAACGTGAAAGTTTTTCAATTACTGTAACAATAGAGGCTTATGCGGGTTTCCCTGCGCCTGTTGAAGATCCCAAAACTATTTCAGGAGAACTAACAATCCCAAGCATTAGAGGTTTTGAAATCGAGATTGAAGAACCGGGTGGAGCAATGAATGCAGGTACTGAATTAAACATGAATATAGAAGTTAAAAACATAGGGAATGGTATGGATTTGACAGCAGAAGCCATGTTCGAATCTAAAGCATGCCCACAATTAGATATTTCTAATATAGCCAACTTAAATGATGTTTCCATAGATGCTGCACTAGAAGGGCAAAGCGGGATGAAAACAATATCTGTTACACTAAAAGCACCATTATCACACCCTTCAAAAACTTGTGATCTCACAATAATGCTAAGTTCCTCTGGTTCAATTAAAGCAGGCGAAAATACCTCGCCTGCTGAAGATAAAATTAATTTTGAGGTTAGAAAATCAAGTAGTTCAAATGGCAATATTGATAGTGGAGATTCAAATTCAAATTCTGATAACAATGATGAAGATAAAGTTTCTAGTAATTTTACTCCAGGGTTCCCATTTTCACTGACAATTATGAGTATTTTATGCGCCACAGTGCTAATAAGGCGGAAATGATACTAAATATTTGATTTTGAAACTCTAATTTCAATACAAACGCTCTAAGGCAACCTATTTGAAACCTAAATGTGTGGGGTATACGTTAATCGGATTAAATTGGTGAAAAAATGGATGGAGAGAAATCAAAAATAAAACTTGAATCAGCACTATTTGTTGGATTCATTGTTACTCTATTATTATCCTTTGTTCTCATCTCAATATTTTCATCAGGCAAAGATACTCTATACAGTGCTTATGTCACAGAGGAATCTAATAATTTACAATGGAGACAATTAGATTTGATGGCTTCAGATTTAGGTGAATCAACTCCAAGATATTTGGATGCTGGATACAATGTTGCGAATACAATGTCTACTCCTATGCTTGTAAATGATTGGAAAGAGCCTCATAGAACTATGTTACTTGTTGTTGCACCTGAAAAACCAATTACAATTACTGAAGCTGATGCCATATATGATTTCGTTACAAACAAAGGTGGAAAAGTAATTGTTGCATCAAATAACACTAATGCACAAGTTGTTGCAGATAAATTTGGAGTTCAATATAATGATGCATATGGAGGATTATTAGATGGTTCTAACTTCTATTCTGTTACTAATTTATCCAACGGAGAAATTAGTGAAAATCAAGATCAACAAAACATTTGGGCTTTAGCTAGTGTACAAAAAGAAGTTCAAGAGAAAAACAAAGGATGTAATGCTGAACAATCTGCACAATATGAAGGAGGTATTGATTCATGTGTTATGCCTGTAATGTTTGATATGCCAATCGCAATTCAAGTCCTTACTGCAGGAGAAGGTGAAAGCGAGGATCAAAATTCAAAAGATTATGTTGAAAGAAATGTTCATGTTTTAGCCTCTGCATCTCCTGATGCATTTTTAGATAATGTTGGAGATAGAAACATAGACAATGAGCGAAATAGAGTTCTAGGCCCTGGTGAAAATGGATTAATTGTTAGGATAGATTATCCAAATCAAAAGGCAATAGATATGCCTGAACTAGGCACATATGATGAAATTGAAGTTACTGGGTCAATTGTCTTCGTAGCAGGTCAAAGTGCATTTGCTAACTACCTATGGGATTCTGGAGAAGCCAAGGAAACAGGAAGAGAATCATTTTGTTTACATTTAGGTGTTGATGCAAGACCTTGTTGGACTTCTCAAATCATGACTGGGCCTGATGAATGGCAAGGAAACAGTGCATTTTTTGAAACTCTTATTTTTGATATGATGGAATTTGATAATCAAGAATTATCTAATGTCATCACTTCACATCCTGAAGAATTTAATGTCGTATTTGATGAAAGTAGACATTCTTCTAGTCCACTAGTAGAACCATTTTCTGAAACTATGAGTACAATTGTTTTACTTACCTCCGATACATGGCTAAAATGGTTAATATTACTAAATATGATTGCATTACTAGCAATTTCAGTAATGGTAGTTCCTGATAAAGAAAATTGGAGACACGTATTTGACTTAACTAGATTTAGAGAGAGGCCAAAAAAGGTACTACCAGAAGAACATCACCAAAGAATTCGAGAAGCATTAATGAACAAAGTTAGGCTATTTCATGACCTTACTCGCGATGAGATGACAATGAAAACACCTGCTGAAGTTCAAAGTATGATTAAAGATCCTAGGCTAGTAGAATTAGCGTTTTCTAGGAATCGCACTTATACCCCTGACGAACTCCGGGAACTAATGCGAACCATCAGACGATGGGGTAAATAAAAAAAAGGGAGGAAAAAAAATGCAACAAACACCACCACCACCAGGAATGCCTACACCGGGAATGCCCGCACCAGCTATGCCAGCACCAGCTATGCCAGCACCAGCTATGCCAACACCAGCTATGCCAGCACCAGCTATGCCAACGCCAGTTGCACCTGCTGCGCCTGCTGCACCTGTAGCTGCTCAACCAAAGCATCAAAGCAGTCCCGAAGTAAGAGAACGATTGAAAGCAGTAGGAGCAATATCACAAGCACTTTCTGCTGAAGTACAAAAAGTAATTATTGGTAAAGCACATGTAATTGACAATGTTATGATTAATATTCTTTCTAACGGAAATCTACTTTTCGAAGATTATCCAGGATTAGCTAAGACATTAATGACAAACACATTTGCTGATGCTTTAGGTTGTGACTTTAAGCGTGTACAATTTACACCAGATTTGCTTCCTGCTGATATTACAGGTACAAATATTTACGATGCAAAAAAGGGAGAGTTTACGTTTAAACCAGGTCCAATTTTCTGTAATCTATTATTAGCTGATGAGATTAATCGTGCTCCACCAAAAACTCAAGCAGCTTTGTTAGAAGCTATGCAAGAAAAACAAGTTACTATTGGTACTGTAACACACAAGTTACCTGCACCATTTATTGTAATGGCTACACAGAATCCTGTAGAACAAGAAGGTACTTATCCGCTTCCAGAAGCTCAACTTGACCGTTTCATGTTTAAGATGAGTGTTGGATATCCTGACCGTGCAGATGAAGATGAAATCCTTTCAAGACGTATTACACGTAAAAAGGATGGTGTGGATGTAGAAGTTATTACAGATCCTCAAAGAGTTATTGCAATGCAACAAGCATGTGAAGATGTATATCTTGATCCTGCACTAAGAATGTATATGGTAGAACTTGTATCTAGAACTCGTGAAGATCCTCGTGTTCTTGTTGGATCTTCACCTAGAGGTTCCCAAGCACTACTGAAAACTGCTCGTGCTGCAGCTGCAATGCGTGGAAGAGACTTTGTAACTCCTGACGACATTAAAGCAGTAGCAACACTTGCAATCTCTCACAGAATAATTTTAAAACCAGAACATCAAATTAAAGGCCTTGAGCCAAGTGAAGTAGTTCAAACAATCCTTAGAGAAGTTCCAGTACCTACTGTTTGAATCATTTAGATTTACTATGGGGTATCAGTTATGGCATGGAGTCGCAAGTCTGCAATGTTTGCAAGCCTTGCACTTGCAATGTACCTTTTAGGTTTGACATTAAGAAATCAGCAATTAGTTTCAGTTGCTGTGGTAATCTTTGTTTTCTTGACTTATGCCGCACTATTTAGTGGCCATGCTGATGTTGCTGCTAGCGGAAAACGTTCAAATGAATGGGATGGAGAAGAAGGTATATCATTTTCAAACATTGTTGCAATGAGAAAATTATCTTCTGCAAGATTATTTGAAGATGGAGAAGTAAAAGTAACACTAAGGGTACAAAATAAAAGTTCGTTATCTAAAATTGTAGAAGTTAGAGACAGGGTTCCAGAAGTAATGAGAATTAAAGAAGGTGCAAACTACATAATTATGGAATTAGGTCCAAGAAGAGAGACTTTTATTGAATATACAATAGAAACACCTCTACGAGGTTTCTATACAATCGGTCCTGTTTCGATTAGAATGCAAGATACATTTGGAATGTTCCATAAAGAAAAAGAAGTACAAATTTATGATGATTTTCTAGTATTTCCAAAAATGGAGGATTTGAAAGACACATTTGTTAAAAGTAAAGTTCCAAAAATATTTACTGGTGCTGTAAACATCAGACAACCAGGACCTGGTTCTGAATTCTACTCACTCCGTGAGTATTTCGATGGAGACTCATTCAGAGCAATCAATTGGTCTGCTTATGCTAGAAGTGGTAAATTGATGGTAAATGAAAGAGAAAGAGATGCTGTAAGTGACATTATTTTAATCGTTGATAGTAGATCTGTTGCAGAAACTGGCCCAGTTAGTAGGAATGCTTTGGTTTACTCCACAAGAGCTGCTGCTAGCCTTGCAAAGTATTTCTTGTCAAGACGTGATTCTGTAGGTGTTGTTGTATATGGCGATGAAATTGTAAGCGTGGACAGAGATACTGGGAAAAAACAACTTTATGTCATCTTAACAAAATTAGCAGGAGCAATGGCAAGAGGAGAAGTACCATTACAAGTGGTAGTCAATAGAATACTGCCTCATATCAATAAAGGAAGTCCGATTATCGTACTTTCTAATCTTGAATCAGATCCTACAATAGTAAATGCATTGAGAGATATGAGGGCAAGAAATTTTGATGTTACTGTACTCTCTCCTTCTAGTTTAGAATTTGAATTTGATGCTAGAAGATTAGATTCTGTAGGATATGAAGTTTTGAAAACTGAAAGAGATGTTTTAATCTCAGAATTACGTTCAATGGGCGTATTTATTTGTGATTGGGAACCTGACATGTTATTGTCAACAGCACTTGCTGGAGCAAGAGGATTTTGAGGTGGAAAAATGAGTGCAGAAAATAAAATTACACCACCAATTCCAAATCCGAATCAAAACAGCACTACTGCCCATCTTTACGATGGTAAAACTGTAAGAGCAGCCGCACCTAGTAGGAAAAAAGCAGCAGGTTCTATGAAAAGTGGTACTGAAATCCCAAAAGATGCAATTCCTGAAGTCCAAGTTCCTTCGTTCGTTGAAAGTCTATTAGGTGGGCCAATTGTCCCAAGAGTCAAGTTTTTACCTGCAGATAAAATGGTTAAAAATTTACAACTTTCTGCCTATGGGGTATTATTCATACTTACATTCCTTACATTTTTGACAACTCCATCAAGCGGTACAATATGGCAAACAATACTTGGAACTGGTGTTTTCACAAACATCATGCATTTACTTGTACTAACTGCAGCAGGATTAATTGGTGTTTATTCAATTAAAGCAAGAGATCCAAGGTGGATGCTTGCATCTTATTTATTGTTCATATTCTTTGGATTAAGGTTTGCATCAAGTCAAGTTACTCTTGCATGGGGTAGTGGAGAAGGAGATGTATTCAATTTAGATGAAAATACATGGATGGAAATGTTACTTGTGGTACTATATGCTGTAAGTTTAGTTATGTATCTAGAACTAACAAATTCTGTAATTAGATTTAGTATGCTTGATACAAGTATTAAAACAAATGAAGTCTATGTTATGAATGTTAAAAGTATTATTAAGAAATATTATCGAAGTATCTTCATCAACCCTACAGTAGCTGCAATATTAGCAGCTTTGGTACTTTCAATAAATACAATCATCCCATTCTTTATTGGTTGGTTTTCATCAGAAACGGCATTAAGAATGGAAAATAGTGTTGAATTAATTAGTGTTTATGGAGTTGCAATTGGTAGTCTTATTGTGTTTGGTATAGTAGGAAGTTTATTCGCAATCAACCTACCTTTAAGAATTCAAAAATACCGGGAAAAATCTAGTTCTGAATAAACTAGTTCTCATAATTTAAAGCATTAGTCCAACGATTTGCTTCAGGAATTCCTATTATTTCAAAAGTAATTTTAATCGCAGATGTTTTGTTTTCAAGATGTTTTTTCAAATCATATAAATTCAATAAGGTTTCAGCACAATGGGAGTGTCTAGGTTTTATTCTTAGCAATACTTCTAAATTACTATTGACATCTAAGCTTTGGAAGAGCCTTTGTTCTAATTTTTTATCTTCATGGCTATCTTTCCATTTTGACAATATTGATTCTATCTGAGTTCTAACTTTGACAATCTTACGCTCAGACATGTTTTGCGGAAGGGTAGTAGTAAAATAATAATGTCAGTCATTCACTTTCATCAAAAGAAGATGCAAATAATGATCTTGAGCCTACATTATCCCTATGCCTCTCTTCTACTGTACGCATTTTAGCACTAACTCTTGTAAACAAAAAGCGGTATCCAATAAATAATGCAACTAAATTAAAACATACCAATAATAATTCAGTCATGCCCCAACTAAATGTTTCAACCATTAGTTCACCTATCATAGCGGTGGACGTACTTCAATATCAACATCACCCGAAGGTATGCCTATACAAGATAATCTTGCCATGTTTTCAATTAAATCGGAATCTAAACCAGGAGGTAATTCATCTGGCAAAGTTACAATTCCTGAATTAAGGGTAACCATACATGTACCACATGTTCCAGAAGTACAATTTGTTGGAATATTTACCTCACATAACTCAGATAATTCTGAGATTGTCTCTGTCCCATCATGTTTGACTAAACCAAGAAGTTGGCTTCCACGGAAAAAACGTATTACTCCTGAAAGAGATACCTTCTCTTCTTGCATATATTGCCCTCAACGGTCTTCATAATGAGTCCAGCGACCAGTTTGTTTATTGAAATACAATCCTGCTTTCTTCATCCATTTATTGAATTTAGTTGCACCAGCACCAGTCCTTAAGATGAAGTCTTCTCTATCTTCTTGTGCTTGAATATATTGTTTAGCTGCAAGTGTTTGATCTATCCAATCATTAATTGACATTAAACCAGCACTCATTGTACTTGCTTTAGCTGCTTCAGCCATTGCATCAGCAGTTGCACCAGTTCTTTCAAGATCTCTTTGTATTAATTGCTCAATAGATTCGTAATTAGAAGCTGCTGGTTTAGGAGGCACTACATCCCTAGGTGCTTTACCATCAATAATTTTTATTTTATTTCCATTAGAGATTCTTCTTTGGACTACGTCTGATAATTTAGCATCAAATATTTCTTCACATTCATAACAAATAAAAGACCAACCTTCTAAATCGTCCATATTTCTTGAGCTTCTAGGATCTAACTCATCTCCACACTTTGGGCATTCGTGTAAAATCATTACAGGGATCCTCTTTCTTCTAAAATCTACAATATCTTGTGGAAGTCCGTCTAATGCCAATAATTCCCAATCTCTAGCAGCTTCCATATTTCTTGTTTCAAATTGATCTCTAAGTTTGACTTTTTGATCATCTTTGGTTTCATCATCTAAATTATTTGCTAATTTTATCAATAATTCACATGTTTTTCCTAATCTATTCATTACAATTTTATCTGCACGATATTTTTCTACCTTTGCTAATTTTAGCCGTTCCATTTCTTCTTCTAAATCAGCTAAAATATCCTTTTGTTGACGTTTAAATCGCTCTTCTTCTATTTTATCCATCTTCTTTTTGTCAGATGTTAATACTTTAGACAAATATCTCTGTCTTCCTTGAGTTGACGGTTCAGCAGAAATTACAGCCAATACGGATTCTGCAACTTTCTTCTTCAAACCATAATTATCGGTTAATGTTTCAATAGTGATCTTTTTTAAATCTCCAATTTTTAATCCAGCATCAGCCAAAGTCATTGATGTTGTTTCATCAATCCCTCTACGTAATAATGCCAGATAGGTGTCTTTCTTTGCCACTCTTGCTCCCCCCCTCTGTCAGGCCGAAAAGTCAGTCATATGTTAACTCAGTGCTTACAATTCTTTTCTATAATGCTCAATTTGTGCTGAAAATTCAATCCAATCCTCCAAAGATAATTGTTCTGGACGGTAATTTGAAAAATCATCTCCCATCATTAAAAATGCATTATTTACTATATTTTCCCACATTTTAGGATCATACCCATGCTTAATTTTCAATTTTGATGGTTGTCTTTTCAATGTATTTCTTATTTTTTTCCTACGTTGATTAAAACTTGCTGAAGAAATAGCCCGAATTAATCTAGAATTTGGTTTTTCTAAATTCTTTGAACTAAGAAGTTCAGTTATTTGCTCCGAATTTAATAAGTCTCTTCTAGAAAAACGTACAATCCTACTATCTATTTTTGGTTGTGGTTTGAAACTAGAAGGTGAAATTTTCTTTCCAAGTGTTACTTCCCAATCTAATGAAATTGTAACCCATAAGGGTCCACGGTTAGATGAATTATCTGCACATACTCTTTTTGCAAATTCTTCTTGAAACATAAATACACATTTATTAGGTCCTCCTCCCAATTTACAAATTTGTGTTATTTTTTCCAATAATGGACTTGAAATTTGATACGGAATGTTTGCAACGATGTCTGTAATTTCTGTAGGCCAATTAATTTTTAATACATCACCTTCAATTAATTCTAACTTTTTTGATTTGATTTCTTTTTCAAAAACATGAGTTATATGTTCACAGATTAAATGGTCTATTTCAATTCCAACTACTTGATGTTCATATTCTAATAATTTTTGAGTTAGGGCACCTGGACCTAAACCAATTTCTAAGATTTTACGTCCTTCTTCTGGATTATTTAATTGTGCTAAATCACCAATATAATCTATTATAGAATCATCAATAATAAAATTTTGACCAAGTTCTTTATTTGAAAAAGATGTAGACAATAAGAGATCTGCTAGTTGTCTAGATGTGTACACGTTACTCAAACTGCACCAATATTCTGTTTAATAATTTCAAGAATCATCTCGATTTCTGATGTTTCTAATGAAATTCTACGACTTGCAAGTATTGCCCTAACTTCATCATTATTTAGAGGCATAACTTCTGCTAATTTAGCCGCTATTTCTGGATATTTTGATATACTTTCAATCTCTAATAATAATTTAAGCATTTCTTGAAATACTTTTGATTCTGTTTTGTATCCATTACGTTGGTCACTTGCAGACCATTCAGCATGTTGTAATGCCATTTTTTGTTCATAGGTTAAGAAACCTCTACGTTTTTGTGTTTCAATTAATGCGTCTCTTACTAATGCGTAATCGCTATAATCTTCATTTGTCATTTACTTCACATCCTACTCTATATTTCTAAGGTGCTCTGGACGAGCAACTACAGTTTTTGTTTTATTACCGTCTTTAATTGTAACAACCCAAGCTGCGCCTTGCTTACCTGAGATTACACCTGTTCTACCTTGAAATCTACGGTTTGGCATTCCTTTTTGTTGGCCGCCATCAATAACTATTGAAACTCTATCTCCTTCGGAATATTCGTGTATAATTCTATCAATATTTAATCGACTACGCTCTGTCTTACTACGGCTTGCAATAAACCTTGTACCTTGACGTTGACCTTTGGACCTCTTCATGTTTAACCCTCTTTCCATAAACTGGTGCGTTGCGGCCACTTGACCACCTGTAATAAGTCAATCGCCTAATCAGAATGGATGTCAAGAACATCTAACCACTCTACTTCGCACTTTAAATTTAGTAATTCTGCAACAGATGGTACGGTTCTTCCGCTATCTGATGTTACCATTTCTTTGATATAAGTGCCCGACTGAGCCCTTAATTTAAATTCCACAAGTTCATTATTTACTTCAACATCATAAAGTTCAATGACTTTTCTCTTTCTAATTTTATCAGCTCTACGATGAGAAACTCTTTTTGGTGTTCTTTGATTTAATTCTACACCACTAAGTTGTGAAATTTTTTCAATAATTTCTTCATCGGATAAATCATTCTTAATTTCATTACCGTCATCATCTACTTCATTGATTAATTTAAAACAAATATGATATGATTTATCTGCTGCTGCATCTTTAACTCTGACTACTTCTGACTTATTGGAATTCCTTAATTTTTTAATCTCAACTTTTCCAGATGCTGATTTATTCACTAATTTAGTTAATTTATCAAGATCAGCAATACGTTTTTTTGGATTTTTTAATTCTATGACTGTTGGTCGGCCATTACCTAAACACCTTACATCAATATCCTCTCTACCCATTGAATGAGTTGAATGTGATTCTGCAGAAAAGATTTCCAACAATGGATCTGCAATTAAAGATTGTACTGATTGAGGATACTGTAATCCCGTATTATCACACTTTTCACAACCTCTTCCCTTACAGGTTCTACAACTCCAATGTGTCTGTGGCAATCCTCTTTCAAATTTACAATATCTTGTGTAAAGGTACAATGAACGACATTCTATTTTTACTGACAAAGTTAAACAATCAACTAATGCAAGTATCTCTGGATTTTCATTAACAATTTCAATATTCTCAATTAACATCTTAATTTTTGTAGATATTTCCAAAGATAAACTTTGTTTCAATGCATGACTTCTATTTGCTCCAAAACTTATCCTAATATGCTCTTCAGATTGAATTAAATCTGAAGGTAATTGAAAACCTAATTGTAACCTTGAAAATTCATAATCACTTAACGAAGAAGATAATCTTGAAGTAATTAGTTCAATGTCCTCAAATAAATCTTCACACATAGGACAAACTTCTATTTCCTTTTCATTTAATTGTGGTTCACTTTTCAAAACCACCTCTCTGATCTCCTTACCTGCTTCAAAAAGAGTCTTGTTTACTAACGAGACACCACCGACTCTCCCAAGACAATGATTACAGCAACCAAGCCTAACTAAGTGAGTTTGACCACTTTTCGAAGGCGCAGGAGTAATTTCAAAGTTTTCTTCCATGAAATCTAAATCATCTAAATCAACTTTATCTTTATTTTCTGATTCTTCACTCCATGAATTGTCTCCAATGCCATATTGTGCTGAGGAATAATTAGTCCAATCATCATCATCATCAATATCCTTCCCCATTCAATCACCAACGCATTCTATGTCGGGCAAACCCATACAAGAACATGATTCCCAAAATGACTTAGTATTAATGATTTTCAACAACTAAAAATTATTCTTCCTCTTCTTTTGAGTTGTCAAGTACACAAATTGCTGCCGTTGTTATTAGTAATGCCGCTATCAATGATAATCCTATCATTGCTGCTGAATAAAAGCCAAACAAATTAAACACACCCATTGGAGATAATGTGATCACTAAAAATCCCATTATATCTGATGCTGCTGCCCCAAATAAAGCAATTCCAGAAGTACTTGCTACAGTTTGTAAACATAAGGAAGTATTAGATGATTGATTCTTTTTCTTCTCTTCTCTATATCTTTCAGTAACATGAATACAATAGTCAATTCCAACACCTAAAGATAATGATGAAATAACCAAAGTAATTACATTCAAACTATCCCCCATTAGATAAATAAATCCATATAACCAAATAACAACAAGAATAATAGGAATTGTGGTTAACATTGATTGTTTGAACGAACGGAATCCTATCCAAAGAGTACCTAATACTAGAAAAATACCCAAAAATAATGACCTTTGGAATTCACCTTCAAATTCCTCTGATGCTACTGCTCTAGACACTGGTTCACCGCAAGGAATTATCCAACTAATTGGATATTGATTATCAAGGAATGCATCTTCTAAACTTGTATGTTTCCCATTTTCCTTACTTAGATTAGTAAATGGACTTGCATCTCTCATTAATTCATCAAGGAATAAACCTACTGCAGGAAAGTTTTCTGCTTGGCGTATTCCATATCTCATCACCATATGTGTATATCTTGGCTCTTCCCCTGAAGTTGATAACCATGGCCTTAAAGGATCTAAATCATCACTTGGATGAATATATAATTCTACAACTGATTTTGGTATAGCTGCTCCAGTAGCACTACTTTCTGGAACTCCATACAAGTAAGTAAAGCCATAAAAAAATGCTACACATCCTCTATCTCTAAAATCAGGGTAATTGAAATTCAAAAGTGTTGGATTATTTAATACTTGAAGTGGATCTAATTCCATTTCTGTTGGCAATAAGTTTTGAAGATAAATTAATCCTTCTTCATCAGATAAATTCAAACTTGAACATCCTACTCCATTTTCTTCTGCACTAGTATTCCAACCTACTTCTTCAAACGGTGTCAGATTATACAACATTGATGCTAATGCACCAACTACAATTTCATCTATTGCATTTAAATCTGCATCATTATTAGCATCCCTTCCAATCTTGTCTGCTATTTCTCCATCTGGACCCATCATATTGATATTATTTCTAAACTCTGGCATGCCTCCTAAAATTCCTGGATGAAGCATGTCTCCTTCAAAGAGTAAAGCTGCTTGCTCTCCCTCAGTAGGAAACCTTTCAATTACCAAAGAAACTCCAGCAGAAAAATCTGAATTCGGATCTAACATATCATCTACTTCAAAATCTCCTTCCAATGAGTTCATTCCTATGTAAGATGGGATTGTGATTAAAAATGCCAATAATAATATCATCACTGGCCTTTTACCTTTAGTCATAACAGTTGTGAATTTTTTCAATAACTCTCCAACTCCATCACCACTTAATTTTCTTTCATCTTTTAATTTTCCAACATTAGATAAATATTCATCAACGCTTAATCTAACTAAAGGTATCCAAATA
>Ga0115011_10001065_pt1 | contig 20178 bp, 9 predicted proteins | sample TroAtlMetagenome_2_FD_88705 | JGI IMG/M metagenome (GOLD analysis project Ga0115011, IMG submission 88705) | Marine eukaryotic phytoplankton communities from Atlantic Ocean - Tropical Atlantic ANT8 Metagenome | ecosystem: Environmental > Aquatic > Marine > Oceanic | place: Tropical Atlantic...
ACCGATTGCGCCGATCCCACGGCTCGAAACATGACGCGCGCTTGCCGGTAGTGCGCCTCCGCATCCTCGAGTTGGCCTTCGAGTCGCGCAATCTCACCCAAATCGTGAATCGCGGACGCTTCGCTCGCGCGGGCACCCGCTCTCTTCAATTGGGTTCGCGCGGATTCGATGAGGGTTTTGGCGCTCTGGTGTTGATCCCTTTGGCGGGCAATCCGCGCGAGGTCCAATAGGCACTCGGCTGCTTCCACCACCAACCCCAGGGCCCGAAACGCGCTTTCGGCGTGTTCGAGGGAGGCCCTCGCGGCGGGGAAGTCTCCCAATGACCGGCCAATCCGTCCCAGGAGCCAATGGCAATCGGCAAGCCGACGGAGATCCCCTCGCGCATCCAATTTCTCGATGGCCCGAGTCGATAGGCGCTTCGCATCACTGAGTTGGCCGCTAAAATATGCCACCCGTGCCCGATGGCTCAAAGCGGCTGTCTCCAATTCGTCCCACCCTTGTTCTTGGGCCATCACCTCCACCTCGAAGGCCATGTCATCGGCTGCGACGAGGTCTCCATCTAGGGCGGTAATCCGACTCTGGAACAAACGGGTCATCGCTCGACGAATATCGTCTCCGTCCACCGAAAGTCGGTCGAGTGCGTTGCGCCATTCGCCCAAGATGCCTTCGGCGGCGAGCCGGTCCCCCATACGGAGATGGTCATCGAGACTGCGCTGGAGCGGCCCCAGGGCGTCAGCCACAGCGCCGCCTTCGCTCAGATGCCGTCCCAGACGAGCGCCCCATTCGCCTCGACTGCGGAGCATTCGTGCACAGAGGAGGTGGTGGCTGATCAGCCGACCAGCCTGGCGAGCGCTCAATTCGAGGGTGGCGCGAATTGCGCTGTGGGCGAACCGCCAGTCGCCACGGGCTTTATTCGCGTCCAGCATTTCGATCATGCGGTCGGGAAGGAGACCAGACAAAAGACCCGGCGTCGGGGCGATGGCTGCCATTCGGCAGAGTTCGGTCCACTCATCGCGCAAGACCTCTCGACCAAGAACAGCGGCCAACTCGAGGGCTCGGACATCATGGTCTTCGTAGGTGGCTAGGCGTCTCTCGACGCGCCGCTGCCACACTTGGTCCACAGAGGCCGGGAGCTCACCCGAGGCCTCGGGTGAAAGGCAGAATCCGCCGGCGCTGGCAACCAATGCGCCCCGCTGCACCCAGTCGCGGACCATTTGAATGGCGAAGCGTGGATTCCCCTGAGTGCGCTCTTCCACCCGTTGGGCCAGGGCCGTGTCTAGGCAAAGGAGCTGCCGAACCAATGTTGACTGCACCGGTGGAGGCAAAGGCCCAATGGAGTGCACCTCGACTGAGCCGGTGGCGACCAAACCTCTGATTTGCTGCGCTTCGATGGGGCGCTGCTCCAATGTTTTGCTGCGGGCGGTCATGATCACCAAAAACGCACCGTCGCCGCGAGCATGCAGGGTCTGCACGAAGTCGATTGTTTCAGCCCCCCAGTGTACGTCATCGAGCCAGAGCACGAGGACACGGTCTTGGGCCATCATTTCGAGATGACGGAGCAGTACGAGGTGCCGTTCGAGTTGGCTGTCGAAGTGAACCGTGGGTTTCCCGGTCTCCCAAGGGGAGAGTACGGCCGTCAATGCATCCCAATCATGGGGATCTGTGACGCCTTGAGCATTGAGGAGAGCCTGGATGCGGACCTGTAACTCTTGGTGTCCGAGACCGGCGCAGCGCAGATGACGGAGCACCATGGCGGCCGCCCCATCGGTGGGCCCGGGTTCCGGCCCATGTTGGGCCCGCAATGCTGTGGCTGCGCCGACCTCATGGGCCCGCTCACAGAGCCATTCGACCACTCTACTCTTTCCCACGCCGGCGGGCCCTTCGAGCAAAACCATGCCTGGTTTGCCTTGGGTGTGAACGCGGCGTAATCGTTGCCAGAGAGCGTCGCGTACTTCTTGACGGCCCACGATGGGCGCCCGTCGAAGGGCCAATAGGCCCAGGCCGGCGTCGAGAATCGGCGGGGCGGGCGAGCCGCGGAGGGTCCGCCAGTCACGAGGAATCGTGGCCCGATTTGCGTACAACTCCGGAGTAGGGGCGCTTTCGTAGTGGGATTCTAACTCCCGGGTTGCCGGTGCACCTGCATCGGGCAGTGCGTCGAAAGTGCCAGTGATGGCCGTGTCCATGTCGATGGAAATGTCCAAGGACATGGCGTCTTCTCCATCGGGATCGATGGCCATTGAGCCAAGACCACGCAGGGCCCAAGCGGCATCAGCCGCCCGTTGAAATCGACGCCTTGGCGACCGTTGAAGCATGTGCTGGAGCCATTCCTCGAACCCTCTGGGCACCTCGAAGCGGGGTTCGATCGGGGGCAACTCCTGGTCCAATTTGGCCAACATGGTGGCCATGGCGGTTTGACCCAAGAATGGGGGGGCTCCACAGGCCATCGTGAAGGCCACGCAGCCTAGGGCATAGAGGTCGGTCCAGGGGCCAAAGTCTCGCCAATACCCGTGGCATTGCTCGGGGGCCATGTATTCGGGGGTGCCCGCCGCTCGCATACGCTCCACGCCCACCGCGTGACTGCCCGCCTCGAAGGCAATCCCGAAGTCCGAGATGCGATACCGACCGTCGCTGTCTACCAGGATGTTGCGGGGTTTGAGATCGCGGTGAACCATGCCTTTGGCGTGTGCATGCGAGAGGGCATCCAACATGGTCAAAAGAGCTTCTTGGAGCGCGCTCCAAGAACCCTCCGCTAGACCATCGCCCAAGGTGCCTTCCAGATACTCCATCACCAGATAGGGACACCCGTTGCCGAAATGCTCGGCTTCCAGGGTATTCGGTTCGATTTCCCCATAGTCGTAGATGTGGACGATGCCCGGATGGGAGAGGCCGGACATGGCGCGTGCTTCGAAGCGAAATGCTTCCCGGAAGCCCGGCATACGGATGATCTTGCCGGTCAGGATCTTGATGGCGACTGGGATCTCGGCGGTCCGATGCCGCCCCCGCCACACCTCACTCATCCCCCCAGAGGCGATGGGTTCGATAAGCTCGAATGGACCGAAGGAGAGTGAACTCAAAGGGGTCTCACTCATTCACGCGCACGAACGTGTTGTCGCGTCGCCCCCGCAAGGTATCGATCTTACTCTCATCGACTTCTCCCCCTTCGAAGAGGAGGGCGGGCTCGTCCTTTTGGGGACCCCCTTGAGCGGCCCAGATCTTCTTGGCCCGATCCACAGATTTGGCTCGGTGGGCATCGGTGCCGGTGTAGTCGTATTCGAAGTCGGCGAAGCCGGGCATCTTCTTGATCATTTCGTAAGCGATAGCGCGCACAGCGGCGTATGGATCTTCGAGCAGCACAGCGAGATAGCGCGCTTGCCAATGGTCACCGCCCACAGCCATGGCCGGACCCCATCCCATATGCCATGCGGCCGTCGCTCGCTGAACGGCGTCACCGCGCAGCAGGTGGGCAATGGTCAACGCTGCATCAAAATCATCGGACATCTCGGGGATGGGCTCGTGGCCGTACCATTCGGTCAGGGTCTCACCGATTTCGGCGACAGTCTTGTCGATGTGGCAGAGATTGCAGGCATTGGGGCGTCCAGACCAGGCCGTGACAGACGCCTTGGGGCTGTCTACCCGATGGGCCCGTATGAGCCCCAAGAGGCCGACCGTGGTGTGCGGCATATGGCAATTGTAACAGCGGCTCCCCTCGGAGTCTGGCCCGTGGTGAGTGTGGGCTTCGAGGTTCAACGTTTCCTTTGGGTGGCAGTCTTTGCAGGCCTTTTCAGAGATCCCCTCTGGACTCAATTGGTCATTGGGATCCGACCCGTGCATCTGGTGGCAAGATAGACACCCCATGGTGCCGGCGGTGAAACAGCCTGTGATGGCCATCCCGTTGTAGTCGCGTCCCGCCACGCGGATGGTGCCGTCTCGCCAGAAGGCGTCTTTGAGCATCGAGGGCTCGTCGACGAGGGCATCGGCCAACCACTGGGGGGGATTGGTCGGCAGGTATTGTACGACGTCAGCGAAAGAGTCGAGGGGTGCACCGGGTACGAAGTGATCTTGATCTTCCCGCACCACTAATTCCGCGTGACATTGAGCGCAGACAGCCGACGATTTTCTGTGGTCCAAAGTGGAGGGATTGATGATGTCGTCCACGACGTTTTCGTCTTCGAGTCGGGCCTGATAGCGAGCCACGGGACTCGAAAAACGTTCGATGTGGGCCCGACCAGGGCCATGGCATGCTTCGCACGCAATTCCCAACTCGGCGACATCGGCCTGCCCGACGTTCATTTGGCCCTGCCATTGAAAATTAGCGTGTACCGCGTGGCATTGATCACAGCCGTCGCTCCATTGGTCACCAAAGGGCTCATCTTTTGTGGGGGGAGCTTCCGGCTGGAGGAAGGTGTGATCTTCGTGCGCCCACCGCTGGTACTTGACCAGCCAGACGAAGGGGAATTGCATTAAGCGGCCCGTGTATTGGACGCGGGTCGCAAAGCGGAGCGCGGCCGCCTGTTGATCCGGGCTCACCTTCACCTCGGGGTGCTTCTCGGAGGTGAACATCGATTCGACGTCACGGGCGACCATATATCCATCAATGAGTCCCCCTGCATCCCCGAAATGGCCATCTTCACCATGGCACTTGCCGCAGCTGGCGTTGAACGCCGCGCGGTCCGTAGGGGAGGGGGTCTCGTCGAACCAAGGCACGGGCACCCAATAAGCCTGCATGTGATGTGAGCCGGTGGTCATGACCACAGGGACAATTCTTCGGGCGTCCTCTTCCGCCCCTGATGAGCCATATGCCGGCATATCCACCAGAAAGCGATCGCCCTCGCGAAAGACGCGGAAAGATCGCTCTCCGTCGATGAGTTCTTGCCCATCGAAACGGCCGACGACGGCCTCTTTCGACGCGCTCTGCGTCATCTTGCGGTGATACGTCGCGCGCCAACTATCATAGGCGTCTGGGTGACACCCTCGGCAGGCTTTCGATGAGCGGTATTCGCCGTCGACGGCAGGGGTTGGCCGATAGGTGGCGAGGCTTTCGCTCGGTCCACTACTCCGCCTCCAGTCCAAAATGCCGACGAGAATGCCCACGAGGATCACCACCATGGCGGCGATGAGCCGACTGCGCACGGCCAAGGCCGTGATCAGGGTGATCAGCGCGAGGAGTCCAATCTCCACGAAAAACGGTTTCCTCTCGGTCTTTGAGGGGCGCGAGTACCCATCTCTGGTTCAATCTACGCGCCTTCTCGATCCACGCCAAGGGCGCGTCGTGGTAACATAAATTCAGCGGCCAATGCGGCGAAACGGCGGTGTTGTCGAACAATGGTGGGGGTGGCGGTTCGCCGCGGGGGCTCGAGCCCCCTCGAGCCGTTGACCGTGCCTGCATGGGGGAGTCCTTGACGGCACCCCCACAAAACGGCGAAACATGCACCGCCGAATACGTTACGGGAGTGCAAAATGACCGATCAATTGGTCCGCGGAGTCGCCCTAGGAGGCAAGGTTCGCATCATGGCTGTGCGGACCACCGAGATCGCACAGAAATTGCGTGAAGTACACGATGCGGGGCCTTGGGGGGCGATGGCGCTGAGCAGAGCGGCATCGGCACTTCTCCTGATGGGAACAACCATCAAGGGCCGCCAGCAGATCGGGCTGCAGATCAACGGTGATGGCCCCTTGGGCGAGATCTACGGCCTGGCCGATGCTGAGGGTCAGGTCCGCGTGACTGTGGCGGCACCGCGGGCGGAACCGGCCGAGCCGACAGAGGGACTCAGACTCGCGTCGGCTATCGGATTCGGCCGCTTCTCCGTCATGAAGAAACTCTCCGACGACCAGCCGCCATACCGGGGCATCATCCCCATTGTAAGTGGTGAAATCGCGCAAGATCTCGCCGAGTACTATCTCTCGAGTGAACAGATTCCCAGTGCAGTTGCCCTCGGTGAGCGGATTGACACCGAGGGGATTTCGGCGGCCGGTGGGTACTTGATCCAGGCCCTTCCGGGGGCCGACGCCGATGAACTCGACACAGTCCTTCGGCGGATCGAATCGCTGCCTCCGCTCGGTGATCTCTTTTCCATGGGGATCGGTCCTGCGGCCATTCTCGATCGACTTTTCGATGACGCCGAGATTCTCGCGACCACTCAAGTCAGCTTCCATTGCCCCTGTAGCCGTGAGCAATTTGCACGCAAACTCTGCACCATCGGTGAGGGGGAGCTACGACGACTGACCGAGGCCGACGAAGAAATCGTCACCGAGTGCCAGTTCTGTCGGACAACCTATCCCTTTGATCGAGACCAGATTAACGCCCTGCTGTATGGCGCACGGATGTACGACAAGGCCGATTGATGAGTGAGGTCGACTACCGCGTCGAGAACCATGTCGCCCACGTCATTTTGCGTGCTGCGCGGGTGAACTGGGCCATGATCCAAGCACTGACCCCATTGCCCAACCAGGCGGCCTCTGACGGCGCCCGCGTCCTGCTTTTGTCTGCGGCAGGCCCCGATTTTAGTCACGGGGTCGATCTCGTCGATCCCGTCTTGGCTGCTCAGATGCAAATCGATGGTGGGCGAGGCGTGGCCGATGCCGGACAGCGACTCGTCGATGCGTGGGGTGAAGCAGCCATTCCCACCGTGGTTGCATTGCGTGGTCGGGCCATCGGGGCCGGTGCCTGTCTCGCGGTCGCGGCCGATTTTCGGTTCGCGTCTCCAGACGCCACCATTGCCTTTCCCGAGGTCGCGCGTGGCATGCATCTCAGTTGGGGAATCGTACCGCGCATTGTGGCCGCTTTTGGGCCCCATTGGGCACATTGGCTCGCCGTAGGAGGCCAACCCATCCGGGTCTCTGAGTTGGGAGATGGCGTTGCACGCATTGGGGAGAGCCCCGGCGAGGACGCACTCCGCTGGGCCGCCCATCTCGCCAAGCTTCCACCGCTCGCGGTACGTCATATTCGCGAGGTGATCGCGGGCAGTAGCACGGCCGTTCGCAGGGCCGGAAACGTGGACCCTGCCCGTTTTTCAGAGACGATCCAAAGTGCAGATTTTGCGGAAGCGATGGCCGCCTGGTTCGAGAAGCGTACCGGCGTATTCAAGGGGGAGTGAACACGCCGACAGCGTGGGGCGCATCGGGGGGCAAGAGGATGTGTTTTGCCCTAATGATCGATGTGACCGAGGTTCCGATCCGGAGCGACTCGGTCACGGATCATCCGCTTGATCTCCTTGGCTTCGGGAAATCGACCTTCCTTCTTTCGAGAAAAGACCAACTCATCTTCGAATAGGAAATCGAATCTACCGGGAACGTCAGACGGGCTGATTTTGACGCTCCCCAGGTCCGCCTCGAAGGTGCTTAAAAGCTCTTGGGCGTACCATCCAGCCCGCAAGAGCCACTTACAGCGGGGACAATATTGAATCTCGATTTGGGGACCTGACACTGATGCCTCCCTCGCGTGCGTGACTAACAAAGTGAAAAACAATGTGGAGACGGTTGCAGGTCATCAGTAAGAATTGCAATGATTTGCTCAAGGACCCGCACGCGCGGGTTTGACCGGGGGAGAGCTTGATGCCGTATCAGTGGAAGTCGGCGCGTATTGCGACGATGAGTCTGTTCGTCCTGTTCATCGCAGCTTGTGATGATGCCGAGGAGGCCCCGTCGACGCCAGGCACCGGCGGAATGATGAGCGCCGACATGGGAATGGGCGGCGACGGCGGTGCTCTTCCCGAAGAGGATCGCTGTGCGGTCGACGAGGACTGCCCCGACGCTGAGTATTGCCGTGACGATGCCGACCTGGGGTACCGGGTTTGTGCGTTTGGGTGCCGAGACGGCAGTTGCGCCGATGGTCAAATCTGCGATCCGGCCCAACGGGTATGCATTCGTGACACGTCCTGTGTCGCCAACGCCGGCTGTAGCGGCGGTGAGTACTGTGCGGACGGCCAATGTGAACGTGGGTGCCGCTTAGATGATCCCGAAGATTGTCCCCGCACCGATCAGGGACTGCGGACGGGATGCGATCCCGAAACCCATACCTGTGTAGAAATGGAGATTTGTTGCGGCGCGGCCGCGGCCTGTGCGTTCGAGCTGCCCGGCACCTGTGCCGATCCGATCGTTGGGGAGCGGAGTTGTGTTAACCCCAATCCATGTACCCTTCGCTGCAGCGAGAACGCCGATTGCACAGACGCACAGTACTGTGACAACGGCACCTGCCTCGATGGGTGCCGTATTCAGCCCGACAATTGTGTCGGTGGTGATGCCTGCAACCCAGATACCCATCGCTGCGGTGCACCCCCCTGCGAAGAGGACGGCGACTGCGAGCGCACCCGGTATTGTAGTGAGAGCGAATGCCTCCAAGGGTGTAGGCAGGCCCCTGACAATTGTCCGAATGGCCAGACGTGTAACGATCGGAATCGCTGCGAGGCGGAACTTCCGGCCGGGAATTGTGTGGCCAACGACGATTGTGCCTTCTTGAGTCCCAACCACTGGTGTGATGACGGCATTTGTGTGCCGCCGTGCCGCAGCAATGACGAGTGTGACGAGGCACTGGCGTGCATTGATGGGGTCTGTGCCGAGGGGTGTCGAGATGACGACCTCGAGCCCAACGATAGCCTCGACCGCGCACGACCGCTGGTCTTTGATGGGCAGGTCTACGAATCGGGCGCAGGTGTCCATCGGGCGTGCGCAGGCAATACCGACTGGTTTCGGTTCGATACCGAAGCCGATGGCGCCTCCATTCGCATCCACGTGGGATTTTCGAGTGATGAGGGTGACCTGGGCGTTCGTCTCTTCGACCCCTTGGGCGAGATGGTCGCGGAGGTCGACTCCGCCGACGATGATGAGGTCTTGGAGTACCTCGCGAGCCCCGAGCAGCCGACACCGGCTGGAACGTGGAGCATCGAGATCTTTCCACGCGGCATTGGCGACGCTGACTATACCCTCCGGGTCGAGGTGGGCCGCGGCTTTGGGCCCGACGGGTTCGAGGACGATGATTCGGCCGACGCAGCCACAGTGATCCAATTGCCCGAACTGGTCGGGAGTCACACCGCACGAGGACATACCATCCATCCAGGCGATGGCGATTGGTTCGCCATCGACATGGGATTACGCGACGGCCTGGTGGTCCGCCTCGAAATCTTGGGTAATGACACCGGCTTTGATGACGACTTTTACTTCGACATCTACGGCCCAGGCCTCCCCAATGCAGGGGCGGGCCCGACCTTCGAGCCCAATGGCATCGGCGGTGGTAACGGTGAGCCGCGATTCCTCGAGTTCGTAGCACCGGCGTTCAATCCACAGATTCGTGATGGGCGCTATTACATCCATGTCTATGGCGAGGATGAGCTTCAGTTCGGAGCTTACCGCTTGGTGGTGGAGGTTCAGCGTGATCGCTTCTTGTGCCTCGAGGACGACGGAGAGCCCAATGATCGGCGAGACCAGGCATTTGATCTGATGGCGGTCCCGGAGTTCGTCCGACGAGGCGTCGACAACACCGATGAATTCATCCCGAACCAAGAGCACAGCATCGACGGACTCACCCTCTGCAGTGAAGAGGATTGGTTCAGCGTGACGCTCACCGAGGGGGACGACCTCGAAGTCCGTATCGAACGGCAAGAGCCCGAGCCCCAGGGCAACACGATCATTGAACTTTACGGTCCGGATTTGAGCAGCCTGTCCGTGGGCGAAACCTCTGACCGGGACAACCGGGCGTTGATTCGGGACGTAGATGCCTCTGGTCGATACACCGTCCGCTTGGCATCGCGTGGAAACACCCGGACGGCCTACACGGTTCGTTTTCTGCGCATTAGCCGCGGCGGCGTATGCGAACCCGACCGTTTTGACCGAAACGAGGTCAACAACAATGACGATCGTGGAACAGCGACGTCAATCGAGCCCGGCGATGTCGGCAATCTCACTTTGTGTGGCGCCGAGGGCGATAGTGACTGGTTCGTCTTCGACAACCCCGAACTGTCGACCCTGACCGTCTCATTACAGTTTGTGCACGCCATTGGCGATCTCGAGGTGGACATCTACGCGGGCGACGAAGAGGTCGCCCTCAACGCCGCTGTAAACGCAGGGCACAGTTCCGATGACAATGAACTCGTGGTCTTAAGCGATAGCCCCCCGGGCGAGTACTACGTGCGCGTGCGTGGGGTAAACCGCCCCAACGTCCGCTATAGTTTGAGAGTGGGGATAGAAGAACGCGTTTACCTGTGTGAGGACGAGGCCGATGAGCCGAACGAGCACATCGACGAGGCGGTCAATTTGGGGCGCGGGGCCGTCAACCGCTCCGAGCAGTGGATTTGCCTCCGCTCGCCCGAGGACGTGGACACCTTCTTCTTCACGATTCCGCGAGGCGAGGCCCGGGTGGTTGCCAGCACCTTCTTGGTGGGCGACGACGGGGACCTCTACCTCGAGATTTATGACCAGAACGACATGCTCGTCGCAGAGACATCGAATGTTGCGCGGGTCTACTCCAAGCAGTGCGTCTCGTTTCCGGAGACGCAGGCCATTCGCGCCTATTACGTCCGGGTGGTGCCGCTGGGCATCAACACGGTCTGTGCGGGCGTGGGAGAGTGTGAAGTGGATGCGGATTGCGCGGTCGAAGGCGGCGGCGGACCGGATCTAGTGTGTAATGCGAGAGGGCAGTGCGAGGCCCGTGGTTGCATCGCCAACGACGAACGTCTCGACTACGACCTGATCATCGAGGACGGCGACGATTGCGATGCGGTGGGGCCCCAAACCCCCGGCGTCCAATGGCCCCGAGTCGAATAGGAGGAGCTACGTGATGAAGAACCGAATCGGCGTATTGCTCTTGGGGGTCTTGATGACCTCTCCCGCTCTGGCAGAGCGGATTCCCTCCCATGCCTTCACGGCGGGTGGTGGAGAGAGTACGGACGGAAATCTCCAGCACTTCAACGCCGTGGGATTGGGAATGGCCGTGGGACGGACGAGTTCTGCCGATGGCATTACCGTCTACCATGGGTTCCTCGCGGGTGTTCAGTCCTTCGCACGTCGTGATGATGAGCCGCCGGTCTTCGAACCGCCGTTGGAGAACATCCTGGTGGGTGTCCGCAACGATGCCTGTGAGGCGACGGTAAACATCCCCAATGTCGAGGCCATCGACAATCGTGACCGGGATCCGATCCTCAATCTGATTCTACAAACCCAACCGCCTCAGAACGTGACGCCTGGGCAAGAAATCGATCTTCCTCCGGGGAGTTATGACGTCCTCGTAAGTGCGACGGACCGACGGGGCAACGAGGCCCGTGACTCTTTCCGGATCGACGTGGTCGATGCGACTCCGCCGGTTGTGCGGCCGCCCAATCCTCACCCCACGCCCATCGGGAACGAGGCGCCTGCGACCTCACCCGTCGGTACACCGGTCGAGGTCGAGTTTGGATGTGTCGATGCCTGTGATCCCCGGCCGACCCAAGCACGTGTGCCGCGGCGTTTCCCTGTTGGGGACACTGAGGTCGAGTTGACCTGTGTCGACGCATCTGGCAACGCAGCGACCGAAGAAATGACCGTTCGTGTGCGTGACCAGGAGGCGCCCGAGGTCGTGGGTGAAGTGCCGGACGACTTCGAGCTGATCTGTAACTCCGCTGATGGTGCCGTGGTCAACGTGCCGCAGTTGATCTGGCGAGACAACGCCACCAATGCTGCCGAGTTGGCCATCGGCCTTACCGTCAACCCGGGAGAGCGGGGAGAGCAGGTCTTCGAGGTCATCCCGCCGCAAATCACCCTGGGAACCGGGGTTCACACGCTGCGTTACACTGCGTCAGACGGCGCCGAAAATCTGGCCACACAGGACCTCGAGGTGACGGTGGTGGACAACTCCAGTCCCCGAATCGAGGCCATCGATTTACCACCCAATGCGTGGTTTCGCGGCGACGATGCGGTCCGACTCACCCTCCAGGTCATCGATGCCTGTGGGGATCCGAACACCATCGATGTCAACGTCGATCCGGCCCCGTCCAGCCAGGTGCGTAATGGCGATCGGGTCATCATCGAATACGAGCAGGATGGTTTTTATACGCTCAATATCACTGCCGAAGATGCGGCGGGTAACCGGGCCCAAGACAACTCCATTGCGTTCGGCATCGACCGCATTGCGCCGCAGGCCAGTATCGTGGTGCCGAGTCAGCGTGGGGTAAACCGTAACGAGCCGCTGACCTTTCCCTTTCTGCCCATGGCCGAAGGCATGGAGGTCAATGTGGGCGCCGAGGATCCGGCCGATGGCGTTGTCTCCGGTATTCGCCGGGTGGCCATCATCTTGAACCCAGGCGCGGATCAAATCGTGCTCAACGAGACCATCTACGACGGCGATGGCGCGCCGCCCCGGGGTGACCGAGCAGTCGGGAACTTGGGGTGCACCACAGAGCAACGGATCGACGGCGAAGACCTTTGTGGCACCGAAGGCGTGAGCCTCAGGCTCTTGGAGCCGGGCGACCGAGAAGTCGTCGTCGAGGTCGAAGACTTTGCAGGCAACGAGACCCGTGCGACGGCGATTTTCAAGAATGCCAACTTGGGCGTTGGGATGGACGTCGTAGCACGGCGGCTCAACAATCTGCTGGATGCAGAGGCTGACAATATGGATGCCCGCGAAGTTCGCCGTGTCGGTCAGGCCGCGGATGCCCTGGCGCGCGGTGCCATTCAAACCCGTCTGCCTATTGCTGGCGCAACCTATTTTACGCCGCAGTTCTTGGGGACCGCCCTCAATTCGGCTCAGACAGCGATTACCAAGTTGACCCAGGCCGTCCGCGATGCCGAGGGGGCGCGGCGTGTGGGCTATATGAACGAAATGGCTCTCTTGGCCCGTTTGGCCAATTCAGATCTCCGCTTGTATCGGGTCTGGATCGAGGATTTGGATCCCGCTCGCGGACTCGACATCTTTACCCGTCGGGCATTCGCCGATGACATGGCACTGGGTGAGGAACAGATCGAGGCCGCTGAGGCAGCCGTTCGAGCGCGGAATTACACGCAGGCCCTGTCCAGCGATGTTCTCGCGTTCTTCCACCTCAAGATGGCGCAAGAGTTGTGGACCATGCATTACGAGTTCGTGCCGCGTCCGCTGGACGACCGGGACGGCGAAGTGGACCTCTCGGAACCCAATTATCGCGAGTATCAACGGGCCGTTAACATCCTCACCGACATTCGCCGGGAGATTGACGACTACCTGATCCTCGAAGATCCGTATGGTCGCGACGAACTGGCCAGTATTCGGGACAGTCTGGCGGTAACCATCCAGAACGTAGGACTTCTCTTGGAGTTGGGAATCAATAACGGGATGTCCGACCGCACCTATTTGGAGACGCTCTTGGATCTCCGGAGCGCGGCCAACAACTCGACCCTGGCGGCGAATGCCGGCGCGTATGTTCGCGTCTATCAGTACGCCATGATGATGGTGGTTCGCTGGTTGACCCACTACTCACTCGAGGCCGCCAAGGTCTACAGTGGCGAGCAGCACCCCATCTTCGATTATGCTCAGTCGAGCTTGGATGATGGGGTCACCATGCTGCAGGAGCGCAGCGTACAGTCGGTGATCGACCTCTACGGCGATGTGGAGCGGGCTTTCTGTCCCATCATCGGCGTGTATCATTGCTGGTTCCTCGAAGACGAAGAGCGGCTTCTCGATCAGGACGATCCCGATCCCGTCTTCAACGAAAACGATGTGCCTGAGGCCTGCTGGGACCTCGGGATGGTCAGACCCAGTGACTGGGGTAACCCGCCGGCGGGTCTCGGTGACGTACCGCCCGCCTGCTATATCGACCTGCCCGAAGACGACGAGTAGTCGTTCATGGGACGGCGTCACCACAGGCTCCTCTTGTGGTGCGCCGCCACGGATTCCACTTTCAAACACCACGAAGGCAATGGTCGTCCATGCTTGGTGGGGAAGTGCATCCACTGCAATCGGAAGGTCGTGGTCGAATTGGCGCCGGACAGCCCGAGCTCCGCAACCCTGGAACACATCCGTCCCCGGACACATGGGGGAACCAATTCCCAACTCAATCTCGCGGTGGCCTGCGGTGGGTGCAACGCGAGTAAGGGCTATAGATTGGACGTACGAAAATGGGCAGATCCCACTCTTCAGGCAGTCGTCGAAACACTCAAGTCACGGCGTTTAGCACGCCTGAGGGCGCCTCTCTCTACGGTTCGACTCCCTGCTCTGGGTCCCGAAGAGGCGCCTGTTTGGGCGGGCGGAGAACCACAATGAGACGGGGACATCTGGCCGGACTCGGCGCCGTACTTTCATTGCTCTTCTTAGGCTGCGATGACGGCGCAAATGACGCCATTGATCAAGGTGTCGGGGCAGGGGGGACGCCGGTTGACTCCAGCGATGCTATGGGCTCGATGATGCCCTCAGACCTCTCTGATGGGGGGAGGACAGGTGGTGATGTTGGGACACCGGTTGATGCCGGACTGGTCGATGCGGCCCCGTCCGGCCCGGACTGCCTCGAGATTCAGGACTGCGACGCTGTCTGCGCGTGGTTCGTCGAGTGCAGCATCACCGAGTGTGACGAGTACGACCGGACGTCGAACGAGCCCCTGGATGCCCTCTGCAGGGGGGCGTGTGAGGCCTTGGCCGATGTGCTCTGCAATCACCGATACTGTAGCGAGACCATCGCCTATATCCGTGGGTTGGATCCCAATGGGGAGTACGCTAACGCGTGCGCCGACGCCGTCCCAGACCCGGAGTCGCCGTAAGGGGATCATCGGGCCAGGGATGTTTCGGGTAGCGTCCCCGCAGTTCTTTTCGGACCGCGGGGTAACCGGTCTCCCAAAAGCTCGCCAAGTCTTGGGTGATTTGTACCGGGCGCATATTGGGCGCCAGTAGATGGAGCATGACCGGGACACCTGCGATTTTAGGGGTGTCCGGGAGCCCAAAAAGCCTTTCGAATCGCGTGGCCACGACCGGTGGCTCGCCTGGGGTGTATGTGACCGCCTTTGTGCTGCCATCGGGCAGGGTCAGGCTGGTGGGCGCATAATCGGCGAGGGTCTTGGTGACCGTATACCCGAGGAGCCCCTCAAGATAGCGAACGAGCGTCCCCCGACGGAGTCCATCGAAGCTTCGTTTGCCCTGGCACAACCCCTCGATGAGTGGCGTGACGGCGCCGGGGGTGTCGAGGCATTCCAAGGGATCGAGTCCCAGATCAGGGCGCGCAGCGGCGACCCAACGGATCCGCCCAATATAGGCTGCGGCCCCTTTGTCATCGCGCCAGCGGAGGGCGTTTAGAGGATCCTTGGCCACCGCTTCCGCCAATGCGCGAGCGGTGCGGATCGGGTCTTGATCGGCAACGGGCTGGGAGGCCAGTACGAGGGCTCGATAGCGGCGTGTGCGTCGCGTGATGATGGCCTCTCGAACCGAGTCAAAGGTCACCTCATAGCCTTCTTCGATGGGGAGCCACTCCGAGTCGATAGCACACGCCAACCGCACCAGATGCTCAGCTCGAACTCCGCGGCGCGCGCCTTCGAGGGTCACGGCAATCATGAGGGGCGCGTCGCGAGCGGCACTCTCGGGCGCGAGTCTGGCACCGGCTCCGTCGGCAAGCAGGAGGCGCTCGCTCCCCGTGGTCCGTCTCTGAGCCACGCGGTCGGGAAACCCAGCCAAGAAACAGCGCACGGGATTAGGCGGATCAGATATCTTCTTCGGCTCACCGAGTGTCTTTCGCGCCACTCTGATGAGTTGATTGCGGGCCATTTGGACCCGACGCGCAGCCCCCATGCGGACGCCCGACTGTCGCCGGCCAGCGTCGAGTTTTCGAAGCACCTCGAGGCGAATATCGAGATCGCTGTCACTGCGCAGGTCGGGTGCGTTCAAGAGGATATCTTGCTCCCCGGCCAAAGCTGCGAGTGTGGCCGCTTCTTCGAGGCAGCCCGCGGAATGGCCGGCGATGATGACACTGGCCAGCCGTGGCGTCGTCGGGAGGGCGAGTATGGTGCGCCCTTGTGCGGTGATGCCGGTCTCATCGATTGCACCGAGGGCGGTGAGGAGCGCTTCGGCTTGCGCGATGACCGCCTCTTTGGGGCTCTCAAACCACTGGAACGTTGCCGGCGTAGACCCCCAGCCGCGGATCTCCAAAAGGGTGCCCGTGAGATCCACTCGAGTCACTTCGGGGGGCGTCACCTCAGGCAGCACTCGGTGCCGATGCGCTGTCCACATCCGGTGACAGCGTCCGGGGCCGGTTCGCCCGGCACGCCCCGCTCGCTGGTCCGCTGAATCTCGACTGATGAATACGGTTTCCAAGCGCGCCACTCCGATGGCGACGTCGTAGACCGGACGACGGGCGAGGCCGGTGTCGACAACGGCGCGCACGCCGGCCAGGGTCACGGAGGTCTCCGCGATATTGGTCGCCAGCACTACCTTGGGGGTGGTGCTCGGGGCCAGGGCGCGGTCTTGGGCCTGGGCGGGCAGTCGCCCATGGAGCGGCAGGATGGGCCGATCGAGGGTGCCGTCCAATAGGGAGGCGGTGCGTTCGATTTCACCCACACCCGGCAGAAAGACCAGGATGTGCCCCTCTGTGATGTCGGCCGCCAACGAACGGATCGCCGCTGCACAGCGGATGTGAATCGGCCGATCGTCATCCGTCGGCGCGTAGGTGACGTCCACGGGAAAAGCGCGGCCCTTGGATTCGATAATGGGGGCATCGAGCCAGTGGGCAACGGGGCCGGGCGTCAAAGTGGCGGACATGACCACTACCTTGAGGTCGGGGCGAAGCTCGCGCCTGATTTCTCTCACCATGGCCAATCCCAGATCGGCATGGAGACTTCGTTCGTGGAACTCGTCGAAGATCACACACCCGATCCCCTCCAAGAAGGGGTCGGCTTGGAGCCGCCGAGTCAAAAGGCCCTCGGTGAGAAACTCGATCCGGGTTGCCCGTGAGGCTTTCCGTTCAAAGCGAACGGCATAGCCGATTTCATCGCCGACGGGCACCCCACGTTCCTTCGCCACTCTCTGCGCGGCGGCCCGCGCAGCGACCCGGCGGGGCTGTAGAACCAGAATCCGTTCCCCAGGGCAGAGGTCTGCATCGAGGATGGCCGGTGGGATCCGAGTGGTTTTCCCAGCGCCGGGTGGAGCCAGCACAACAGCGGCCCCGACTTGCTCTAGGGCGTCGATGACGTCGGTCAGAACGTCTTCGATAGGTAAGTTGAGGTGCGTGTTCACGGCGGGGAGGGTACCATGTCCCTCCAGTGAGGCCAGCGGGGGCGCGTATGCGGAGTGTTGTCGGGTTGACTTTGTGTCTGTTGTCGAGCGCTTGTGGGACGACGAGCGGAGACGGTGTGGTGGTCGTGATTCCCGACGCGGGTCCCCAAGATGCGATGCCCGAAGACTCACCGAATGATGGTGGGCTTCCCGGTGATGGTGGCCCACAGTCCGTGGATCGAGGCCTGCAGCAGGACGGTGGACTGCCCGATGCCGCGCCCTCCCCGGTCCCCGGTGTCTGCACGGACGGGACCGCCTATACGCCCGGTGTCTCGGTCTTCGAGGAGGCCACACAAAAGTGGAAGCTCAATACCCTCGGCGTCCTCGGCACCCGGCTCAGCGTGGCTGATATTGATGGCGATGGGTGGCCAGATCTCCTGGTTCGACGCCATAACAGAAACACCGATGTCTTGAGCGATGACGAGGCCATCGCGCGGCGCCACCATTGGCTCTTGCGCAATCAAGGCGGCCGATTCATCGACACGACGATCGAGTCAGGCATCATCGCTACCCGGGGCGCGTATGCCATCCCCGTCGGTAGACCAATGACCGTCGTCGCTTTTGGCGATGTGGATGACGACGGGGATCTCGACCTCTATTCGGGACTCGATACCCGCGAACCCATGGTTCTCAATTTGGAGGGCATGGAGCCCGTGACGATCACGGAGACCAGCGAACTTCTTCTCAATGACGGCACCGGACGATTTACCCTCGCGGCCGTCGATCATGCGCTGCGCCGAGCAGATGGCCCAGATGTCCCGGCGGCCGCCTCGTTCTTCGATCACGACCGCGATGGGCGACTCGACCTTTGGTTGGCCCAAGGTGCAGTCGGTGAGCCCAGCCAAGACCGGCTCTATGTAAAGACCGTCGACGGGACATTCGAGGATCGGACAGTGGCGGTGGGTCTGACCACGCGCCCTTGGATGAATTTAGAGGACCTGAACACGGCGCAGGGTCATACCCAAGCGTGGTCGGGCATCACCTGCGATCTCAACGGTGATGGCTATAGCGAACTCTTGTCGGCGTCCTACGGACGCGCACCGAATCATCTTTGGCAGGCACGCGTAGAGGACGGGGAGGTACGGTATGAGAATCGTTCCATCGCATCAGGCTATGCCTTTGACGCCAACCAAGACTGGCAGAGCAACCAATTTGCCCGCTGTTTCTGCCAGTCAAATTCGGGGGCGCCCGAGTGTGCAGGCGTGCCTCGGGCGCAGATTAACTGTGGCCAGGTCAATTGGCGGCATGATTACGACCGGCAGGCATTTCGACTCGGTGGCAATAGCGGGGCCACGCTCTGTGCGGACTTTAATGGAGATGGTGCCCTCGACCTCTTCACAGGAGAGATACGTCACTGGTGGGCCGGCATGGGGTCTGACGCAAGTGAAGTCTTGGTGAACACCGGCGAGTCGACCGTGCGGTTCGAGCGTCCTGGACGGATGGCGACGGGACTGGAAATGGCACACGGCACTGCGAATTGGGATGAAGGGCATATGACGTCGGCTGCCTTCGATTTCGACAATGATGGACGCTCAGACATCTATTTGGGGGCCAGCGACTACGCCGGAAATTATGGACGCCTCTATCACAACCAGTCGGTGGATGGAGTGACGCGATTTGCCGAGTTGCCGGTCGAAGATTTCTTCGAGCACAACCGGAGCCATGGCGTGGCTATCGCCGACTTTGACCGAGATGGGGATTTGGACATCGTCGTCGGTCACTCGCGCTCTCGGTGTAATGCCGACGCGCCCAATAATTGTTACCCGACCCCCCTCGTTCGTTTCTTCGAGAACATTTCGGCGCCGGGGAATTGGATCCAAGTGGACCTAAAAGGCACCGCTGGCAGCAATCGGGGCGCGGTGGGAGCGCGGGTGATTGTCCGCACTGCGGACACGGTCCAAGTACAGGAGGTCGGCGGTGGCCATGGACATTATGGGGCGCAGCGGGATCGGGTCCTCCACTTCGGGTTGGGCGCTCACTGTGAGGCGCGGGTAGAGATTCGTTGGCCTGATTCCCAGGGGTCCGAACAGGTACTCACCCTCGAGGCGGGACACCGATATCACGTGGTGCAAGGTGCCGCAGCGACCGTGATTGCACCCCCAGACGAATGACTTTCTTGCCTTCGGTAAAGCTGACAGACTGGGCTCGATGAAGATCCACACGCTTTCAGCCACTGAATTATTGGCCCATCTCAGCGCCGGTGACCTGAGTTCCGTCGAGGTGGTTCGTGCTCTGATCGACCGTATCGAAGCGGTGGAGCCGGCGATCGGCGCGATTACTCAAAGACGTTTCGAAGAAGCCGTGACAGAGGCCGGTGCGGCCGATGTGGCCCGGGCTGCGGGGAGGGGAGGTCCACTTTGCGGATTGCCCATTACCCTCAAGGAGAACTTCGACTTGGCGGGGACCGAAGCCACGATGGGAGTCAAGGCCCGCCGCGGACGAATCTCGAGCCAAGATTCTGTTTTAGTGCGCGCCCTTCGACAGGCTGGGGCGGTGGTGATCGCCAAGACGAATGTACCGCAATTATTGATGGCTCAGGAGACCGAGAATGCCATCTGGGGGGTGACCAATAACCCCTGGAACACGGCGCGGACACCGGGAGGCTCCAGTGGCGGCGAGGCGGCGGCAGTGGCGGCAGGGATGAGCCCTTTGGGCATGGGGTCCGATATCGGTGGCTCCATCCGAATCCCGTGTCATTTTAGTGGGATTGCCGGTCTCAAGCCGACGGTGGATCGCTGGTCGAACCGCGGGATGAACGGCGCTGTCCCCGGACAGGAGTTGGTCCGCTCTCAGGTGGGGCCGATGGCCCGCACCGTGGGCGATCTGTCCATGGTCTGGAGACACCTGGATCCTCTGGCCATGGCCCGCGAAGACCCCTATGTGATTCCGCTCCCAGCTGGGGACCCGGACGATGTCCCCCTCGAGGGCATGCGCATCGGGTGGTACGAGGACGATGGCTATCTTACGCCGACCCAATCCATCAGGCGGGCACT
>Ga0115011_10001066_pt1 | contig 20167 bp, 14 predicted proteins | sample TroAtlMetagenome_2_FD_88705 | JGI IMG/M metagenome (GOLD analysis project Ga0115011, IMG submission 88705) | Marine eukaryotic phytoplankton communities from Atlantic Ocean - Tropical Atlantic ANT8 Metagenome | ecosystem: Environmental > Aquatic > Marine > Oceanic | place: Tropical Atlantic...
ACTTTTATCATATTCAGCAACAAACTTTTGGATTTCTAAATCATTACCAAAAGATTGGTTGGTATAAAAAATTAAAATAAATATAGATGATGCATATCTCATTTTAGTTTTGAAATGGCTCATAAATTTTCCTTTCATAAAAAAATAAATTTTAATCGTGTGAAAAATTTCCACAGCGACGTGATTTTTATCACCGCTGCGGTAAGCCGCCCCAACATGCCCCAAGCATATTAAGTGGGTGAACTTATAAGGCAGGTCTCCTGACTTGTGGGTATACACCTTATTCCACCTTCCCAGATTAAATTAATCCAGTGGTATTTGGAGCAGGCTAGCCACTTACAGTTGCTGGGGCAGTTCTGGCATTGACAAAATCTCACCAGATTCCCATTTTAATTTCAGAAACTAAATTTCTGAAAACCTTATAAATTGACTAATGATCTAGTAATAAAAGATTGTCAAATAAATTATTTCTCTTTTATAAAATTTTCATATTTAATTAGCTTAAGAAAAAAATAACTTTTTAAAGTGATATTTTTTTAGATAGATTTATTATAAATTTTTAATTCAATATTTAATATTGTATTAATTACAATTGTTTTATAAAAGGCAAAAAAAAATAGAAAATATAGAGAAAAATATATTAATTTTCGGTAATGGTTATTCTAGTAGTTTTATTTCAAAACAAGCAAAATTATTAGGTTATCATGTTTTTATAGTATCAAGAAGTCCTGATAGAAATCCAATACAAGAAATAGATTATATTAATTTTAGAAATCAAGAACTAGTAAATTCATTTATTCAAAAATCAATAATAATATCAACAGTTCCGCCTGATAAAGATGGATTTGATCCTGTGTTATCAGAATATGGCGGAAATCTTAAAAAACAAAAAAATATTTGTTGTTATATATCTTCAACCTCTGTTTATGGGCCAGGGTTAGTTTTTGAAGATTCATTATGTAATCCTGATTCAAGAAGAGGAAAAATAAGACTAAAAATTGAAGATCATTGGTTGCAAACTTGCCAGAATATTCAAATTTTTAGATCAGGAGGCATTTACGGATTGGATAGACACCCAATGATCAAATTTTTGAATGGCAATCATGAAGTAAGTGTAAAAAAGGATCATTATCCTAATAGAATAAATGTAGAGGATCTAGCAAAAATTATTTTAGTCTCTATCCAAAAACATGCCCCTAAAAGGATAATCAACGTAACTGATCAAAAAAACATCACAACAATAGATGCTATTAATTATGTTGCAAGTGAGCTTGGTTTGACTAAACCATTACCAGTTGATTATCAAAAAGCTTCCATCTCAGATATGGCAAGGGAATTTTTTTCATCATCTAAAACAGTAAGAAGTAAAATAATTACTGAAGTTTTAAATTACAGTTATATTCATCCAGATTTTAAAAAAGCTTTGCTGCAGTTAACAATTTCATTTTTAGAAACTCAAAAATCAAACCCTAAATATTAATTTTCTTCACGGTTTGTTTTATCATGCCAAAAATCGATAAACCGTTTTTGTCTTTCATTTCAATTCTTGTTTCATCACCAAATTTCATAAAAGGGGTCAACGGTTTACCTTTTAAAATTGTTTCAACCATTCGTATTTCAGCAATGCAAGAATAACCAAGACCACCATCCTTTATAGATTTACCTGGCCCACCATCTTTATCACGATTTGACACTGTGCCTGATCCTATAATAGTACCCGCACCTAAGTTTCTACTTTTACAAGCATGTGCAATTAATTCTGGAAAGCTAAAGGTCATATCTATACCAGAATTAACTCTTCCAAGAGGTTCGCCATTTAAATCAACTTCTAAAATCTGGTGTAATTTACCGTCCACCCAAATATCATCCAGTTCATCAGGAGTAACTGCAACTGGAGAGAATGCAGTAGATGGCTTAGATTGAAAAAACCCAAAACCTTTGGATAGCTCATTTGGAATTAAATTCCTAAGTGAAACGTCGTTAACTAACATTAATAATCGAATAGAATTTATTGATTCTATTGGACTTGCTCCCATTTTTACATTGCCTGTTATAATAGCAATTTCGCCTTCCATGTCTATTCCCCAACTTTCATCAGGAAGGTAGATAGGTGCTAATGGAGGTATAAAATCATCTGATCCTCCTTGGTACATTAGAGGGTCACTCCAAAAACTATCTGGCATTTCGGCGCCTCTGGCTTTTCTTACAAGATGAACATGATTTACATAAGCAGATCCATCAGCCCATTGGTAAGCACGAGGGAGGGGAGAGAGAACATTTTTAGGTTCAAATTCAATACTGTTTATTTTTCCGCTATTTAAATTCCTTGAAAGCATATTTAATTCATCAAAAATATTATCCCAATTGTCCATTGCATTTTGCATTGTAGGAGCAATATCTGTTGCAGAAATAAATTTAGTTAAATCTTTTGATACAACTATCAGTTGGCCATCTTTAGACCCATCATTAAGTGATGCAAGTTTCATAATTAAAATTTAAATTCTATTTTTTTCCGTCAAAGTTTTTTCTTATATCCTTCCAGCAATCAATATAATCACCTTGAAGTTGACTAGCTTGTGAAGCAAATTCAGTTAAATGCTGTGGATATTTTGTTTCAAACATAAATGCAAGCGTATTTGTGATTTTAACTGGTTCTAATTTTGAGTTACTGGCTTTTTCAAATGCATCAGCATCTGGCCCATGGGGAAGCATCATGTTGTGCAAGCTAATACCGCCAGGAACAAAGCCTTCAGGTTTTGCATCATACTGACCATAAACTAAACCCATAAACTCTGACATAATATTCCTATGATACCATGGAGGTCTAAAAGTGTTTTCTGTAACTGCCCATCTTTCTGGAAAAATTACTAAGTCAACGTTAGCTGTACCTGCTGTTTCAGTGGGTGCTGTTAAAACAGTATAAATAGATGGATCAGGATGGTCAAAACTAATCGCCCCCACTGGTGAGAAATGTCTTAAATCATAACAATAAGGAATATAATTTCCATGCCATGCTACAACATCCAAAGGGCTATGACTAATTTCAGTCCTATAGAAAGACCCACACCATTTTATAACTGATATATGTTTCTCATTCGTATCTTCAAAACAAGCAACTGGTGTTTTGAAATCTCTTGGGTTTGCTAGACAGTTGGCTCCTATTGGTCCCCTGTCAGGCAATGTAAACTTAGCACCATAATTTTCGCATAGGTAACCTCTGCATGGTTTTTTACTTGATACTTTTACCATCATTCCTCTGGGTACAATAGCTATCTCGCCTGGACTAACAAACATTTTACCCATTTCGGTAAATAGAATGATACTCCCATCTTCAGGAACAAATAACATTTCAGCGTCTGCGTTTGTAAAAACTATATTTTCCATAGTTTTATTAAATGCGTAAATTGATGCACCCATACCTGCATGTGTATTTACATCTCCTGAGGTGGTGATTGTTCTAACTCCGTCTAAAAAATTTGTATTTTCTGACGGTATTGGAAAAGGGTCCCAACGATATTGCCCAATTGGAAAGTTATTTTCATTGATATTGGGAGCTGTCTTCCAAAAAGTGTAATCAATTTTTGAATACTTTCCAGTATGTTTTACTGAGGGTCTTATTCTATATAACCATGATCGTTCATTGATACTCCTTGGAGCAGTAAAAGGTGAACCACTCAATTGTTCTGCATATAGACCATATGCACACTTTTGAGGTGAATTTCTACCTACTGGTAAAGCATCTGGTAACGCTTCTGTTTGGAAATCATTTCCAAATCCAGTCATATATTGAAGTTTCATGAATCTATTATTCCATTATAAAATTTATAGTTTATAATGAACAAAAAAATTTTTTTTTCAACTAGCAAATACTTTGTCAATCATTTATTAAAATTCAAACTCTAAAGGTATAATTAAAATGGTATCCTCATCTTCAAAAAATAGAATTAAAGGAGCGCTAGCAGCTTCTCTTACAGCTTTCAAAAATGATCTTAGTCTTGATATTCCAATGACAACAGAACACGGAAAGAATCTTTTGAAAGAAGGACTTGATGGAGTTGTTTTTTTTGGCACAACAGGTGAGGGAAATTCTTTAAGCATTAATGAGAAAAAAGTATTTATAGATAATTTGAAAAATGAAAGTTTTCCCCTAAATAAAGTCATGATTGGAACTGGTGCGTGTTCTTTAACAGATGCAGTAGATTTAACAAGGTATTCCGTTGATGCAGGTATTTATGACTGTTTAGTTTTGCCACCATTTTATTATAAAAACCCAAAGGATGAAGGCCTTTTTTCTTATTTCTCTGAAATCATTCAAAGAGTAGCTCATAAAGATTTAAAAATTCAAATTTATCACTTTCCAGCTGTTTCACAAATTCCTATCAGTCATAATTTGATAGAAAAACTGTTGAAACATTATCCTGAAAATATAGCAGGAATTAAAGATAGTAGTGGTGATTTAGAAAATATGCTTTCTATGTGTAAAAACTTTGATAACTTTGATGTTTACGCAGGATCAGAGACATATTTTTTACCTGTCCTTCAAGCAGGAGGTGCAGGAACCATAACAGCCACAGGAAATATTACTGCTGGTAAATGTGTTGAAGTGTTTAAAGCATTTCAAAGTGACTTAAAGGATATTCAGAACCTTCAAGATGAGCTTAGTAATGATAGGTCTTTATTGCAAAAAGCATGTGCATCAGTTGGTTTTTCTAGTGGTCTAAAAATAATACTTTCTTCTTTGGTTAATAATGAACAGTGGCAAATATGTAGACCACCTTTTGCTAAAATAACAAAAGATAAAGTTAAAGAAGTTACAGAAATTTTTAATTCGTAAATTAAATTTATAAAGTAATCTTTTCCTTCTCGTATGCTTCCAACGGTGGACAACTACACACTAAATTTCGATCTCCATAGACATTGTCTATTCGTCCAACTGGAGGGAAGTATTTATTAGTCTTCTCGGATAAATTTGCTAAGGCTATTTGTCTAGAGTAAGGGTAATTCCAATTTTCTTGGGTTAAAGTTTCAATAGTGTGAGGCGAATTTGTTAGAGGATTATCCTCTTTAGGCCAATTTCCATTTTTTACTTCTTCAATTTCTTTTGATATTGAAATCATAGCATCACAAAATCTATCAAGTTCTGAAATTGGTTCTGACTCAGTTGGCTCAACCATAAGAGTATTAGGGACAGGCCACGACATTGTAGGAGCATGAAAACCATAATCTATTAATCTTTTAGCTATATCTTCGTTAGAAATATTAGTTTCAGAGGTAATTTGATTAATATCAAGAATACATTCATGTGCTACCAAGCCTTTGTCATCTGAAAAGAGAATAGGGTAATAAGCCCGCAATCTTTTTGCTATATAATTTGCTGAAAGCACAGCTGTTTTAGTTGCTTCCCTTAATCCATTTTCACCCATCATTGCAATATATGACCAAGAGATAGGTAAAATTCCAGCACTACCAAAAGTAGTTGCAGAAATGGCATTATTCCCATTTAAAGTGTTATTTGGTAAAAATGGAATCAAGTGTTTTTTTACTGCAACTGGTCCTATTCCGGGTCCACCACCACCATGGGGAATACAAAAAGTTTTATGAAGGTTGAGGTGACTGACGTCTGCACCAATTTCAGTAAGTGATACAAGTCCTATTAAGGCATTTAAGTTTGCACCATCTACATAGACTTGACCTCCATTTTTATGAATTATTTCACATGCTCTTTTTATTTCTTTTTCAAAAACTCCATGCGTTGAAGGATACGTGATCATCATTGCTGCAAGATTTTCACTATTTTCTTGTGCCTTTTTATTAAGATCATCAATGTCATTGTCACCATTTTTATCACAAGACACAACCACAACTTTCATGCCTGCCATTATTGCCGATGCAGGATTAGTTCCATGAGCTGAAGATGGTATCAAGCATATATCTCTGTTGTGTTCCTCATTAGCTTTATGAAATTGTCTTATAGCCATAAGACCAGCAAATTCACCTTGTGAACCAGCATTCGGTTGAAGTGAGATGCCATCATATCCAGTAAGTATACATAGCCAATCTTCAAGTTCACTGATAATTTTTCTGTAGCCTAGGGTTTGATCTTCTGGAGCAAAAGGATGAATGTTTGAAAACTCTGGCCAAGTAACTGGTATCATCTCAGTAGTAGCATTTAATTTCATTGTGCAAGATCCAAGAGGTATCATAGTTCTGTCTAAAGCAAGATCTCTATCAGATAAATGACGAATATATCGTAACATTTCTGTTTCAGATGAAATTGATGAAAAAATACTATGCTCTAACAAGGGTTTCTTTCTTTTAAGAGGAGTATTAATGCCAAAACTTTTTTCTGGTATAGTTGTGCTATTGATCTTGAATATTCGCTTTAATTTATCAATTGTTTGATCATCTGACAGTTCATCAAAACTAAGTGAAATTGCATTTTCCAATTTTCTAACATTGATTCCTTCATTTAAAGCCCCTAAAATAAGATCTTCAGTTTTATTGCCAGTTTCCAAAACTATTGTATCAAAGAAATCTTTATGCCTTACCTTAATTCCTGACTGAATTGCTAAATCTGCAAAAAAAGATGCATAATTATTAACTCTAGAAGCAATGTTTTTGAGACCATTTGGTCCATGCCATATTCCATAGAGACCCGCCATAATCGCTAATAAAGCTTGCGCAGTACAAATATTTGAAGTTGCTTTTTCCCTTCTAATATGTTGTTCACGCGTTTGAAGTGCCAACCTGTATGCTTTTAAACCTGTTGTGTCTTGAGAAACACCAACTAACCTTCCAGGAATTTTTCTGCTAAACTTTTCTTGTGTAGCAAAGTAGGCTGCATGAGGTCCACCAAATCCCATAGGGACACCAAATCTTTGAGTTGTTCCCACTGCTATATCAGCTCCTAATTCACCAGGTGACTTTATTAAAGCTAGAGAGAGTAAATCAGCAACAAGAATTACCATGGTTCCAGCCTCTTGTATTTTTTTAATTTCATTTTGAAAATTTTTAATTTTGCCCTCAGTATTGGGGTATTGGAAAATTACAGAAGAACAATCTGTTAGTTCTTCATTTTCTGGTTCTTCAGAAATAATTAGATTTATACCAAGCGGTTCGGCTCTTGTTTTAATGACGTTAATCGTTTGAGGATGCAGGTACTTATCTAAAATTACTGTATTTTTATTATTTTTTAGTTTGAAAGACATTGTCATTGCTTCGGCAGCTGCAGTTGATTCATCAAGCATAGAAGCATTAGCTATTGGGAGTGATGTAATTTCAGCAATCATGGTTTGGAAATTTAAAAGAGCCTCTAGTCTTCCCTGACTAATCTCAGGTTGATAAGGGGTATAGGCAGTATACCAAGAAGGGTTTTCTAAAACATTTCTTAAAATAACAGAAGGTACATGAGTGCCATAGAAACCTTGACCTATCATAGAAACATTTTTTTTATTTAATAGTGCATAATTTTTAATTTTAGTTAATAATTCTACTTCAGAGAGTTCAATGTTAATTTTCATAGGGGACTGTCTTTTAATGTTATTTGGAACAATATCATTTATGAAATCATCCATAGTATTGTAACCAACTTTAGTTAAAAGATAGCTTTTATCCTTGTCTGTTAAACCAATATGTCTTTTTGAAAACATTTCTTTAATCTCTTTAACTTCACTCATATCCAAAACCTAATTACTTTTCTATTTCTTCTTTGTACTGATCTTCGTTTAGGAGCTGTTCCAATTCTTCCTTTTTGGATAGTTCTATTTTAAAAAGCCATGAATTTGGTTGCTCATTTAAGCCTTCCGGAGAATTTTCTAAACCTTCATTTTTTTCTATTATTGTTCCTGATACTGGAGCATATATATCACTTGCAGCTTTTACAGATTCAACAACTGCAATAGGACTGTCTTTTGAAATTTCTTTTCCTACCTCTGGTAATTCTAAAAAAACAATATCGCCTAAAAGTTCAATAGCATTTTCAGTAATGCCAACTTCTCCATTTTCGATATTTATCCATTCATGGGTTTTTGCAAATTTTTTCATTAATTTTTTCCTTTCCTAAAATATTTATGCTTAACAAATGGCAGCTGGATAATTTTCATTGATATCAGACTGTCCCCTAATTTAGCTTGAAGCTTTTCAGTTGGATTTAGAAATTTACTTTTGATTATTCCCATCGCTATGGGTGATTTAATTGTAGGACCATAGCCACCACTGCTTATTTCGCCAATGTATTCACCATTTTTCATTATTGGAGTTCCTTTCCTTACAGGACGCCGTCCTTCTGGCAGCAACCCAACTCTGATTAAATCACTGCCATTTTTGATTTCATCAATTATTCTTTGAGCCCCTCTAAAATTTTTCTTGGTAATTCTTGAAGGAGAGATTGCAAAACTTAAGTCCGCTTGAATAGGTGTAATACTTTCATTTAATTCGTTCCCATATAATGGCAATCCTGCTTCAAGTCTAAGGGTGTCTCTAGAACCCAAGCCACATAAAGTAACTCTTTTATCATTAGAAATATCTTCCGTAATTTTTAAGATAGCTTTGCTATTAGATGAGATTTCAAAACCATCTTCACCTGTATAACCTATTCTTGAAATTCTCACTTCATTTCCATTATGGTTTATTTTGGAAAAATCCATAAAATACATAATTTTGTTGATTTCTTTAAAGTACTCAAAAACTATATCTTTAGCTTTAGGGCCTTGTATTGCTACCATGCCATTTTCATTAAGGTGCTTAATATTAATATTTGAGAAAGATTTTGAAGAATTTTTTATTTCGCTGAGACTTTCATTTATTCGGCTTGCATTTACAACTAAATAGTAACCTTCACCTTCATTTGTAATCATCAAATCATCAATTATTCCACCATCATTATTTAGTAAAAAACTATACTTTACTCTCCCTGGTTTAATTTTTTCTATATCTGAAGGTGATATTTTTTCAAGAAGAGCTTTACTGTCAGTTCCTGATACATATATTTGACCCATATGAGAAATATCAAATAGTCCACATGATTCTCTAGTTGAGACATGCTCATTTATTATACCTGAGGCGTATTGAATAGGCATTGACCAGCCTGCAAATTCAACAAGCTTAGCATTGTTTATTTTATGAAATTCTTCTAATGGTGAAGATCTAATATTCTTTTCAATCATACTCTGCCCAAAACAAGTTACATTCAGTACTTACTTTACTGAATGCCTCCTCTGTCTTGGTACCTGAGAGATTAATTAGATCATTAGATCTAGCTTTCACCTTGGGTGGGCTTTAGCCACTTTCCAGAGTGTCAAATTTTAGCGGTCCATTTGCCTGAGAGATTTCGAGGCTATTACTCCTTCGGCGCTAAGTAAAAATTACTTAGTCTCTCCCACTAAAATTAACTGACGATTTTATAAAACCATAAACATGCAAAAAATAAAAGAAAAAATTAATCCCAAAATCTTCTTTTTTCTTCTTCAAGGTCAGAAGTATTGTTTTCATCAGCTTTAATATTGAGGCCATAATTAATTAATTGCCTAATAGCATCAGCACGTGTTACGTTCATACCCAAAAATTTTTTTTTGATTTGATTTACATAGTTATCTATTTCTAAAATAGTTTCATAGGGCAATCTAACAGCAATGGTATCCATCACCGAATCTTTTTTTGGCCTACCACGTTTTGTTTTTTTTTCCATTTCTCTTAATACTATTTATTTTTTTTATGTAAACATTTAATAACAAAAAATTAATTTGTGAAATAAATTTTAAACTTTTTTCTAATTTTATCATCAATTTCTTTGCTTAAATGGTTAGGTTTATGATTTTCTAAAATATCTTTTACTTCTTTGTGAGCAGTATCAATTATTTCAGGGTTATTGTTTTCTTTCCATTCTTTAGGGCTAGAACGATCTGAGATATCTGGGTAAACATATTCTGACTCCATTACTGCTAACGTTCTATCATGGCCTAAATAATGTCCTGGCCCTTCAAGGCAAACTTCTTTTATAGCATTAAATGAGAGAGTTTCATGGTTTACTTCTATTCCTCTTACACATCTTAAACACTGTCCGAGCATGTCATTGTCTATTATCATGCTTTCTAAACTAAATCCTAATAATGACGCATGCATTCCAGCAGATTCGTAAACTAGATTTAGTCCTGCTAAACCTGCCATAACGGCTGTAGAGCCTTTTTCATAACCTGATTGAGCATCAGGTAATTTAGAATCACACATACCTGCTGCAGCTCCAGATGGCAAATTAAAATGAGCAAGCATTTGGGCACATGCAGCAGATAACAGTCCTTGCTCACCAGAGCCTCCAGACATAGCTCCAGTCCTTAAATCAGAAACAAAAGGCCAAGTGCCTGCTATACATGGGTGCCCAGGCTTTATAGAATTTATATATACAAGCCCAGCAAGAACTTCAGCAGTAGCTTGTGCAATGGTACCTGCAATAGATGCAGGTGCGGTTGCACCTGCTTGCCCAGCAGATAAAAGTAATACCGGAATACCAGTTTCAATACATTCTTCCATTACGAGGCAGCTTTCAGTTGCAAACCTCATTGGTGGGACTACAAAGGCGTTTGAATTAGATATGAAAGGTCTTTCTCTCCATTGTTCTTCACCCCCAGAAATTATATGAAGCATATCACAAGCTGGCTTAATAAAATCAGCTTCTGTAAAACTAATCCCTATATGCTTTTGTGTACCTGAAATACAAGCATAAAGTGTGTTTAAGTCCATTTCTTGCGGGTCCTCAATATTTGTTGCCACCATTGGTCGTTGAAAGAAATGAATATTATCCAGTTTTTCTGCTATGCAAGCTGCATTATATATATCCTGTGCTTCAGAAGGTCTATATGTTTTTTTATATGGATCAACAACATTTACTGCGGCGCCAGCTGTACCATAGTGAACATGGTTTTTCTTTAAATGAATGTCATATTTTTGATCTTGTCCAAAAAGTGTAATATTTTTCTTTGTGTCGTTAAGTGCTTTTTTTACAATATTTTGCGGAAATTTTAATCTTTGATCTTTGCCTAAAATAGCACCATAATTTTGCATTTTTTTAACTCCTGTATCAGGAGCTTGTGAAAGTCCTACTTCTTCTAGTAGTTGGTAAATTGTCTGTTCTATTGCAGATACATCTTTTGGTGATAATGGTTTATATGTTCCACCTATCATTCCAGGTGAAATTGGTTTTATGTTATCTGGTAGAGGAGCGGCTCTTTTTTGTCTTCTTGCAGATCTTCCGCCAGATCTTCTATTCCTTTTGAGTTTAATTTCATCCATATAACTATATCTCTAAAGCATTTTTAAATTTTGATATTATAATTAATAGGGTCGTAAGCAGGTTTCAAGAATGGTGTAGCTTGGTACCTTTTACCTGCAACATCAATCATATAATTTCCATTTAATTGGTCTTCAGCACTCTCACCTTTTTTACTACACTCAACGTAACCCATCCCTACGGATGATCCTAGGTGATGGCCAAAATTACCACTTGTGAGATATCCGACTATTTTATCATTTTTGATAATTGGTTCATTATGAAACAACAAAGGTTGAGTATCATTTAAAACAAACTGCATCATTCTTCTTTTAACGCCCTCTTGTTTTTTAATTTCAACAGCACTTTTACCTATAAAATCACCAAACTTACCCTTTGACTTATTGGTTTTAACTGCAAACCCAAGTCCAGCTTCAATTATATTATCTTCTGAGGAAATATCGTGCCCGTAATGCCTATAAGCCTTTTCAATTCTACAACTATCTAAACTATGAAGGCCACATAGTTTAATTGGCATTTCAGAGTTTCTTTTCATGATTTCCTCAAATACATATGCAGCCATTTCTGACGAAATATATATTTCCCAACCGAGTTCCCCAACATAACTTATTCTGTGAGCTCTTGCTATTGTCATACCAATTTCTATCTCTTTTGCTTGACCAAAAGGAAAATTTTCATTCGCTAAAGACTCTAAAATCAAAGGTTGAAGAAATTTGCGAGAATCAGGGCCCATTATCGATAAAACAGCTTCAGATGAAGTGGTATCATAAGCAAAACAATGTGCTTTTTCAGGGATAAGACCTTTGATCCAATTCAAATCTTTTTGAATGGTTGCAGCAGGTGTTACAATCAAAAATTCCTCTAATGATATTCTTGTAATGGTTACATCAGATTCAATGCCGCCATCAATATTTAAAAATTGTGTATAAACAATTTTGCCAGGAGGTACCGCTATGTTGTTGCCACAAATTTTTTGAAGACAATCCTCAGCATCCTTACCTAAAATCCTAATTTTACCAAAGCTGGATAAATCAAATAATCCAACAGACTTTCTAACTGCTATATGCTCGTCAGCACTATTTTTAAACCAATTTTGTCTCTTCCAACTGTATTCATATTCAGGTTTGACATTGTTTTTTAGTTGTTTGTCATTAAGAAACCAATTAGGCCTTTCCCATCCTGAAGTTTCACCAAAACATGCTCCATAATCCTTCAAATATGAGTGTATAGGACTTCTTTTAATATTTCTTCCTGTTTCAAATTGTCTATAGGGAAAATGATCAGCGTATAGCAAGCCCAACGTTTCTGATACACGACTTGAGAGGTATCTTTTATTCCTTTGAAAAGGCATCATTCGTCTGATATCTACTTCCCAAAGATCAATATTTGGCCTGCCATTATTTATCCAATCTGCTAAGACTTTTCCAGCGCCACCTGCAGATTGAATGCCAACTGAATTAAAGCCAGCTGCAACAAAAAAATTTCTAACTTCAGGGGTTTCTCCCAAGAGGTATCTGTTATCAACTGTAAAACTTTCAGGGCCATTAAAAAATGTTTTAATCCCTGCTTTACCTAAAAAGGGGAATCGATTAATAGCTCTCTCAAGTATGGGTTCAAAGTGATCAAAGTCTTCGGGTAAACTATCAAACTCAAAATCTTCTGGGATACCATCTCCACCCCAAGGTTTTGAATTTGGTTCAAAAGCACCAAGTAAAATTTTTCCTGCATCTTCCTTATAATAAGCGCATTCATCAGGAACACGTAAAACGGGCAATTCTGCCTGAAGACCTTCGATTGGCTCTGTAACAATGTAGAAATGTTCACATGCATGAAGTGGAACTGATGCACCTGCCATTTTTCCTATTTCTTTGCCCCACATGCCGCCAGCATTAACAACATATTTTGATTCAATATATCCTTTTTCAGTTTTGACGCCTTTAATTTTATTATTATTAGTTTCGATGTCTTCAACCTTTAAATCTTCAATTATTTTTACACCAAAATTTTTGGCTCCCTTTGCTAAAGCAAGTGTTATATTTACTGGATCTGCCTGGCCATCTTTTGGAAGCCAAACTCCACCAAGGACGTCCTCTGTATTTAAATGCGGGTATCTTTTTTTTATCTCTGCATTATCAATATTTTCAATTTCTACATCATAAGCTCGTGCCATGTCAGCTTGTCTTTTTAACTCTTCTAATCTTTCTTCAGTAAGAGCAACTGTCATTGATCCATTTCTTTTGAATCCTGTAAAAACACCTGTTTCTTTCTCTAAATCCCAATAAAGTTCCTGACTGTATTTTGCCAATCTAGTCATATTTTGGGTTGCTCTCAATTGAGCAATGAGACCAGCGGCATGCCATGTTGTGCCGCAAGTAAGCTTTTTTCTTTCGATTAAAACAATGTCGTTCCAACCAAGTTTACCCAGATGATAGGCTACTGAACATCCTATAACACCGCCACCTATGATAATAACATTAGCTTCTTTAGGGATGCTCAAAGTTAACTCCTTAATCTATTATTTTCTGGATCATATAAAGCTTCTTTTACAATATGGGCTTTTCTTTTTCTACCTAGAACGTTTATATATATTTGGTCATTTAAGCCATTGAAGTTTCTATCATCGAGGATAGCCATTGAGATAGATTTTTTTACTCTATGTCCATAGCCTGAGGAAACAACAGGGCCAAGATAATTATCACCTGCAAAAACTGGAGACAAATAAACTGGTTCTCCAAAAGGCTCATTGTCTTCCGGATCTTCAACTACTAGTGTTACAAATTTTTTAGTGACACCAATTTCAGATTCTCTAGCAAGTGCTTCTTTCCCGATAAATATTTCTTTTTTAAAATTTATCCATCTACCCAATCCACTTTGAAGCATAGAAAAATCAGATGTTAGATCACTTTTCCAAGAACGATAATTTTTTTCTAATCGCATTGAATCAAGTGCTAACATTCCAAAATGTATTAATTCATATTTTTCACCAACTTTAATAATCTCATTATAGATTTTTGGCATGCTCTCATTTTTAATATGTATTTCGAAGCCTTTCTCTCCAGCATAAGAAACTTTAAGTACTCTGAAATTTTCTCCACATAAATTAATTTCTTTATGGGTTAACCATGGAAAATGAGACTTATCTATTTTTTCATCTGTTAAATTTGCCAAAAGCAAGTCAGATTTAGGTCCTGTCAATAAGAGTGTTCCAATATCATGCGTAGTGTCTACAATATTAATTTTATTATTTTCAGGGAGGTTAAAATTTAGCCAGTCTCTATCATGCCAATAAGCTCCAGCCCCTGTTAGCAACCATACCTCGTCTTCGCTGATTCTAGTAGCAGTCATTTCTGTTAGTACTTTTCCAGTTGGTGAAGAAAAATAAATTAAACCAACTTTCCCAATTTTAGGAAGGTTGCCTGTTATAAGTGTCTCAATCCAGTTTGCGGTTCCCTCTCCGGAAATTTCAAATCTTGAAAACCCTGTTAAGTCAATAACACCGCAGTTGTTTGACACATGACTGCATTCTTTTGCAATGCTATCAAACCAATGTTGTCTATCATATGATATTGCTGGTTTTTTTAAATTTTCATCATTGGTAAACCAATCAGCCCTTTCCCAACCGCCGTAGGAACCCATCACAGCACCAGCTTGAAGAAGTTCACTATAAATTGGTGACATTTTTGCAGGTCTTCCAGCTGGCCATTGGATTTGTGGAAAATGCATTGCATATTCATGGCTATAAGTTTCTATAGCTTTAGCTTTTGTATATTCCTGATCAACATGATTAGTATACCTTCTTGGATCAACCGCCCATGAATCAGTTTCTGACTCTCCCTCAACTATTATATCAGCCAAAAGTTTTCCAGCTCCTCCACCTTGAACTATACCAAATGTAAACACGCATGCTTCAAAAGCATTTTTTACTCCAGGCATTTGGCCTATTAATGGGAGTCCATCAGGCGCATAAGGTATCGGTCCATTGACCACTCTTGTAATACCAACGCTACCTAATAAAGGTACTCTTTTGCAGGCATCCTCAATATACCATTCTAGTCTTTCTAAATCATCGTTGTATAACTGAAATGAAAAATCCTCTGGCATAGGATCATCTTTTGTTGTCCAATGAGCTTTACAGTTTTTCTCATAAGGTCCTAATAAAAGACCATCTTTTTCTTGTCTTAAATAATATGAAGAGTCAGGGTCCCTTATTAGGGGGACCTTATATTTTAAAGCTTCTAATTCAGGAATAGGCTCTGTTATGAGATATTGATGTGCTAGTGAAACACAAGGCACATCCCTGCCAAACATTGAGCCCACTTCAGCAGCTCTGTATCCCGCAGCGTTTACTACATATTCACAAGCAATTTGTCCATTAGGTGTGCTTATTACCCATTCATCATTTTGTCTTTCTGCGTTTGTAGCGGGACAAAATCTTACAATTTTACCTCCATTATTTTTGGCACCTCTCGCTAATGCTTGTGTAAGTTGTGCAGGGTCAATATCGCCATCTAGTGGATCCCATTGTCCACCATCAAGATCATGCGTTTCTATAAACGGATGTAATTCTTTAATTTGACTATTTGAAAGCATCTCAAATTCTATTCCCATTTGTTTGCCCATTGCACAAACATGTTTGAATTCTTCCATTCTCTGTCTTGAATGAGCTAACCTAATGGCACCTGTAACATGGTAATTCATTGGATAGTCTACGAGATCCCCTAATTTTCTATAAAGTTCAGTGGAATAGGACTGCATTTTCATCATAGTCCAAGAGCCTACAAAATTTGGACAGTTTCCTGCAGCATGCCATGTAGATCCCGATGTGAGCTCATTCTTTTCAAGTAAAACAACATCTTTCCAACCATGTAAAGTTAGATGATATAATATTGAACAACCTACAACGCCACCCCCAATAACTACAACTCTTGCATGAGAAGGTAGCTTAGTATTTTCATCTTTTATTTTTGGTTTGGACTGATCATTTGACATTTAATATACCTTAAAAATTTTTATAATTTTATATTGAACATTTTGATAAATTTGCAAAGGTAAAAAGTATTAAAATTATAAAAAAATTATTATTTTGATTTTGGAATTAATTTGTATAATTTATAAATGATATAATCCAATAGGTTTTGACATGGAAAAAGTAAATTTTACTAGAATGGATGAAGGCACACCTGAAGAATACGAATTCCTTCACAAAGGTGAAGTTGAGTTTACAAAAAGTTTGCCTGATAGAATAGTCGGAGCGTTGAAAAACTTAGATAACACTCTATCAGGATATAGAATTACAAGGTTACAGCATTCTTTACAATCTGCAACTAGAGCAGAAAATGATGGTGCTGACAAAGAATTAATTATTGGAGCTTTAATTCATGATTTGGGTGACGATTTAGCGCCAGCGAATCATTCCCAATTAGCTTCAACAATAATTAGACCGTATGTGAGAGAAGAAGTAACATGGATTATAGCTATGCATGGACTTTTCCAGATGTTTTATTTTGGTCCTGAAAATTTTCAAGGTGAAGATATAGGCATTAATAAATCTTTAAGAGAAAGATATCGTGACCATAAGTGGTTTGCTTCATGTGATAAATTTTGTAGAGATTGGGATCAAATGTCCTTTGATCCCAAATATCCAACAAAAACTATAGATTACTTTAAGCCTCTTATTAATGAAATTTTCTCACGTACTCCATTTGACCCTATGTATGTGGACACACCTGAGTTTAAATAATTTATCCTAAAGTTGGCATAGTAAATTGTGGGTCAGTTCTTTGTCCACTTGGCCATCTCACAGTTGTTGTCTTTAGTCTTGTATAAAATCTAATACCCTCCATGCCATGCATATGGTGATCTCCAAAAAGAGAAGATTTCCAACCACCAAAACTATGGAAAGCCATTGGAACGGGTATTGGAACATTTATACCAACCATACCCACTTCAATTTCATTTGAGAAGCCTCTTGCCACATCACCATCACGTGTAAAAACTGCAACGCCATTTGCATATTCGTGTCCATGGATTAGATCAACAGCTGAATTATAATCAGGCGCTCTAACAACTGATAAAACAGGACCAAAAATTTCATTTTTATAAATAGACATATCTTTGTTCACATTGTCAAAAAGAGATCCACCTATAAAATAACCATTTTCGTAACCTTGCATGGATGGCTTTGTATTTCGTCCATCCACAACAAGTTTTGCACCCTCTTTGATTCCTTGGTCAATAAAACCAGTTACTTTGTTTAGATGTTCCTCTGTTATTAGAGGACCCATTTCTGCGCTTGGATCAACTGAAGGACCAATCTTTAGAGCTTCTATTTTTGGAACTAGCTTCTTTACAAGCGCATCAGCCACTTTATCTGTAACTGGCACTGCTACAGAAATCGCCATGCATCTTTCACCAGCAGATCCAAATGCTGCACCCATTAATGCATTAGTTGCCATATCTAAGTCTGCATCAGGCATTATAACCATATGATTTTTAGCGCCACCTAGTGCTTGCACTCTTTTTCCAGTTGATGTGCCAGTAGTATAAATATATCTTGCAATGGGAGTTGAACCGACAAAGCTTATTGCCTTTATATCTGGATGATTTAATATTCCATCTACAGCAACTTTATCGCCTTGTATAACATTAAAAACGCCATCAGGCAGGCCGGCTTCAGTTAACCACTTTGCAATTAATAGTGAAGGTGAAGGATCTCTTTCAGATGGTTTTAGAATAAAACAATTTCCACAAACAAGAGCGATTGGAAACATCCACATGGGAACCATTCCAGGAAAGTTAAAAGGAGTTATGCCTGCAACTACCCCTAGGGCTTGTCTAACGTTATAGCTGTCAACTTCAGTTCCAACATTCTCTGTATAATCACCCTTCAGTAAATGTGGAGCTCCAACAGCAAATTCAACAACTTCCAGCCCCCTTGTGACTTCACCTAAAGCATCCTCATGTGTTTTTCCATGTTCACTACTTATAGATTTAGCAAGTTCCTCTCTTCTTTGATCTAAAATATATTTAAACTTATCTAATACTCTTGCTCTTCTTAAAGGAGGTTGATTTGACCAATCCTTCCAAGCAGATTTTGCATTTTCTACAGCAAGATTAACTTCTTCAGTGCTTGCCAAACTAACATTATTTTCAGAACTACCTGTAGCTGGGTTAAATACTGGTTTACTCTGACCTGATTTTCCTTCGTACAAATTTCCATTTATGTAATGACCAATATTAACCATTTTCCTCTCCTTAGTTTTAACTTTTAAACACTTAAATTTCTAAATCTTTAGTAATCGATAAACAATAAAATCTCTATTTTTATTTTAAAAAATATCAGTGTTGTCATAAAGATTTAATTGAAATATTCTCAATTATTATAAATATACAAATATACTAACTTATTTTGTTAATAAAGATTAATTAAATTGGATTGATATATGAATACACCATTAGTAAAAGCCTTTCATGATAGTACGACAGGTACTATCAGTTATGTCGTTACAGATAAAATAACCAGAAACTGTGCAGTAATTGATTCTGTTTTAGATTTTGATTTAGCTTCTGGGAGGACCTCTTCAAAAAATGCTGATGAAATTATTGATTATATAAGCAGTTCACAATTAAAAATTGAGTGGATCATTGAGACACATGTTCATGCTGATCACCTCTCTGCAGCGCCTTATATCCAAGAAAAGATTGGTGGAAAAATTGGTATTGGTGAAGGCATAATGTTAGTCCAAGATACTTTTGGAAAAATATTTAATGCAGGAACTGAATTTGAAAGAGACGGCAGTCAATTTGATAGATTATTTAAAGATAATGACACTTATTCAATAGGCGAATTAAAAGCTAGAACAATATATACTCCAGGTCATACTCCAGCCTGCATGGTTCATGTTATAGAAGACGCTGCTTTTGCTGGAGACACTCTTTTCATGCCTGATGGAGGAACTGCAAGAGCAGATTTTCCTGGAGGTGATGCGAGGACATTGTATAGGTCGATTAAAAAAGTTTTAAATTTACCAGGCGATACTAGATTGTTTATATGTCATGACTACGGTCCTGGTGGCAGAGATATATCTTGGGAAACAACTATTTCTGAGCAACGAAAAAATAATATTCATGTAAAAGATGGAATTACAGAAGATAAATATGTTGAGACTAGAGAAGCACGAGATGCAACTTTAAGTATGCCAAAGTTGATAATTCCTGCAACGCAAGTAAATATGAGGGCTGGTGATATGCCTGATGAAGAAGAAAATGGTGTTAAATATTTAAAGATACCTATTAATAATTTATGAGTATTATTGGCATTTTTGAAAAATATTTTTAAGAAGGAAAAAATGAAAAAAATTAATGAAGAATTATATGTAGGTGGTCAAATAAGTGCTGATGATGTTAAGTTGCTTAATGACCATGGAATTAAAACAATTGTTTGCAATAGACCTGACAATGAAGGTCAAGGCCAAACAAATATTGATGCTATAAGACAAGAAGCTGAAAGTCATGGGATGTCAGTTGAGTATATTCCTTTTGCCCCTTTAAGGCTTTCTATGGAAAATGTTAAAAGTTTTGCACGGTTGCTGGATGGTGATAAAAAGCCAATCTTTGCATATTGTTTATCAGGTCTAAGGTCTGAGCAAATAGTTCAACTAGCTTATGAATATCGAGAAGACAAAAAGTAATAATTGAATATGATTAGAAGCCATTTGTTAATCCTTTCTAGTAATACAAAATAATGACAGGACCAAAATTAGGAATTTCCTTAAGAAGTAAATCAAGAGATGCTAATGACTTTTTGAAAAGGGTTGAGGAGGTATCCAAATTTAACCCATTTAGTATTGAGTTAATGGGTTTTGCACAAGACCTAATGATTAATGG